>Ga0194048_10001259_pt1 | contig 12595 bp, 7 predicted proteins | sample JunL225m_MetaG_FD_161685 | JGI IMG/M metagenome (GOLD analysis project Ga0194048, IMG submission 161685) | Anoxic zone freshwater microbial communities from boreal shield lake in IISD Experimental Lakes Area, Ontario, Canada - Jun2016-L222-5m | ecosystem: Environmental > Aquatic > Freshwater >...
CCTATTGGCTCGTTTAAAGTTATATAAATTAATGAATTCTTGTCACCGATTCGCCTTAATCCTTGGGGCTTTTACAGCCGTTTTACTTCCCCGCCTGTCTGCCGCTGAAGCTAAGGCCGTCCGCCCTCCCAACGTCATCGTGATGCTGATTGATGACATGGGCATGACCGACCTTTCCTGCTATGGGAGTAAGTTCTACGAAAGCCCTGCCATCGATCAGTTGGCCAAGGACGGCGTGCGCTTCACCCAAGGGTATTCGGCTTGCACGGTTTGCTCCCCTACCCGCGCCGCCCTGCTGACGGGCAAATACCCTGCCCGCTTACACCTTACCGATTGGATCGCCGGCCACGAACGCCCCCATGCGAAACTGAAGATTCCGGAATGGCAGAAGTTTCTCCCCTTCGAGGAAATCACGCTCGCCGAACAATTAAAGGCCGCTGGCTACGCCACCGCCAGTATCGGCAAGTGGCATTTAACGCCGGGCCTCAAGGCGGGCGACGAGGCGTATTACCCCGATAAGCACGGCTTCGATCTAAACCTGGGCGGCACCCATCGCGGCCAACCGCCCAGCTATGTATCGCCTTACGGCATCCCCACCCTCGCTGATGGTCCCAAGGGAGAATTTCTTACGGACCGTGAGGCAGCCGAAGCCGTGAAGTTCATCGAAACGAACAAGGAGAAACCCTTCTTCATTTATTTGCCGCATTACGCCGTCCATCAACCCATCGCGGGCAAGCCCAACGTCATCGCGAAGTTCAAAGCCAAAGACACTACAGATTCCAAACAAAAGAACGCCACCTATGCGGCGCTGATTGCTACCGTCGATGATTCCGTCGCAACTATTCGCGCCGCACTTAAACGACTCAACCTCGAGGGTAATACAATTTTCATCTTCACCTCGGATAACGGCGGGCTTCTGCCGACAACCAATAATAGCCCGCTCCGGGCCGGTAAAGGTTCCGCCTACGAAGGGGGCGTCCGGGTCCCTCTCATCGTCTATTGGCCGGGTGTGACTAAAGCCGGCACCCTCGAGACTACCCCCGCTATGAGTATCGACCTTTACCCCACGGTACTGGAAATGACTGGCGTAAAACCCCTGCAATCACTCGTCGATGGAGTCAGCCTCGCCTCGCTGCTAAAATCCGGAAAGCAGCCAGACCGGGAGGCCATCTTTTGGCATTACCCTCACTATCATCCCGGCGGAGCGACTCCGCACAGCGCCGTGCGCCTCGGTGAATATCGCCTCGTCCACTTCTACGAAGATGGGCACGACGAACTCTACAACCTAGCGACCGATATCGGTGAAGCGCACGACTTGCTGAATAGCGAGGGCGATCGAGCTAAAGCCATGCGGACACGCCTGGATGCTTGGCTTAAATCGGTCGACGCTCAGTTGCCCACGCCCAACCCTGCGTATAATCAGGCGGCGGATACCGCGGGTGCGGGTAAAGCAAAAGCCAACGCCAAGAAAGTCGGCGAATAGGGGCTACTTTGCGCCCAGAGGAATCGCGTCGAAGCCAGGCAGTTCGCCGGTATGGGTGACCTTCACCTCAGCGATGTTCCCAGGGAAACCAGATCCAATCAGAACGCGCGGGGCCGACGCAGGATTGGGTGCTTGAGTGTCTGCGAACAGGAAGTTTAGCGGGAGGGTTACCTTCTCAGTGGCGACCTTACGTCCGTCGACAAAGATGGCAGACTCCCCTTCCTTGATGGCAAAGCCAAGTCGGCACCATCGCCCCGACGGGAGGCCAGCCTTCGTTAGCATGGTCACACTCTTACCCGTTGTAGAGTTCAATTGAAGCCAAAGGTCATCGCCCTGGACCGAGAAGGTAAGCGAAACTCCGGGAGCCTTGGCGGAGAGCAGGCTGCCTTTGCGCTCTGACATCTGAGGGGGAAGCATCACCATGGCTTCGAAACCTAGATTAACAGCCGACATAACGTGGCCACCCACCTCACAGCCAGACCCAGTCGAAAGAAGGAACGGCCGAGTTCCGTCGCGCGCGAAGACCTTAGTCCCGTCGCGCGCCTTCAGGCGGGAAGTCGCAGGATTTTCGGGGATTTGCCTGGCGTCAGCATCGACCAATAGGCCATCCGCGTCGCCGACGAGGTCACGAACCATGGGCGCATGGGTTGGCTCGAACTTCCAATGGGCGTAGAGGCCGCGGTTATCTACGACCTCCTTCGGCTTCTTCAAAAGGTCGGCATTGAGGTAGCCGTAGAAAAGGCCGCGGTCAAAACTCGGCGTCTTGCAACCGGAGAAATGCACCTCGAGGTCCTCGGCGAACATGGCGGTGCCCGTCACCTCGGTCGCCGGTGAGAGGTGGACCTCACCGAAGCCGCGAATCATCACATCCCCAGAGACCGTGCCCTCGCCGTCGAGGGTCGCATACTCTAAGAGCTGGGCTCGCCCCGTGAGCGTCGCCTTGCCCGAGAGTTTGGCATACCCACCGACGTGTGCTAAACCGTCGACGCGGGCGCGTTCGCCCACTCGTGCGAGGCCACTGACTACGGCGTCGCCGCCGACTTTAGCCGACTGCCTGACGATCGCCTGACCGCAGATGCGGGCCCGCTCGGTGACTTGGGCTCCATCGAGTACCTGGGCCCCTTTGGCAACATAGGCCGTGGCCGCTACCTTCGCCGATTTAGCCACAAACCCGCCGCCATTTGCGTGCGGAGCACCAGGGACAGTCGGCGCGGCTACACGCAATGAGGGGGCGGCGGGCAGTGCACCGACGACCGCGATTGAATACGGATAGCGGCGTTTGACCGCGAAGCCGGGTCGAAACTCCTGAGGTGTATAGATGCTGGGTGTTGCGGCCACTGCCAAGGCGAACTGCTCGCCCGGCCTGACATCAATCGACACCTTGCCCCGACGGACCGTTGGGCTGTAGCGACAAACCCCCTTGGCATCAACGGCGACTAAGGTGACGCGCCAATCGGCGTGCTCGGCGGGATCGGCCAACCCTTCGAAATCTACCTCGCATGATTTAGCACCGGGAGTTGGCTCCAGCCAAACATGGTTTACCCCATATTGCTTAGGTGCATGGGAATAAAGGGGGTGCCAGCGCAAGTCATGAGCTTGCTCCAAGACCGTGGCTAGGCTGGAGATGCGGGTGGGGTCGCGTTCAAGTCGGCGAATGTCTTTAAGATGGTAATATTGATTCTGGAAATCCCAGCCGACCATGCGGGCGGCGAGTTCCCCAATGGTATCGCCAAAGCCGTCGACGCCATCACTCCAGATTTTACGCTCTACACCCAGTCGCATAATCGTCTGCAACGGATCCTCCAGGGCGCCGTCGCGGTCGTTGCGTCGGCAGGCTGGCCAGATCTCGTAGGGGAAGGACCAACCGAAGCGGGGGTCCTCAGCCAACACCTGCAGGAAAGGCCAGGAGCCGTAGTTATGGCGACTGGAATTTAGCTCGTAGTGCGCTCGCTCGGCGTAATGCCCGAGTACAGGTGGGTAAGCCGGCATGAATTGGTGGGTACTCCAGTTTGCGTGGCACTCCCAGAACCAACCGACGTACGGCGAGTCACGGAAACCCTTCGAATAATACTGCACCGAGTGGGTAAACTCGTGAATGACCACGCTGCTCCCGTCGCCCAGGGCGTTCGGGTGCATGATTACATCAGCGCCGCCGAAGGCGAAGCCATCCTTGTGCTTCGCTAGGCCCGTCCCCGTGACATACACGTTCAGTTTATGGGGCGCAGGATCGGCGTCCATCGGCATGGGGGCGCCAAGCATGTCGAGGTGTGTCCAAACTTTCTCGAACCAGACCTTCTGTTGATCTAAGAATCCGGGACCAAAGGCTTTCTTGCCTGACCCCTCTTTGTCGGGTCCGGTGTAAAAGGCAAAATGCGGACTGACGTCCACGGCCGCCGTCTCGGGAGTGTAGGCTTTCATCACCAAGGGGTATTCCGTGCGAAGTTTGGGTGATTGGGCCGTGCGGCGCTTCACCTCGAGTTGTTCGGCCAAGGCACGGTCAGCGGGGGATAATAATTTAGCAGGGTAACTCCGCAGTCGGTAGTCATCGCGCAAGAGAATCAAAGCAGCCTCAGAGAATTGATGATCCTCGCAGCGGAGCTCGACGAATGCGCCCTTTACCTCCGTCGGCCAATCCTGCATCGGGGGCGGGAAGGAGGCGAAACTCCAAGTCCGCATCGGCTGGCCCACGGCCATCTGTTTCCCCCTCGCGAGGCGCAAGCCTTCTGTCTCCTGGACCGAAGCGAGGACAGGGACAACGGCGAACAGGCCGAGTAAAAAGCCACGGGGTAACACGGGGGCTTTTCTAGTTCGCCCCTTCCCGCTCGCAAACCCTAACCGCAGGCCTACTTCGCGCCCTCGGCCGGCTTCTTCGCAGCCCCGGCCTTCTTGCCCTTGGCGCCGGGCTTGCCGCCACGCTCGCCCGTCGCCATCGGGTCATCTTTTTCCGGGACCTGTAGCTCACTGCGGAGGCGCTTGAGACGGGTTTCGAGATCCGCCTGGACGGTTGCGTAATCTTTATCGCCGAAGAAGCTCCGCAACTCCAGCGGGTCTTTCTCGTTGTCGAAAAGATCGGTCGTCACCTCGCCGTTGCCGTAATAGCGCACGAGCTTATAACGGTCGGTGATGATGCCGTAGTGCGGGGCAACATGGTGCGGTTGGGGGTATTCGTAATAGTGGTAATAAAACTCCTTGCGCCAATCCGCAGGAATCTGGCCGGCGAGGAGTGGCGTCAGGCTACGACCCTGCATTTCGGGTGGCGTCGGCTGACCGGCCATGGCCAGAAAAGTGGCGGCATAGTCGACATTGGAGACCAAGGACTTATTGACCGAGCCTGGCTTCGTCACCCCGGGCCAGCGGACCAATAATGGAGTGCGGACTGATTCCTCAAAGATCCAGCGCTTGTCGAACCAGCCGTGTTCACCAAGGTAGAAACCTTGGTCGGCGGAGTAAATGACGATGGTATTGTCGGCCAGGCCTTCATCTTCGAGGTACTTCAAGACCCGCCCCACGTTATCGTCGACCGACTTAACGGTGGCGAGGTAGTCGTGCATATAGCGCTGATAGCGCCAGCGGACGAGGTCCTTCCCTTGCGGGTTGGCTTGGCGGTAGGCCTCGTTGCGGGGTTCGTAATAGGCATCCCACACCCCAGCCTGCTCGGCGTCCAATTGGGGCGGCCGAATCAGCTTCATGTCTTTAGGAGTGATGGTCTTTTCGAGGGTCATGTCATTTTCGCCCACCGCCTTGGCGCGATTGGCGAAGTTATCAAAAAGCGTAGGCGGCTCGGGGTAGACGCGATCCTTGTCGAAATTTAAGTCCTTGATGTTGGGCTCCCACTCGCGGTGAGGTGCCTTGTGTTGGCACATGAGCATGAACGGTTTGGTTTTATCCCGCTTGCGCATCCACTCGAGTGAGAGGTCCGTGATGATCTCCGTGACATAGCCCGTGGTTTTAACGGGACCCTCGGCCGTAAGCATGGGCGGGTTATAGTAAACGCCTTGCCCTGGAAGAACCTGCCAGAAGTTGAAGCCCGTCGGGTTGCTTATGAGGTGCCACTTGCCGATGATGGCGGTCTGGTAGCCAGCTTTTTGCAAAAGCTTCGGGAAGGTCAACTGCTCGCCGTTGAAGACGGAGTTAGTGTTGTTATAGAAACCGTTGAGGTGGGAGTATTTCCCGGTGAGAATAACCGCCCGACTCGGGCCGCAGATTGAGTTGGTCACTAAAGCCCGATCGAAGCGCATCCCTTCCTTGGCGAGGCGGTCGATATTCGGGGTCTGATTGAGCTTACGGGCATCCCCGTAAGCGCTGATGGCTTGGTAGGCGTGGTCATCCGAGAAGATGAAGACAATGTTCGGCTGCTGGGCGGGTGCCGCGGCCAGGTGGCCGCCGACCAGACAGAGAAAAAGCGAGGGGAAACGCATAAGGTTTATGAGGATTAATGAAGGCGAGTCCGTATCGGTCAATCGGCAAACTATTACGGTTGAAGCCTACCTTTCGCCAACTTGTCTCCCCACACATGCGCACGCAGACCCTCTTCGGCCTTTGCCTCTCGCTGGCGTTGTCCGCCGCACCGGATACGACGTCCTACCCGGCCACGAGCAGCCCCAAAGGCATCCAGGTCCAGATGATTCCCGACGCCCTCGAACTGGGCATTCATCACGCCACCCTCAATCTCAGGCTCAACGCACTGCTCACCCCGGAGAAAGAGGCCAAGCCGGGCCAGCTCACCGCTTCAGCCGATGGCTTCACGTTCGCGATCAACCAGAATTACGTCGAGTCCATGGACCGTCAGATTAAGCCCCTGAGCGACAAGGGCGTCGTAGTCACGCTCATCATCACCACCTCGCGCTCGCCCAACGAACGTATCCGGAACCTGACCATCCACCCGAAAGCCGATCCGGTCAAAGGTACGACGATGGCCGCCGACACGGTGACCCCTGAAGGACGCGCTTGCTACAAGGCGCTCACCGATTTGATCGCCCGACGATGGTCTTCGCCTGATGCCTCGCACGGACGCGTCTGGGGCTGGATCGTCGGCAACGAAGTCAACTCGCACCATGAATGGCACCAGATGGGACCGTCCACAATCGAGGAGGTCGCCACGCAATACGAAGACCAGGTCCGTCTCGCCTGGGAATCCCTTCGTCGCCATTCAGCCCACGCTCGAATCTATCTTTCATTGGAGCACAACTGGACGGCCAAGAACCATCGCGATCCGCTCCAAGCCTGCCCGGGTCGCACTTTACTCGAATTGTTCGCGAAGCGCGCCCGTGAACGCGGCGACTTCGACTGGAACCTGGCTTTCCATCCCTACCCTTGGAATCTCCGCGAGCCGCGCACCTGGCTCGACAAGGTATCGTTCAATGACAACACGCCCAAGGTCACATTCAAGAACCTCGAGGTGCTGACCAAGAAACTGACGGCGCCCGAACTGCTCTACGCTGGTAAACCGCGCCGCCTCAGCTTCACCGAACAAGGCTTCGACGTCACCCAACGCCCCGACGCTTTAGCCGAACAGGCCGCCGCCTACGCCTATGCCTGGGAAAAAGTCGTGCACCTCGGCGACGCGGTCGATGCCTTCCACTATCATCGGCACGTCGACCACTCCCTTGAAAACGGCCTACGCTTCGGACTCTGGAGCAACAAGCCCGGCACAATCTCGGAGCCCGACCAGAAACGCCCGATCTGGTTCCTTTTCAAGTCCGCTGGTACGGATGAATGGAAAGCCGCCGCCGAACCTTACCTGAAGACTTGCGGACTGAAGAGCTGGGATGAACTCAACCCAAAGTAAGGAGCGGTAAGCGGATAGCGGTTGGCGGTTAGTATGCCCCAAGACCTCGTCGTCCTCGGCGCATCTCGTGCCTTGTTACTTCCATCTGCCATCCGTCATCTGTCATCGCTTCTTGCCCAGCCCTCCCCTGCCCCTCAATAAACCCGCATGCACGGCTTCGTCATCGGACTCGACCTCGGCACCTCCGGCGTGCGTGCCGTGGCCGTCGACGGTGCGGGCACCATCATAGGTTCGGGCGCGGCTCAGTTACCCGCCACGCGGGTGCAGGGTTCGCGGCGCGAGCAATCCCCTGAGGATTGGTGGAATGGCTGCCGGACTGCCTTGGATGAACTGAGCAAGGTTCTCGACCTCGCCGGCACTCGGGCCATTGCCGTCGATGCTACTTCGGGGACAATCCTGCCGGTCGATAATCACAATCGGCCACTGGCGCTGGCCCGGATGTATGATGATGCCGACACCGGTGAACTGGCCGCGAAGATCAAGAGCCTCGCCCCACGGGAAAGTGCCGCCCATGGAGCGACCTCACCCTTGGCCCGCGCGCTTGGCTGGGTGAATCTCCCGCGACTTCACTGCATCATCCATCAAGCAGATTGGATTAACGGATGCCTCGGGGCGACCCATTGGCAGACCGATGAAAATAATGCTTTGAAAACCGGTTACGATCCCATGGCGCGGACCTGGCCAGCCTGGCTCAAAGAGTTCGGTCTGGCTCCTGGCCTGCTCCCGGAGGTTGTCCCCGTCGGCACCCCCATCGGCGAGGTCTCCGGTCAAGCCGGCATCGCCCTCGGCATTCCCGCGGGCATTCCAATCATCGCAGGCACCACGGATGGATGTGCGACTTTTCTCGCCAGCGGTGCTTCTCGTCCCGGCGATGCCTCGACGGCCCTAGGTTCGACGTTGGTACTCAAGGTCATGTGCGACCGCCCGATTTTTGCGCCGGAATTAGGCATCTACAGCCATCGACTCGGCGATCATTGGCTGGCCGGCGGGGCCTCCAACTGTGGAGGAAAAACCTTGTTGCAGTTCTTTGACCAGAACCAGCTTGCGCAACTGGAAGCAAAGATGAATCCGGAGAAAATAACTGGGCTGGATTACTACCCTCTGCCGTCAGTCGGTGAGCGCTTTCCGGTGGCGGACCCCAAGCTGTCACCCCGACTCACCCCGCGACCGGCTGATGATGCGCAGTTCTTGCAGGGGATTTATGAATCCTTGGCCCGGATCGAACAACAAGGCTATGCCCGTTTGCATGAACTCGGCGGCCCACCGTTACTTTCCGTTCGTCACGGGGGCGGAGGTGCCCGCAGTATCACTTGGATGAAACTTCGCGGTGCCTCTCTGGGCGTCGAGTTAACGCCTGCCTGGAGCGAAGAAGCTGCTGCCGGGGCGGCGCGGCTTGCTTGGCGTGGTCTCGGGCACGAACTCCCCCTCGCATGAGTGGGCTCCAAGCCATCGCCCACCTCTCTGAGATTGCTGCGCAGTACGGGGTTCTCTTGGTTGACCAGTTTGGCACGCTGCATGACGGTACCACGGCTTACCCGCATGCGGCCGAAGCGTTGCAGAAGTTTCGCGAAAGCGGCGGCAAAGTCATCGTCCTCTCGAATTCCGCCAAGACGGGGGCGGACAATTGGTTGCGCCTCGCGAAGTTCGGTTTCGATGCGACGCACATTGACCATGTGGTGACCTCCGGGGATGCCGCCCAGGTGGCCATCAAGGCCGGTACACTCGGTGAAGGCTTCCGGCCTGGGGCCAAGGTGCATATTTCAGGCAAACCCGGCGACGATTACGGCTTCGGCGAGATGGGCTTTATCGCTGCGTGGCCGGATGAGGCCGAAGGCATCATCTTGGCCGCCAGTCAGGAACCTGACCGTAATTGGCGCGAACAGATTCGCGATCTCACTAAAGCGGCGAACCGCGGTGTCACCATCGCCGTTTGTAATCCCGACCTCGAAATGCTCACGCCGAAAGGCGTCCGACCCTCGGCCGGCGCCATTGCCCGCGAACTCGAAAGCAAAGGCGCGGTCGTTCGTTACTTTGGCAAACCTCATGGTAGCATCTACCGCACGGCCCTTTCGGCGGCCGGCAACCCGCCGCCCATGACCGTGTTGGCCATCGGCGATAGCCCCGAGCACGACCTCCTCGGCGCCGCTCATGCCGGCATCGACGGGGTCATCGTGCGGACAGGAATCATGTCGGGGTTGGATGATGCGCAGTTACTGTCGCGCCTCCCCAAGAGTAACCGACGCTGGTATAGCCTACCGGAACTCCGCTGGTAAAGTTTAACGCGTCTCGGCGGTATTTCCACGGCCACGCGGCTTACCATGGATGCAGTGGTGGCAGGATATCTCGTAGGCATATTCTGGGCGGCGCTGGTCTTCGACCGTCAGGGGCATCTGGCAGTGATAACAGATGACTGAACCCGTCTCGCGCAGATCAGGTCCAACCCCGACGCGTTCATCAAAAACGAAGCACTCACCCTCATAGTGAGCACCGCCGACTTCTTCGAAATACTTGAGGATGCCGCCGTCGAGCTGGAGCACATCCGTATAGCCGCGCAAAGCCATAAACGGTCCGGCCTTCTCGCAACGAATACCTCCAGTGCAGAACATGACCACCGGCTGCGCCTTTAATTCTACTGGTAACTTATCTGCCGCGGCGGGGAAATCCCGGAAGTTCCAGATACCGGGAACGAGCGCCCCCTTGAACGTACCCATCCGGATTTCATAATCGTTACGGGTATCCAACAGTGTCACCGGCCGACCTTCATCCAGCCATTGTTTAAGTTCACGGGCGGTAATTTTCGGAGATGGATTGCGAGCCGGGTCGACGCCCTCGACTCCGAAAGCGATAATCTCCTTTTTAACCTTCACGAGCATGCGTTTAAACGGCTGTGCGGAACTGGGGCTTTCCTTCGGCACGATATTTTCCAGCCCAGGAATCGCGCGAATCACCCTTAAGATGGCTTCCAGCTGGGGCTTTGTCCCGGCGATGAAGAAGTTGATGCCCTCTGGGGCTAGCAGGATGGTCCCTTTGAGTGCGTTTTCCTGGGCGACGTCCTGCAGGCGGGCACGCAGCGCATCTAGCTCGACTAGGGGCGCGAACTTATAGCAGGAAAGATTGATGATCTCCGCGGACATCGGTGCGACTCAAGGGCTAGCCCGCTCGAGTCCGAAGACAATGAATCTTTGCCTTTTCACCGAATCGCCCTAGGCCTTACCTATCTTGGATTCGGGACTCAACATCACGCCCATCGGCTATATTCGCTCGGGGAAGCCATTGAAATTCAATGCTCGCCATCAGCCGGACGAGAAACAGGCCGAGACCAACATCCTCGAGATGTTGCCCGGGGATAAATATCAGAAAGCGCTCAAGGACCTCGCGGGCTTTGATCGAATCTGGCTGCTCTGGTGGTTCCACCGTAATACCGATTGGCGGCCGGAGGTCTTACCGCCCCGAGGACCTTCGAAACGACGTGGCGTCTTCGCGACCCGTTCGCCGCACCGCCCCAACCCGCTCGGCATCACGCCCGTGCAACTGCTCGAGGTCAAAAAAGGTAAACTCATCCTCGGGCCATGCGACCTCGTCGACGGCACGCCCGTGTTCGACATCAAACCTTACATTCCTGCCTACGACTCATTCCCCGACTCCAAGGCTGGTTGGATCGATGAAGTCGATGCCGCACTGAGCGCTCCGCCCGCCTTTGCGGTCGAATTCACCCCCCTGGCTCGTGAGCACATGAACTGGCTCCAGAATAATTGGGGTATCGATTTCCAGGTCCGACTATTGGAGATTCTCAGCCGGGACCCGAGCCCCCATCGGACCCGACGGATTCGGAGCCGACATGGCGATCTTTTCGATCTCGGCTGCGGAGCTTGGTTCGCGGTCTTCCAGGTCGTCGATCAAACCGTGACCGTGTTGCACCTAAAGCCCGCTTTCCCGCTCAAATTCCTGAATGATCCGGCTCGGCCGGTACTCCCGGATCGCGAGGCGCAACTCGCCTTTCGGTCGGCTTGGCCGAAGCTCGTCGACTAAACGAAGCCGCGGTGGGGCTATTTGAGGGTTTTTGTCACCGATAGTTGGCAACAACTTTTCACCCCAAGGGTCGAAAGTCGCCTCGCCACAGCCCCTAAACTCCTTCCAATCCAAACCATGCCCCGCCACTCCGCCTTTGCGGCACTCTGTGCCCTTGCCCTACTCTGCCTCCCAGCCTCTGGCCAGACCCGTAAGCTCTCCCTGGTGGACGGAGACCGCGTGCTGCTGATTGGGGATGTGCTCATTGAGCGTGAAAACAACTACGGCGAAATCGAAACGAAGATGCGCCAGGAGTTCCCTGGCAAGAAGTTCGCCGTTCGAAATCTTGGGTACAGCGGCGACACCCCCCTCGGTGCTTCGCGTGCCAGTTTCGATCCAGTCGCAAAGGGCCAAGACCAACTCAAAGAACAATTGGCCGTCGTGAAGCCCACGGTGGCCGTAATCGGTTACGGCATGGCAGCGTCCCTGGAAGAACTCACCTATCTTAAGAACGATCCCGTCTTGAATCCCGATCCAGCTCGCTACGGCACCGAGCACACCCCGGCCCGCCTCAAGCGTGAGGTTGCGCAGCTGATGGAGCTCATCAAGGAAGCCAGCCCTGCTGGTAACGTACGCTTCGTCATTCTCGGCCCGATTCGCCATGAGGATCTCCGCGGTTCACGTCCCGGCCTACCTGACCCGACTGAACATAACCGGATGCTCGACGCTTACGAAGGTGCCTTGTTGGAACTCGCGATGGAAAAGGGCGCTACCTTCCTGCGCTCCGACTGGAAGAACACCGCTGGTATCGACCTCGCGCAGGGCACCGACAACGGCATTCACCTCACCGACCAAGGCTATCGTGCTCTGAGCGAAGGACTCGCCTCCCAGCTTGGTTGGAATGTCAATAAAGACGGCTGGGATAAGCCCACAGCGACCACCGACGCTCTCCGGGCGAGCATCCTGCGCAAGAACTCACTTTTCTTCCATCGCAGTCGCCCAGCCAATTACACCTATATCTTCGGCTTCCGTAAGGGCGAACAAGGACGGAACGCGGTCGAAATTCCTAAATTCGATCCCCTCATTGATAAGGCCGAAGCCGACGTGATTGAAGTCTCGGCCGGCCGAGCCAGCACCCTTGCCCCCGAGTCTAATTCCCCCGCCAAGCTCTCGGTGCTGCCGCCGCTACCGGCACCCGACTTCAAGGTTTCGGATGGTTTAAAGATGACGCTCTTCGCTGAAAATCCTCTGCTCGAGAAGCCCGTGCACATGAATTGGGATAGTGCCGGCCGACTCTGGGTCGCGACTTCAAACAC
>Ga0194048_10001260_pt1 | contig 12592 bp, 9 predicted proteins | sample JunL225m_MetaG_FD_161685 | JGI IMG/M metagenome (GOLD analysis project Ga0194048, IMG submission 161685) | Anoxic zone freshwater microbial communities from boreal shield lake in IISD Experimental Lakes Area, Ontario, Canada - Jun2016-L222-5m | ecosystem: Environmental > Aquatic > Freshwater >...
GTGGGGATTAAGGTCATGGACCCCCTTGGACTTCAGATACTTCTCCCAGTGGGGGAGTACAGCCTTCCGCAGTTCATCCAGTTGCTTGTACAGCTTCCCGCCCTCAGGGTACATACCGGGGTTGTTGGACCACTGCCATATCTTGTGCCACGTCTGGGCATGGGCAATCTCATGCAGAAGGATCGAAGCGTCGTCCTTGTGCAGCATGGGCATCATGATGCGGTTGTTGGCGAAATCGTAGTGCGGCGATGAAGAGCCTCCCACGTCCAGCTTGTTCGCATCGTCGAAGAGATGAATCTCGACATCGTTCATCCGATCGCCCAAGGAGCGGATGCGTTTAGCCAACCCTTGGAAACTCGGGTGGACATCGTACAGTTTCCCCAAGTGCCCGCTGATCAGCGCATCGAGGACCTTAGAGGCTTTCATGGGAGCCATGCCCCTACGGAATGCCCACAGTTCGTCCTCAGCCTGAACCGCCTTGCCTGCACGGGACGATACATAGGCCCCTACAGCGGCCTCTACGTCCTGCTTAGTGCGGAGGCCATAGCGATGAAGGATGCTGACATCACCGCCCAGTTCGATCATCTCCTTTCCGGTCAACCCTGTTAGGCGCTTGACAACGGGCGCGGCGTTGACCCCGGTGATGACACCATTAGCGTCATACCTGAATGCCTGAGCAAATCCCTCCCGAACTTTCTCCAGAGGTGCGCCATTCTCGAAAAGTGTGTGTGCGCCCTTGAGGATCTTTCCGACGTACTGCTCGATTGCCGACCCAAAGTGGTTGTCGCGGTGAACCCCGTACACGCCCGTTGTGGGATCAACCGTTCCGGTCCCAGTAGCGGAACCATCAGGCTTAGGAGGTTCGACAGGATCGACCGGCTTACTGCCATTCTTGATCCGCTCATCAATCCCACGGAGATGCTCGATCCACTGCTCACGGGTAGAGAAGCGTGTCCCGTTCCAGCCTTCAAAGGGGAGGTTGATCTGATCGAACTTCCCATTCCAGCCGAGGCGCAGGACACCCTGATCTCCGACAGCCTTCTCGATCTCCTTGTCGTGGGGGCCGGTGGTGGTGGGCCTACCCTCCAGATCCCTGCCAGCCTCTCGGAGCATTTGCCTGCGGACAGGATTGGTGAGACCGCCAAAGCCTGCACCAAGGAACGCACCGAACGCACCAGCGGCCACTACGTCCTCAGCGGTCTGTAGAGGGGCCTTGTTGGTCGCAGCGAAGCCTGCTGCACTCGCACCCCATCCAGCCGCTGTCGCAGCCGCATTGGCGATTCTGGAGGTCTTGGAGACCATTGCCAGTTCACCGATACCCGGAACAGCGTACAGAAGGGTAGTAGGGTCACCCGCGACAGAGGCCGCGAAGGAGCCGATCTTGGACCAGCCACCTAATGTGTCGAGTTCTTCCTGACGCTTTCTAGCCTGCCGATAGCGATCCAGCTTGGTCACAAAATGGTCAGTCGAAATCGTGCCGTCCATCAAGAAGGCGTGGTTCGCTTGAGGGATGTTGGCCAGTTCACGGGCGACGATCGGATTGTCCTGCCATCCGGCCTCTGCCTGAGTGGGCTTGAGGTACTCATCATCAATCCTGTTCAACCACCAGTTGCTGTTGCGGTTCTCAAGGGCGAATGCTTGAGGGATGTTGGCAATCCCCTCCAGCATGGTCTTCTTGTTCGCATCTTCCGCAGCCCGCATCTTGCTGATTGGGGCAGCACCCACACCCTGCTCAGGGAACTCCACCTTGGGGAGACCTTCAGGCTGCGGTGCGGCTACCGGAACAGGGGATGCAGGGGGTGGTGTGGGGCCTGAAGAGGAACCCATGAACTTCTGCACCGACTTGACCATAGCGCCCATCTTGGGGCCGTACTGGGGGTCAGTTGCGTACCCTTGCTGCTGAAGGGCCGTGCCAAAGGAAGTACCGTCAGTGGCCCCGATAGCAGCCGGGAAGCGGCGCTTGATGAGGTTTGCCCAATCAGTCATCGACTCTTCATAGGAGCCGTATGCCCGGAACTTGTCAGGCATATCGACCCGCTTGCCGTTGATGAACTCATGGGTCATCGTGTTCGTTGACTCGCCCTTCCAATTGGAGCCAGCCTTAATACCGAATAGGTTGAATGAGGTGCTGCCATCCGCTTTCTTTGGAAGGCTCTTGCCCCATGCGGTCTCATGCGCGGCCTGTCCAAGGATGAACTCAGCCGGGATTCCTGTGGTGCGCGAAGCTGCCTCAGCAGCGGGTCGCAGCATATCGATGAACTCTTTGCTCATACGTTCCTACTCGGTATGTGGGTTGGTTAGTTGATCAGCGCAATCCTCTGGCGATGTTCCAAGGTTGCTGCTTATCAAGTTTGGCGCGAGCCTCGGCTGCGCTTTTCGTTTCTGCTTCTTTACGTTTGCTCTCAGTCTTGGTCGCTTCGACGATTGACTGATCGGCGTTCTTCCAAAGGGAAGCGATCTGGCTGTTCGTGTAGATCAGTTGATCGCCGTTTTCTGTGTAGACCGGAGTGCGCCCGTCCCTGCGCTTGATGAACCACTGACCCTTGTAGTAATCAGCGGTCAGGTCGGAGTCGCCCAAGGTCTTGTCCTGCTGGTTCTTCACCGCGTCCTTGAACAGAATCCGCATCCCCTGCTCATGCCCCGAGAAGGTCTTAGGAAGGGCAGGGAGGTCGCCTTTGAAGAACGCCGATCCAGAGGTGGTGAACACCTGCGGTGCGAGAATCTTCGTTGCTTCTGCTACAGCGTCCTCTGGCTCAGTGAACCGACCAGACATCATCAGCAGCGTAGCGACAGACTTAGTCCGCTCCCGCACAGCCGTCACGTTCCCCTTACCGCTGGTAACGTCGTTGAACGGAATCCACTTTGCAAACCCACCAGAGACAGCATCATCAGACGCAGCTTGGACCGCCTTGCGGAACTTCGTCTTGTCTTCGATCGTGACGCCACCAGTAGCGATATCTTGAGCATAAGATGCAGCCTCTACAGGAGTGAGACCTGCGTTGATTCCAATGTCAAGGTTGTCCAGAATCTCCATCTTGGCTTCCCCCATATGCTCCTTCAGATATCCACGCTGATCTACCGGGATTGCCCTGTACATCTGGAGTGCCTGCATGGACCGGGGGTCTAAATCACGAACCGCCAAGGGGAGCTTCTCGCCCGTCTTAGGATCAACAGCACTCTTTGCAGAAGCGATGCCAGCACCTGTGAGAAACCTGAGAGGGTTCAGTAGTTCAGGCATAGCAACCGTCTTACCGTTGGGCATGACGTTGTTGGAAGCGAACTGGATGACCTGTGTCGGGGTGGCATCAGGGTTAGCCTTCACCCAAATCTGACGGCCAGCCTCCACCTGATCATCCACCGAGATGGTTGTCGATCCGTTTCCAGAGGGGGCGGCAATCTGCTGAGGGGTCAACAGGTCAGCCCTTCCAGAAGCCATTGCGGTTCCTGCTGCGGTGTTCACAAGGTCACGCTGCTTTGCACTCTCAGCCATACGGGCCAGCACAGCAGCTTCAGCTTCCTTACGGTGGATTGCTGCCTTGTTGGCGTTCTCGATCCCAACGATCGTAGGAGCAGATAGGAGGTCCTTGTACCGGGGGTCCTCTGTGAGGGCCTTCCAGCCAGCGGGGTCCAGCATCCCGTCTGAAGCGGCTCTGTAGAAAGGCGTGATCTTGTCGTCCAGTTCCTGCTTGCGGATATTCAGGTCTACAGCCTTCGCCTGATTCTTCAGCGCATTGACGTGCCCTAGGTTATTTGGGTTTGATGCGAGGGACGGGAAGATACCCCCAGTCTTACTGTCGGTACGATCGGAGTGCAGGATCAGGTCCAGTGCTTCCTTGTTACCGGCAGCAGCCAGTTCCTGAAGGGCAAGGATCGTCAGTTGTTCTTTTCGCTGATTGGTCAGGTGATGATCGGCAGCAATTTGATTGATCTGATCATGCACCACCGAGCGAACATTAGCCGGTGTGAGTGAACCGGAAGTTGTTGAGATCGCGTATTGGATTCTGGTGGAAGCAGCCTCATCGTTTGCAGCAACAACCTGCTTTGCGCTGTTTTCATTGACGGCAGCTTGAAGCTGCATGGACTCCTTGGCGAAGACTGCCTTGTAGCCTTTGGCATAGTCAGGGATCGTATTGCCCTGCATCTTTGAGTCATAGAAGTCCTTCGTCATCTGCTGCGCCAACTGAGGATTGTCAGGCGCTTCGACAAGAATCTTCTGCTTCAGTTCTGCGGCATCCTTGATAGCCGCTGCTTGTCCCTGCCCCGTCAGGTAGCCCTCGGTGAATGACCGATTGGACCCGTTGGGGAGAGCTTCTTGATTTGTTGCTGCTGTATGCCCAGCTTCCAAGTCCTGCTTGCGCGTGTACTGGAAGTCTTCTTGCAGGGCCGAGTTGAGGGAGCTAAGGCCCTTCACGAACGAATCGATCTCGGCGCTGTTGTTAGCTGGGGTGACAGTGCTTGCAACCGGACGGGCTGCGACTTCAAGGCCCACTCGTGGACCAGACTCATAACCCGCCATGGGTTTCTTCCTTTAAGTTAGATAGGGGCAATCCCGTCCACAACAGCCTTAGCTGCTGGCGAAGTGCCAAAGTTGAACAACCCACCAATCTTCCCGAACGCATCCGCTGTAGTCATGGCATTGGGATTGGAACTAAATGAACCGGCAAGGTTCGACATGAAGCCACCCATGGGGCTGGGCATCGAACTCTTAATCTGATTGGATTGCGACTGGTACTGACCAATACGCGACACGAACTCACTCTGCGCCTGCTGTAGTGCGTTAGCCGAGTTAGTCATGATGGTCTGCTGATCGACGCCCATGTCAGCCATGATCTGCCGACGAAGGAGATTGTGGCTGTTGCCAGTCACCCCTAAGTCAGACAGCGAGGCGTTGAGTGAGCCTGCATGTTTCATGGCTTCCATAGCCCTCGCGCCGATCTTCTGTCGGCTCTGAGCGGCAAGCTGGTCTGTCATTCGACCAAAGGACTCATTGTCCCTGCCAACGGCGGTCCTGATTGCTGCCTGTCCCGCCTTGGCTTGTTTGGCTTGCTGGTTAGCTTGGAACATCCCACCAACAGCCCCGAGTAATGCTCCGAACATGGTTACACCCTCTTAGTGCGTTGGAACCACTCGCCTTCCCAAGTGATCCCTGTGATCTGGACTCGGATAGGTGTGGTGTTATAGATGAGGAACGAGGTCTTTTCGGCGCTGCCGTTGACGGATACACGCCCACGGCCTGTGTACGCGATGGCTGCTCCGATCAAAGTAGAACCAATCCCATAGCCCCCGACAACGGCCCCGTGAGGGGACTGATTGGCTGCAAGGGGAAGGACTTGGAAAGGACCGCTGTCGCGCATACTGAACTCAAGCGTCTTTATTCGTAGCTGCCCACCAATGTTGGGACCACCTTTACCCAGAAGCTGAATCCTCGGCATCATCACTTGGGCCGACACTTGAAGGCCTACGGTGAATGTCTGAGCCGTGAAGTCCCCAAGCACCGAGAACTGGGTTGAGGAATCCACCGTGACAGCCGCAACGATGCCTTCCATCTGCGGGTCCGTGGGGCCGGGGGTATCGATAACCACACCTTTCATCTGATAGCCGGGGGTCATCCCGGACAACGTGTACGCTGATGTCCAAGTGGTCCTACCTGTGATGGTGCTGTATGTTCCGGTCCCAACAGCGTAAGTGACAGCGCGATCGAGACTGACCCAGATAGGGATCGAGCCGAGAATGCCAGTGTTATACGGCTTGTTGCCAATCCCACTGATGGCCGCTGCTGGCGTCACCCAGTCAATGGTCTCCAAGAACAACCCTGAAGTCCGAGAGATGATTAAGTAGAGCGTTGCCTGAGAAAACCCCATGCCCACCACCGCGTCATTCTCAGCGCGATTCAGCGTGTACCTTGTCCAAGCGGACTGTGTACGTTGCCCATCACCATCAAACGAGGGGCGATAAAGGAAGAGGGCATTTCCATTGACGTTCGTTGCAGTCCCTACAGCGGCGCTGTAAGTCTTGGTAGCGAACACCAAGATGTTCTCGGAAGCTGAACTAGCACCTTGGAAGATGTTAGGGGACACATAGGTAGGACACTGAGCAGTAACGTCAACAGCATCAAGAGACACCTTGTCACGGGTGACGTACAGTTCTCTGATCCTTGCACCAGCCGTTGAGGGCTGTGCGAAGTACATCTTGGGACCAAGGCCGATCGGTCGGATCGTTGAAGAGCAGTCGAACTCCAGTGTGGGGGTAAGACCGAACGTGGAAGGGGACAGAACGTCGCCCTGTGCAAACGCTTGGAACTGCACCGTGTCCCCGAAGATCATCAGGGCCTTGTTGTAAACACCCGCAGCGTGAAGCGTGGGAGCCTTAGGGTGCGACACAGAGACATCAATCACATCATCAGCGGACACAGCCAAACTGGTCTTCCGATAAAGGTTGATCAACGGTACGTTGGTGGCCTGAGAGGTGTAGATCAGCGGCTGGCTCATCACCACGGTTGACTGCGTGATGAACCCTATGCGGTTCCTGAAGAAGAACACATCCCGCACATAACGGTTGACGATCGAAGGGCGGGGGTTCGTTACGTTGTCCCCTATGTCCTGCTTGGCGTAGTTGCCCTGCCGGAAATAGAAGTTACCTGCGGAGAACGAAAGTACCCAAGGGGTGGTGTCCCAGTTCAGCGTATGAAGCGCCGAGGGCGAGCCGGTGGATTTGTTGTGTGTCTCGATGATCTGATTGCCAGTGCCTGCCTTAAAGTATTGAGCGCCAGAACCGTCAGGTGAAAGACCTTCGATCTTGTACAGGGTGGACGCTGCGGGGGATGTAATGGCCGTCACCGACTGCTTCGTGTAGTCATAGGTGAAGGCGTCCACCGAGGTGTCCAGAGTGCCGTTGGAAAGGACCAGCACTTCCTTGTTGCAGATGTAGGTGTGGTCACCGACCGTGATGAGCCTGAAGGACTGTGGGTCCGCAGCGGTCAAGTAGGTAGGCGTTCCTGAATATGCGGAACCGTCAGCGTACTGAATGGTGGGGGTAATGACTTGACCTGCCGTGTACCCGTAAGGTCCACCAGCTACAAGGTTGACCACAACAATCCCGCCAGCCCCGTTCATCAGGACCATGTACTTTTCTTTTTCACTACGGTCGATGAAGTGAGTCTTGGCACTGCCCCATGTTGCGAGGGACAGGCCCGACAAAGTCGCGATGTGCTTAGTGCCCGGACGGGTAGTCATCCCACGAATCTGGGTGACATCCATGTTGTCAACAATGACAGCAGTAGTAGGCGCACGAATCTCATCAGGCTGTTGCGACACGCCGTCCAGAGGTAGCGGGAGTGTTTGTGTGATCGGCATAGGTTAGCGTCCGGGGATGTAGATGTAATCCACCCCCCTGTACAAGTCGAGGCTGGTGGTGAAGGAATCGCGGTAGACATTCGGGTGAGCGATCCGGCGCTCTACCTGCTTGAATAGCGAACGGGATTCGACCATTTCTTGATTAGCCGACTGAACGATCGTTGGCGCAGCCATTTGCGATTTCGCAAAGTCGAACCCTGCTGAGGCATAGATGTACTGACGGGCGTGGTCAGGGAGTTCGTTGAATGGCTGGAACCATACAATGTCCACCAGTAAGTCGTTGCTGAATACGAAGGTCTTGTTCTCCAAGTCCCACATCTTGCTTCCGCGCTGAACCGCACGGACACCTGTCCAGTTTGTAGGGGCCACCACAAGGGCATTGGAGGGAATGTTGATGAAGTTGCTGGTGTCCCGAGTGATCGTGTACTCGGTGTCCACGTTGAAGGACCAGCCCCGTGTCTGGACTGATCTGGAATTGTTCCTGAGCATCTGGGTTGCGAGGTTAACGTCAGCAAGTCCAGTGTCGGTGATGGTGGAGACAGGAGCTTCACCAATCAACGCGAGTAAACCATTGACCGCCTCAAGCTCTGTCAACGGAACGAGGCCTGTAGAAAGCTCTGCCATGGAAATCCTATTAGAAGAAAAACCCCCTCTATCCAAGCGAGGAGCGAGGCTAAAGGGGGCTGGTGATATCAGGAGTCGGTGCGTCCACCGGAACCATTAACGGTCAGCACAGGCTTGTTGTTGAAGCGGCCTGTGTTATATCCGTTAGTTCCCTTGAAGATTGCGTCGATAAGCGGACCAATCTCTTTGGTGATGGGAATGTTCCGAACCACGCCAGCAGCGTCCGTGTACGTCAGGGTGTTATCACCGTAGATGTACACGGGGTTGAGCGTGGTAATGGCCGTCCCGCCCGAGGTCTGGCCCTGAATGCGACCAGTAAAAGCAACGGAGGTAAGAGCCATTGTGTTTCCTTACAGGATCACGCGAGCGGTGATCGTGGGTGAGGTTGCACCAGTCAGCACCAGACGGTACAGACGCTGAGTACCCGAGGTAACCGAGCCGGGGATAACCAGCGGCGAACCGACAGTGATGAAGCCTGCGGCAGTGATAGCAGTACCAATGGCGAACCAAGTAGTACCACCGTCCGGGCTGGTCTGAAGGGTCAGAGTCCCGGAACCGAACGTGCCAGAAGCTGCCACAGCAACGTCAGTAACCAGATGCTGCTCGGTCATCGGATCGAGGATGGTTGCCGAGGTGGCGTTGGCGGTGAACGAGAAGATTGCCGGAGCGCCGATAGACGGGCTGTTAGGAGCCGAGGCGGTCGTGGCACGCGGCTCACGGACTTCCTTAGCAACAGCACGGATATCCAGCGAAGGCGAGGTAGCACCAGCCAGCGTGAAGCGAACCTGCGGGCCGTACACGAGGAAGCGGTTAACGAAGCTGTTAGCCGTACCCGAGGTAAACGTAGCAGTACCCAGAGGGCTGGTGGCCCAAGTCGAACCGTCAGGCAGCAGCGACTGCACGGTGATCGTGCCCGAGCCAAAGGTAGCGCCTGTGCCGAGGTAAACCTCAACCAAGTTCAGGCCGCTTGAGGGCAGAACCAAAGCAGCCGTGCTGCCGTTAGCTGCCAGAGATGCACTAAAGAGTGCGCTTTCAGTACCGAGAGACATTGTGTCTTTCCTTTAGTTAAGATGGCTCAAGCGATGCGGAGTTCGACAGCAGCTTCCGGGCGCAGGATGTCCGAGCCGAGTGCGTACTTAGCGACCACCAGAGTGCCCTGACGCTCGATCTGGTACTGCGATTCGGTAGCAACGTCCATCAGCTTCACAGTGCCAACCGACGACTTGTGGAAGACCACGCCACGGCTGTTGGTGAAGTCACCGCGATACTGGGTCATGCCGTCAGCAACAACGTACTGGGGCAGGTTGTTCGACTTGATGATCGAAACGCCACCGACCTTCAGAACCGTGCCGTCAGCGTAAGCACCAGCGCCACCCCAGTCCTTGTTCAGGACGTTAGTGGTCTGAGCCAGCAGGTAGAACTGAGCCGGACGAATCGCGCAGTAGCGGTCATCCATCGGCACATCCTTCTCATCGAAGGCTTGAGCAGCAGCGAACACGCCTGAGGCCAGCACAGCGCCGTCAGAGCCATACGAAGCGTTGACCAGCACCGAGCCACCAAAGCCACCTTGAACGGTTGCCGAGGCGCGAGCAGCGAGGCACAGGAGTTGTGCGAGGTTGCGGTCGAGGGTACGAGCCAGAGCGCGACCGACTTCCTGCGAGTACACCGAACGCACATCGTAGTGCGACTTGGCTTCGTCGATGTTGGCGAGGAACACGCTCGACACCAGCAGGTCATCGATGTTGATGATCCGCTCATTGACGTTGGTGTTCTGACCCAGAATCTGAGTGCCGGGAGTGTGGTATCCAGCAACAACTTTCCACGTTGCCGGGAACTGTGCGGACTTGCCCGAGGAGATCGAGCGAACCATCGTCTTGTCGAGGAAGACGTTGGATTCTTCAAAGGCGGTCATCACTTCGCCGCCAAAGACTTTAAGGAAGAGTGCGTTGCGATCGCCTGACGAGTTGATCGCGCCGAACATTGCCGGGGTAGCGTTACTCATGGTGTTAGAGGTCTTTCAAGAGAGTTAGGGAAATGTGAGGAGTTCCCTTCTCGCCGTCCGTTGCTACCGCTTGCAGGGTGTCCGACGCATCGGGCCAGCTACTTCGCTTTGGCTTTGGAGAATGGGGGTGGTAGTGAATGTGTCTCTACCGGGAAACTTCACCGATCCTTGAGGAACGTGATGCCGTGGCCATTTCAACAGCGGGCTTGGGTGAAGTTTCCCCGTAGAGCAACGGGGTCGGTGTTTTTAGGAGGGGTGGCACACCGAAAAGCCATTCCCTCAGAAGGCCGTTGTAGCTGCCAAGCGAGCCTCGACCTTCGCTCGGAAGGCGGGATTCTTGGCGTACTGCGGGTCCCTCATGTCCTGCATCATCTGGAACTTGCTGTCATAGCCGACAGAAGACACAGACTTGTTTCCTTGCACCAGATTGCCGGGGCGACCCACAGAGGCCTCATAGCGCATCTTGAGGGTCTGCACGGCCATCTTCGCGGATTCCAGTCCAGCCTTTGACTGAGCATCGAGGAAGTTCTTCTCGGAGTCCGAAAGGTTCACTTCAGCCCAGTCACGCATGGTCTTGAAGTTCTCCTCGCCGCCTGTGATCTCAAAGACCTGACTGCGAACCTCATTGGCCTGCGCCTGCACCCCACGCACCATCATGTTTATGGCATCGTCAGGGACACCAGCGGCCTTCAGGGCTGCACGGGTCTCCGGGGTGATGTCGCCAGTCGAGGAAACCTCATCGCCCACCTTGGAGTAGTCAATGCCTTTAGGAGCCTCTACAGGGGCGTCAACGGGCTTCTCTGCGGTTGGAGCGGGGGTAGGTGCTGCCTCTTCCTTGGGAGCGCCCAGACGGGCTTCTAAAGCCTTGTATGCCTTCTCAAGGTCAGCGGCTGTCTTGTACTTTCCAGCCAGAAGGGGTTCCGGTTCCGGTGTCGGTGCAGGCTCGCTAGGTACGGGTTCAGGCTGGTTCTGCCCATCGTACTTGGCGACCATAGCCGCATCGTGTTCCGGTGATCCCGGCTGAAGGGTTTCTTGTTGTTGGGTTACTTCTTGCGTCATGTTCAGTAGTCCAGACGAATGGAGCCATCAGGTAGCGTCACGCGCTCTTTGACCTTCGACTCGACACCATGGACCGAACCGTCCACAGGGGTAGCGGGAATTACTGCGGCTGCTTTCAGAGCTTCAAGTTCTTCTTTCAAAGCTGCGATCTCAGCGTCTTTACTGTTGGGGGTGGGTTTCTCAACTGCCATAAATCCTCCTAAGGGACCCCGACCACTCGGGCCGGGGGTTCATTCAGTTACTGTGGTGGTGGCTGCTCTGGCTGGACCGCTGCCTGCGCTGCTGCGCCTGCCATAGGTCCAACTGCCTGCTGGGCCATCATTGCCTGCATCTGCATCTGCTGCTCTTGTTGCAGTTGCTCAGGCGTCTTGACAAGGCCATCCTCATTGATGCCCATAGCGGCTGCTGCGCGCTTGGCGACCTCAGAAGCGTCCAGAATCTCTGCGACCTTCTGCGGACCAAGGGACTCAGCAAGGAACCCGATATAGGACCGGAGCTTCTCAAAGTCATTGCCGCGACCAATAGCGTCCACGCCAGTGGTGACCATCGGCTTAACGAGCTTCTCGGGGATGTTGGGAAGGAGACCACGGCGCTGCATGGAGGCCATACGGGAGCGCACAAGGGGAAGCTGGAACTCCTGCGACAGACTTGAGTAGATGCCCCCGAGGGCCGACTCAAGCTCATTCGCCATGTACTGAATCTCAGCCGCAGTCACCCGTTCTGCTTGGCGCTGAATTGCCGAGTTCAGAAGGAAGGCGAACGACAGTTGCTCAGTCAGCTTCTGGATGCGAACCTCAACGGTATTGAAGTCTCCACCCTTGTTCGTCTGGACGACATGGACATCCTGCTCTGTTCCGGGGAAGACATCGCCACCCTCAGCACTCGCAAGGTCATCGAGGTCAGTGACCCCGTTAGGGTTGACCAGATAGATCAGCTTGGAGGCTGCGGCTGCTGCCTGCACCATGGACCGCTGGAGGACCTCAAGGGACTTCAGGTCCCCGTAGAACTCCTCAACGTACCCACGGCCATAGTCCTCACCCTCGACGATGATCAGTCGCTGGGCAGTCCACGGGCAACGATCAACAGGGTAAACACCTCGGCTGTCAGGAATCTCGACGCCCATGACTTCCTGCCACTGATGGCACTTGTCGTCATCTCGGTAGATCGCAGTAAACAACTCGACCTCTTGGATCGAACTGCTGTCATGCTTCTCAGGGATGAGGCTTTGGACTTCCTCACGGACCCCTTCAGGGAGCGCCTCGGGGCTGATGACTTCCCGGACGATGATCTTCATGACATGCCCAGAGCTATCCCTATCGACCACATACTGGGTCAGCGGAAAGACTCTCAGGGACCGCGTCTTGTCATCGTCATAGGTCAGGACGTTGCCCGCCACCAGAAGGTGCTTGAGGGCGACGAAGACCGCAGGACGGTATTGGCTTGTCTCGATGTCCCGTACCACTGCACGTTCAGCTTGGGACAGGGCCTTCTCAACTTCACCGACCTTAGCCCCGAGCTTCTCCCGGACGGTGTCGTCCATGGTGAGCTTGAAGAA
>Ga0194048_10001261_pt1 | contig 12587 bp, 26 predicted proteins | sample JunL225m_MetaG_FD_161685 | JGI IMG/M metagenome (GOLD analysis project Ga0194048, IMG submission 161685) | Anoxic zone freshwater microbial communities from boreal shield lake in IISD Experimental Lakes Area, Ontario, Canada - Jun2016-L222-5m | ecosystem: Environmental > Aquatic > Freshwater >...
AGACAGCTAGATGCCATACTAGATTTCTTTGGTAAAATTAAAGATTGGGTTGTGACCAAATTTACTGAGGCAGTAGATGCATTTTCAAAATGGTGGGCAGATTTTCATCCACTAGATGCCATACTAGATTTCTTTGGTAAAATTAAAGATTGGGTTGTGACCAAATTTACTGAGGCAGTAGATGCATTTAGTCAATGGTGGGATAGTTTCTCAATTCTTGATATAGTTCTTACACCATTCAGATATCTCAAAGAGAAGGCTATATCTATATTTGATGATCTTAAAAAAGAAATATCTGATATTCTCGCATTTGATCTTGTTGGTAAGATTGGTGGAGCAATCAGTTCTCTTATCAATAGTGTATGGGGATTCTTTAAAGCATTGCCAGGAAAAGCAATGGATTTGATTGGTGGGTTTATACCAGATAGTCTTAAGAATTTATGGAGTTCAGTTTTTGGAACTGGTGCGCCAACAGCACAAAATAACAATAGTACAGCACCAGCAATGACTGCTCAGAATAATAATGTAACACCAGCATCTCTTTCTGGAAGAGATCAAGTATTCAATCAACAATCAGCACGTATGGCTTCCAATCAATCAGCACCCGTTGTTATTATGAATAACAATACTAATGTTTCTGGTGGAGGTGGTGCACCCACTCCAAATCCAATACCAAGAAGTTCTGGTGCAGTGTCAACAGCCCCACAAGCTTCCCATATAGACAGAGCCTTATATGGAAACGCTTATGGGACTGGTGTTCCTTAGTCCTTAGCGAGCTTCTTAAAGAAACTCAAGTCTTCATCGTCTTCCTCTGCGGAATCCCAAGGTGCAGAAGACTTTGCAGCTTCCTTCATTGGGGCAGTCTTCTGAGAAGGAGCATAGTCTGTATCGCCAGACACTACACTCTTCTTCTCAACAGCAAGACCAAGAGCCTTCTCAAGACGCTTCTTCAACTCATCATAAGACTTGAAGTTCTTGGGATCAAGAAGCTCAGTGAGAGAATATTCATTCTTCCAAATCTTCTCAAGCTCATCATCATCCCTGACAAGTGGACCAGTACGATCAAACTCTGACTTATCATAATTTGGATACCCGTCAACCTTACGAATCTTAAGCTTCAAGTTTGCACCTTCCCAAAGATCAAAGGGGTTAAATGCGTTTGAAGGATCATACTGAGGATGATCTGGACTACGACCCTGTTCATCAAATGCAGGATGCATAGCTTCATTAAGCTTCTCGAAAATCTTCTTACCATACTTGTAGAGGAAGACCTTGCCTTCGTTCTGAGGACGATTAGGATCAGAAACGACATAGATGTTTGAGTAGTAGCTCAAACGACGCTTCTGCTTACGAGCCTGAGCCCTTTCAGGAGAATTCTCGTCAGTTGTCGAATTCCATAGCTGAGAGTTATATTCAGATACAGGATCAGCAGTACCTGTAAAAGTAGTCAAAGACTTCTCAATATACCAACCACCAGTACCTTGGAACCCATGATCCCAGATACGAGCGAAAGGAACATCTTCATTAGAAGGTGCGGGAAGGAAACGAATGATAGCATAACCATTTCCTGCCTTATCAATATCAGGCTTCCAGAAACGATCATCAATATTATTAGTTACGGGGGAATTTAGCTTGTTGATTTCGCTATTGAGCTTATCAAACTGAGACTTGCGGTTGCTCTTAAGTGCTTCAAAGTTAGTCATGTTTATCTCCGTGTTGCGATATGTACGATTGTTTACGATGTGTCAAAAATCAGGAGAACTTATTTCTCAAGATTCCACAGTATTTATCATTTTCTATATTTAGAAAAGGACGTAGTTTAGTACAGTTCATGGATATGGTGGGCCAAAGAACTGGATCAAGAATCTTCTTATTCCAAGAAGCAAAGAAACTCACACAGTCATTAATAATAATAAATGTTTCTTTGTTGATCTTCTGTCGAATAAGAAGCTTTAGTAAATGAGGATATTCCCCATCTTCTACCTTGAAGTTAGAATCAAAGTCTTCAAGAAGATTATCTATATCATTTTTGAAAAGGTATGTCAATGATTCTTTTCGAAGTAGAAACTTTTTATAGGTAAGGTCACATTGATCTGAGACTAGATCACCTACCCAAATATTTGGAAATTCTGAAAGATTTGCAACAAGAAACTCATGCAATTCTTCTCTCTTTGAAAGCTTGTAGAACATATACTTGTCCTTGCGACTTTCAAAGGAAGTTTCGTTTGCTCTTACCTTACCATTATACTTGAAGTAATCATAAGATGGAAGAGTAAAGTGCTGTTTGACAGCAAGATATTGTTTATAGGCTTCGAAGGGTGTCATACACTAACCTTGTTATAGTATTCACCAAAGAATGTTCCTAACGCTTTGTCCATAGCATCACCAGCACCTTGATCAGATTTATATACCAAATAAAGTTGCCAGATACGTTTATCAATATCTTCAAAGTTTTCAAACTTTGTGTTTGCTTTACCTTCTATAACAGTATAGTTCTTATCTTCAAGGTAGTCAATTAAATCTTGCTCATCAAAGTCATCAAGGTCAAAATCAACATCAACCTCTACACATGCTGTTCTTTTTGTGCTATGTCTCATGATATACTCCTTTAGATTGGAAGTCTACTAGTTCTCTTCATCATATTAATTACTTCTGCTTCATATTGAAGCTTTGCCTTTAGTATTGAATTGTGCTTGATGATATCTGCAACAGTTTCAACTTCCATGTTGTTTCGTTCACAATATATCATAATAGCATCTATGTATTCACATTTCTTGTCTTTCACAATCATTTCAATCTCTATAACGAAATCTGATGCTGATTTGATATTAATAATTTTCATGATGATTCCTGCTTTAAAAAAAGAAGTGAGTCCGTTCTGTTTCAAGGTGGAACTCATACCCATTGAAATTAAGCCGCTAGGCGAACTTCAAAAGAGCTATTGTCGTTAGCTGCATTTACGTTTTGCCTTGGTCTACTCGTACCTTTATCACAATCTGTCGAACCTAGTACACCCCCATCAAAGATACACCATACTGGTAGTATTAGTATGATTTATTCCTACATTCACAGCCTTACGAGTCATACGGTAGGTCGTGGTGTATCCATGGTGGAGGTGGGGAGATTTGCACTCCCGTCCAAACTGTCTATTCCTTACGTCTCAACAACCTTAGCATCATATTTATAACATAGGTGATCGTAAGTGTCAACGGTTAAATTCTATTTTATGATGTATCATATCAGAATTTGGAGAATCTGTGACAGTGACTGTTCCTCCATGTCTTCTAGCTATTCTTTTTGCCAAATTATCATGCATAGATATGTTTGAATCTATTTTGCTTCCAAAACTGACAGATTTTGGTTTAACGTGACGAATAAAGGTTCCAATAGATTTATTAACATGATTTAATATTTTTTTTGCTGTTTCAGGATGAACAGGTTTTGTTTTATAATAAGAGCCATTGACTGTATAATTTACGCCATAATGATGGTTAGCATCACCAGCAAAATCTACTCTAACTTCATGACCATCAATATCTTTGACATTATCTGCATAATGTCTTTTACCATATATTTTCGTTTCGCCAGTACTGAGTCTCCATTTTTCTTCTATAAACTCTTTGAATTTTAACATATGAAAAGACCTTTATTAAAAGTTATTTCATATATTTATTCAAGCGGTATAATTAAGATAGGAACTCATCAAAAACTTCTCATCAGAGATTGGTGCAGTACCCATATGCGGAAACATCCAGAATGGAGGAAAGATAAGAAGTCTGCCTTTCTTTGGTTGAATACTGGTATGCGAAAAGAATGTTTCTCCACCAAGTTCAACATCATTCAGATACCAGAAGAATGCAAGGAATCTTTTACTACTATGCATTGTAGCAGAATCAACATGAGTAGCAAACTGATCTATTCCATCACAATTATAATGCTTGATTCGAAACTCTTCAAACCCATATTCCTTTGGAAAAAAATGTGTGTCATATATCATAGAACGATAATCAGCTATGTACTCTTGTGCCTTAGTAACAAAATAATCATGAAGAATGAAATCCAAATTTTTATTTTTGGTAAAATTTACCTGAGTGAAATTTGGAACTTTGTCGTTGTCAAATCGTTCATGTAAATTAGGATGATAGTTGTAAAAATCAAGAGCCCTATCGCACATCTCATCTGAGATAGCGTTGTCATAGACTTTCAAGTAATTGTTCATAGACATTTTGCGATCCACCATTCATTAAGAATTTTTTAAATCCGCCAGTCAGTAAATATTCTGCTGCTTTTTCTAATAGTTCTGGGTTATCTTGAAATCTAGCCAATCCAGTATTGCAATCCATACAAATAAAACCTCTGAATTCATTAGTCTTATGATCATGATCTAAGCAAAAAGGATTCTCTGCGTATCTATGCATAAAATCTTCTTTTGCCCTATCACAAATTATACAACGATAATTCTCACTCATTTTATTTTCTTTTTTTAATTTTGCTATGATTTTTCTTTTATCCCTACAGCATTTTTTACAATCATTATGCATTTCACTTCTTTGTTTTGAATAATAATTATCTATTGTTTTAAATTCATTACAGGTAATACATACCTTTCCACTTAATTCTTCTAGCCCATATATAGTATTTGTCACAGTTATCATAGTCAATTCCCATACTTATCTCTATATTGCTGACGGACCTCCATCAGCTTTCCAACATAATCATCTCTTTTCTCCACAAAAATTTGTGGCTCTTCATCATCAACAGAAATCATCACCACAATCTGACTGATAGGAATACCAGTTCTTTCCTCATACATAATTGCATATGCAGAAGCCTGACAAAAATAATTGGTGATGTAGCTTTTTTCTTTTGGCTTCATTGCTGTCTTGAAGTCAATGATAGAAAGTTTCCCATCATATTCAGCAACACAATCAACTGTTCCAGCCATTTGAAGATAATCAGAATACAATTTTACTTCTTGTAGACGAATATTATCTATCTTTTCATCAATGACTTTCTTGATTCTAGAAAAACTTTCTAGATCAATTACACTATATTTCATGTTATATACATCTTCGTTATTGATATAATCTTCACAGATTTTATGAACACGAGTGCCACGAGAAGCAGCCTTAGAAGAAATTTTGTTTGCTTCTTCTGCGCCTACACGCCGCCGCCATTCCATAATAGCATCTTTATTCATCAATCCAATAACAGTTGTTGCAGATGGATAACGGGCTCCAGTAGGAGTTTGATAAAACCTACCAGAGTCCGTATTGATCTGTTCTACTTTTTCAACAATTACCTTGTTAGTGTGTTGAAAGATTTTGCTCTTTTTTGTATTGGGTTTCCACATGCATTTGCACCATACTATAAATGTTATTATCAAATTTGCTCTTGGTAATGATGAAATCTTTCACCAAACCAGAACGCACAATATCTTCTTCCACAAATTCAATGCAGCTGAAATACTTGGTCATCTTCTTCAAGATTTTCATGAAGTAAAATACACCTTGCTTCTCATCTTCATATTTCAAATCAGTCTGTCTGTAGTCACCACAGAATATGATCTTCGAATTCTGACCAGTACGTGTAATGATTGTAGACAGTTCTGAGAATGTCATATTCTGGCATTCATCCACTATAATGATAGCATGATCTAATGTCAAGCCCCTCAAAAAAGATGAGGTTTGAAATTCAATCATGCCCTTGTTCTTTAAGATATCATACGCATCGCCTCTTCCATAAAGCTCTTTGCAAATATCTTGATATGGTTGTTCGTATACCTTTGATTTTTCTTTGATGCTTCCTGGGAGGAAGCCCATGTCCCTTGATGGAACCACTGATCTAATAACAATTACTTTGTGATAGTTTCGAAAGTTTTCTATCTCAGCAAGTGCAAGATAGAGAGATATAAATGATTTCCCCGTGCCTGGTAGTCCATGTATTAGTAAGTTTTTTCCGTTGGTAAAGTCCTTAAAAACTAGTTCTTGATTATCTGTTTTAGGTTTTACGCTTTTTATTTTCAGTCCATTGGATATTACTGCTTTTTCTTCTCCGCCATTTCTCTTTTGTTTTCTTGTCATTCTTTTTTCTGCACGAGAAATTCTGTTATCCATTTGTACCTCTTACCAAGTGTTGATAGTACACTGCTTCCCACTTGCTTTCTTCACTCTTTTTAAAACATCACGAAAACCAGAATCGGGCTTCCTAAGACCTAATCTAGTTGGATCGCCAATGTGAGGAACACATACGATTAATTGTTCAAATTGTGGATTGTTTTCTTTGTAGACATCAAGTTCAGAGATTGCCATTGAAATGTCAAACTGTTCATTAGTCGTCTTATTTAAGAACGTATAATTAGCCATTGATGCCTACACCTTTGGACGCCCAAAACATTAGAACGTCTTCTTTATTTAGGGGATTGAAACCTTGAGCAAGCATATCAAGCTTCACTTGATCTGTTAACATTGGACCCTTTTCGTTTAGGACCATTGTGTGATTGTTATTCTTTGGATCATATTTACTTAATCCATCAACTAGAAATACTGTGTCAGACATTTGATAATTCTCTCTTTAATTTGTTGTGTAAACGGTTGAATGCTTTCTTATCACTCTCAAGCAATAGTTGCATTACAAATTCCATACCTTGTTTCTTTCCTCTGAGATAATAAAGGATAGAAACAATCATCATGATAAAAGTTAACCCTGATGCGGCTACAATTGTCTCAAACATCAATCTTCCTCATAGGATAGAAGACGATCTACGTTCTTTGAACGCAAAGCATTTTCATAATTACGATACTGCTTGTGTTCTTTGCTTCTCTTAATTTCTTTAAGAGAAAGTTCTTCTTCTTCCATCATATAGGCATAGCCACTATGATTCTTCTTTTTCATATCAGATTTTTTAAGTTGTTTGCTCATCTGGAAGTAACCCTGGGAAAGCAGTTGCGACTAGGTTTTTGGTAAGCCCCTTGATGGGACTCTTCTTGTCTTTCATAGCAAGGAGTAGCAGTGCTTCATCCTTGTTTACGTTCTCAAGAAGACTGAGGAAGAGGGCTTCACGTTTATTCTGCGTGATTGATGTGTTACCACCCTCAACAAAAAGATAGAGCTTTCGGGCTTCTACATAGAGTCTCCCCGGCTCATCAAAATCCAAAGGCTCGTATGGTGGAGCACCTTTTGGAAGAAGAAACTTGATATTAGGATCAAACATGTGCTTTAGAACAGCCCACATTGCTTGATTTCCGTTGTAACGAAGTGCTTCAATTCTCTGTTCTCTCTTTTCAAATTCACAGCACTTTACTAGCGTAGCATATATTGATAATTTTGACATGTTAAAACTCGCCTACGTTTTCCATTAGATTTTTCAGTTTGTATTTGATGAAGTAGTTGAAGACTTTTGAACGATCTTTCCCCGCTTCTTCCTCATATTTATTAATTACTTGTTCTTTGATATTCTCTGGGATCATTGTCAGATCAATCAATTGTTTGTTCCTTTCGAAGGAAACTGTATATTGTTGATTTGAAAAATCATTATACAACTCATCAATCTTCTTTTGAGTCAACGGTTTCTGACGCTTACCACTAACAAAACTATCAGCATCAGAAAGTATGTTAGGTATGCCATCGCTTGAATCGCCTTTGCAAATGTGTTCGAAGAGATATCTCTGTGGATCATTGTGTGTGATCCATTTCTTTCGTGTAGGATCATACTGTTTGATGTAGGAATACTTATGTAGTTGAATGTAATCCTTATCACCAGAAAGAATTAAAATTTCTTCTGGGATTGATGATCTTTGGACCAAAGTAGCGATGATATCATCTGCTTCCGCAGTTTCAATCTGAATCACACGATAGGGAAAGAACTCACGCAGTTCTGACTTGATCTTGTTAAAGACCTCAAACACATGCGTCCAATTAATCTCAGAAGCATCACGAGTCTTCTTACGATTGGCTTTGTAATAGGGAAAATATTGTTTGCGCCAGTAGTTCCTGTCGTCACAAGCAATTACCATATCACCATATTTGTTTCCAAATTGCTGCTTGTAAGAGCGAAGTGAGTTGAGAACCATGTGCCTGAACAATCCCTCGTCTACAGGAATGTTGGTATGGTTCCCAAGCTGCATCATCAAATTAGAGATCATGACTTGATTGAAGTCGATAATAATCATGTTTTACTGTCCATACATTATATATAAGCATTCTTATTACTGATTCAAGGACTCTTCAAGTTTTTCTTCAAGTTCTCGTTCAATTTCTTCTGATATTGTTACTGTCTTGTCTATCAAAGAATGCATAGGATGATCTAGCTTCTTCATCCTATATAGCATCGCCTGAATGGCTTCTTCAAAGAAAAATGCATCACGAATGAATTCTGGAGAAGATTTTGGATGCATTCCATAGTTACTGACGATAGCAAAGGTTGCTTGGAAAATATCTTCTGCAATCTCGTCACAGAAAAGCTTTCTTACTTCTTCAATTTGAGTGATTGTTTGTTCTAGTGAAGCTGGATTACCAGCCTCACCTTTCTTCTTGTCTGGGAACTGTATAATCTTGCTTGTCATTTATTCACCTCACCACTTTCAATAGAATTGTACTACTATTTAGGCGGTCCACAAACTTGAGTTGATCTGTGTTGATAGTATCAAACAGTTTCCTGAGAGCTACCTTACCAGAGGTGGTGACAGACTTGAGAACTTCGTCCGTCTTGCGTCCAATCTTCTTGGACATGGAGGTGTCAACGTCATACCCACCAATTGCGGTGCGATTGACTTCCAGACCAGCTGGACCTCTTGCACGGAACACAGAGAGCACTTTGCTCTTCGTGTTGAACGTCCAAAGCTCTTGAGCCCCCAGAACACTCTCAGGGTTGACAGAGGAGATTTTGAGTGCAGCATCCTCCTTCTGGTACTGGAAGACCTTAAGCTTCTTGGCTGGGCTAACAGCCTTCTTCTTGCGAGGCTTACGAGCCTTACGAAGGTTCCCGCTGTGCTTGTCGCAGTCATCCACGATGCCAGTGTACAGAGCCAGCTTTGCCTTCATCTGAGGCTTGGTGTAGGACGAATATGCCTCCACAAGCTGGGGGTCTTTCTTGGCTATCGCATCAGCAATCTCTTGCTGAATGGGGCGATAGTAGTCAGCCACCCGTGTCGAGAGCGCAGCGGGGAAGCTGTTGCTCTGGAGGGAGGTGTACATGGAGAAATCAAGAGCCCCACCATCAATGATGGCTTCGATCTCACCAATGAACTCAGAGACCTTGTTGGTCACATGATCCTGAACGGAAAGACGGACCACATTGGTATCGTCCTTCTTTTCTTGCTCAGAATATTTCGTGATGCACTCAAGGATGTTGACCTTGGCACGATCCAGCATTTCAGCGTCAACAGGACCACCACGGCTATGGATACGAACCACTGCCGCAGAGCCACGAGGAATTCGCATGAAGGGGACACGAGCCAGCTTTTTGACTTCCGTATCCGCCTTGATGGACTTGAGGTAGTCATTGATGTAAAGACGGACCTCTTCCTCTTCCGCCATCGTGTTGTACCAGTTGAAGGCATTGTAAATGAACTTGTAACCATCTACACCCCAAGTAGGCTCTTCGCCATAGTACTTCTTGTTGATGTAGTAGCTTTCGCCCCTAGAAACACGTACCACCTTCTTCTTGGTGGCGATTGTCGCAGCCCTCTTAGCCATGTGGCTCTCTCCGTTGTTGATGTACCCATTATATAGAGGATTTGCCCCCTGTCAAGCGAAATTATTTTCTAATTTTATGAAAAAAGGTGTTGACCCTGTATATGGGTGTGATAATCTATCTATATCGAATCACGGAGTTGACCAATGACCAACCTCAATGCATGGCTTGAAACGATGAGCGGTCTCAAGACTGAGAAGGGTGCCATGAAGCGTCTGGAGAATTGCCTTGAGACCATCAAGGAGAACGGCTCCAAGTACATGATCTACCGCAAGATGGATGGAACCTTCGTTCCTCTGGTCATTGCATCCAGCAAGGATTGGGCTGTGGGTGCCTATGCTCACAACGGAATCTGCGTCACAAACTGAAAATAGGTGTTGACAGGGGGGAAACCCCCTGCTACATTAAATCATCAAAACGGAGATGCAACATGTTCACCGTCACCTACACCTACTACAAGAAGTACCAGCACGAGAAGTCCTTCAAGACCTATCAGGCTGCTAAGGGTTTCTTCAACGTCATCAGCCGCAAGGCTAACGTGACACAGACAGAGATTCGTTCTACCAGCGATAAGAACCCGTCTATGAATGCCAAACTCTTCGCATAAGGAGAAAGTCATGCATACGCTCACATGGAATTCTGTCAGAACTGGCAAATCCAAAACCCTGCGGGGTAATTGGAGCCAGTTGCAATTGAAAATGTGGCTAATCAGGAACGTCACTCCAAATCAGAACTTTTGGATTGATGGTGTCCCTCACTAAGGAGAAAATCATGGTCAAGCTTGTGAACATCTCAAATATCTACGCCTACAACGTCATTGGGCTCTACGAGTCCTATGAGGCTGCGATTGAGTACGCCAAGACCTACCTGTACGCTTTTGCCTTCGAAGAGGACGAGGACAACCTTGGTTTTTACGATGGTATCACCACCAATGGTATGCAGCTTGTCATTGAACCCGTTCGCTAAGGAGATAAATATGACTAGTGATCAAATCGACACCAAGGTTGACAATCTTGTTACACTTCTTCAACTCAATGGAGATACTTATACCATTGGCTACCTGATATCTTTCATCAAGTCCAATGCATATTTCATGGACACGGATCATCTAGAAAACTTCAGAAGCCGCCTTGAGTATCACACATCACAGGCGATTCAAAGGATAGGAGAAAATGCGAAATCTGACAGCAAAATCCCTGTCTGAACGCCAGTTTCAGCAAAAGATTGTTGCGCCCAAGAAGGGTAAGGGAGCATACACAAGGAAAATCAAGCACTTAAAGGGGGGATAATTCTCCCCTTTTTTCATATAAACAGTTGACACTGCCTACAGGGATGCTAATATGAATCATGAACAGAGGAGATGGACATGGGTTATATGGCAACTGAATCACAGGCTGATCTGGAATATTCCCGTAACGTAGGTTTCGACAATCAGGATAGGGCTTGGATTCTCTCTGATCGTGATGTTTGGTATCCTAACCCCTTCTACACTGGTCCTAAGCAGCCTCATCCAGAAGACGATCATTACGATGATGATGATCAGGATTACACGAATTCTCCAGTTTTCGCTATCGCCACCTATGACAATGATCAAGAAATCCCCTTCTGAGGAGAGAAAAAATGACCAAAGTTATCAGACTCCCAAACGACACCAAACTTGAGTCTCAGATGCTCAATTACATCCTAAAGGTCATGGACGAGAAGGGAGAGGTGGTTGAAGCTTGGCAATACGAGGGGTACTCAGGTCACGCCATGTGGGATGTGGAATCCGACTATAAACGTCTTTTCCCCAAGGAAAGCGGCTATACCATAGATTGGTAGGGGAGAAATCCCCTACTTTTTTTATGAAATAAACAGTTGACATCATCTGTGGGTATGCTAATATGAATCATGAACAGAGGAGATAGGCATATGACTTCACTTGATCAACGCATGAACGAGGGCATTGATAAGATGATTGCCCTGCTTGAAGCCATCAAGGCTGTTGACGGTTCCTATTCCAAGAAGGCTTTGGCTGTAGAACAAGTAGCAGAGGAAGCCAAGAACTATGCAGACTTCTGGAATTACAAGCTTGATGATTGGGCTTCAGACTGAAAGGAAATCCTGTGATCAGCATACGAAGCACATGGCGCTATCTATTTTATTGGATCATAGGTAGCGCCATCTTTTGCCTGATAGCAAGAGACCCAATACCAATGCGTGAGTACTACAGCCTGATAGTGTTCGTATCACTCATCACGTTTCTTTCTTTCCTACAACCACCTCAAATGCCTGAACCACCAACACAAGAGGAGATAGACGCATATGCAGCTAACATCAAAGCAGCAAAAGTTCAAAGACGTTTACCTAGAAAGCCTGATGGAGTGCATCCACCAGTACCCAAATAAGTACTGCTATGGAGAACCAGAAGCTTCTGCCGTGTGTGATAAAATGTTCATCGCATTCATGAAGCACACAGCAAACAAAGATGGAATGGCTGTAAAAAAAACGTGTAAGAAACTTGGAATCTCTTACACGTATAAAAGTATCAGCGAATATCTAGGTATCAGTTACTGATCAAACTGGCAAGTAGGTTTTCCCACTCAGTTCTTCTCTTGTCCCACCCATAAAAATAATCAAAGTACTGCTTTTGGAAGTCTAGATATGGGTCTAGACTTCCATCATTTTTTTGTACATTCATGATTGCACCATTGAGTGTGTGAGCAAACTGAATTGCATGATGGTTCTTGTTCTCGTTGTAGGGATACATCATCGCAAATCCAGCACAAGTTTCTGGAAGAGCAGCGAAGTTAGGACACACAACGATATTTTTTGCAGACATTGCTTCCATAGCAGCCAAGCAACTTGTCTCAGGCCAAATAGATGGATATGCAAAGATATGAGACTTCACAAG
>Ga0194048_10001262_pt1 | contig 12587 bp, 11 predicted proteins | sample JunL225m_MetaG_FD_161685 | JGI IMG/M metagenome (GOLD analysis project Ga0194048, IMG submission 161685) | Anoxic zone freshwater microbial communities from boreal shield lake in IISD Experimental Lakes Area, Ontario, Canada - Jun2016-L222-5m | ecosystem: Environmental > Aquatic > Freshwater >...
GATTAATGCCCTTGTGGCCATAGCCCAAGCCTAGGCGGGCTGCCGGCATTCTGAAAGTTGCATCTTCTGTACAAATTCGAATATCGCAAGCTGCGGCCAGCCCTAAGCCACCGCCGAAACAAAACCCGCGAATTTGAGCAATCACCGGCTTTGAACACTCAACCGGTGCACTCATTGAGTCAGAAACGGCGTCTTCGTAGGCCAACTGGGTTTCTGGCGAGCTGCGCAACGTATCAAACTGAGAAATATCAGCGCCCGAGACAAAGGCCTTTTCACCCTGACCCACAATCACGATCACTCGAACCTCAGAATCCGCATCAAAGGCTCGGATCGCCTTAGGCAGGTCTGTCCACATCTGTACCGACATGGCATTCATCTTATTTGGGTTCGAGATCGTGATGGTGCCGATCGCCCCTTTTTTCTCAGCAATGATGCTGCCGACGATGGTTTTTTTCTCAATGCTTGACTCTGCCACGTAATTTCCCCTTTTTTGGACATTGTTAATCGCTACTAGTCTAGCAGTATCACTTGCAAAAACACCTAAAGCAACTTATAAAAGACCTCGAAAGTCGGGCAGTACACTCGAATTGACAGAAAAATCTGTCCGGCCAACTTCGCCATTCAATCTAAATCGAAAATCATGTCAAAAATTCAGGCTTCTTCAGCACTTTCAAACCTTAAAGTTCTCGATATGTCTCGCGTGCGCGCGGGCCCAAACTGCGTGCGCTTGCTCGCCGACTTCGGCGCGGACGTTATCCGTATCGAACCCCCTAAAGGCGTGGATCCAAACGAAGGCATGTTTGCCGCAAACCGCGAAGGGGGCGACTTTCAGAACTTAAACCGCAACAAGCGGGCGATGACCTTAAATCTGAAAAAACCAGGTGCACTCGACATCATGATGCGTTTGGTAAAAACCGCCGACGTGGTAGTTGAAAACTGGCGTCCAGATATTAAAAACAAATTGGGCGTTGACTATGAATCGCTCGCCAAGGTCAACCCACGCATCATTTTGGCCAGCATCTCTGGCTATGGTCAAGAAGGCCCCTACGCCTCGCGCCCTGGTTTTGACCAGATTATGCAAGGCATGGGTGGTTTGATGTCTGTGACCGGCATCCCAGGTCAAGGCCCCGTACGTGCAGGCCTTGCTGTCGCCGACATGAGCGCAGGCTTGTATGCAGGCATTGGCATTTTGACCGCACTCCTTGAGCGCGAACGTTCAGGCAAAGGGCAGTGGGTTCATGCATCGCTGTTGCATGCACAAATTGCAATGATGGATTTTCAAGCAGCGCGCTACTTGAACGAAGGTGATGTGGCCGGACAGGCCGGTAACGACCACCCCACCTCAAGCCCCATGGGCTTATTTGAAGCCAGTGACGGCGTCTTTAACCTGGGTGCTTCAGGTCAAGGCAATTGGGTGCGTTTGTGCGAACTCGCCAAGCGTCCAGACTGGATGGCTGATCCTGATTTCGCTAACGAAAAAACGCGCGCAGTCAATCGCGCGAAATGTAACAAGGCCCTCAATGAAGTGTTTCGCACGCAAACGGTTGCCTATTGGGTCGACAATCTGAACAAGGCGGGCGTACCTGCAGGCCCGGTCTATAACGTGCCTGAAATGTTTGCCGACGAGCACATCAAGCAATCACACATTTCTAAGATGGTCAAAGACAAAAACGGCAAAGAAAAAGGTTTTATTACTTTGCCAACCGTCTTGAGTCGCACTCCAGCCGATGTCGTCACCACCGCGCCACAATGGGGTGAACACACTGCCGAAGTATTAGCAGAAGTAGGTTATTCGCCCGAAGAAATCGCTAAGTTCTACGAGCAAGGCGTGCTGTAAATTGTTTGATCGGTCGTGACATTCATTGTCACGACTGCCTTGGCATACTAAAAAAATTTCTAACGAGAGACGACATGCCTACTGTTACATCGCACGATGGGATTCCGCTTTTCTATGAGATCCACGATTACACCGACCCTTGGAAAAACGCACCAACTTTAATTCTGCAGCACGGGTTTGGGCGCTCGGGTCGCTTTTGGTACAACATGATTCCGTACTTGGCACGCTTTTATAAAGTGCTGTGCCCCACACTACGTGGTCTGGGTACGCACTATGACATGCCCGACCCTGATCAACGCATCACTGCTGAAAACTATATTAAAGACTTGATCACAATCCTTGATCATCTCGGACTCGATCGTGTTCATTACGCCGGCGAGTCGCTCGGTGGCATCATCGGCATGTATCTGTCAGGGATGCACCCAAAGCGCGTGCGCACGCTCTCGATGTTTGCAGCACCCTTGATTATCAGTACGGCAACCCAACAGACCTTCACCTGCGGTTTCCCAACCTGGCAAGACGCCTTAAAAACACTCGGGGTCAAAGGATGGTCTGACAAGGTCAACAGCTTGACTCGCTTCCCTCCTGGCACCGATCCCGCGATGCTTGAATGGTTTTCTCAAGAGATGAGCAAATCAAAACTTGAAGTCGTGATTGCGATGTCTCGCCTGGCAGGCAAGGTTGACCCCACACCCGTGCTTAGCCAAATCGAAGCGCCTGTGCTGGGCCTGTATCCCAGTCAGGGCGGTGCGATTACCTCAAACGAGCAATTCACTAAGCTGCGCGCACACATTCGCGATCTAAAACTTGTTCATCTTGATACGCGATACCACATGGTTCAAACAATGGAGCCTGCTTCTTGTGCAAAACATGTTCTCTATTTTTGCTCTGAACATGATGGCACACCCTGCCGCGAAGCTTAAGGATATGATCATGACCCAACGCACTTGGCAGACCATGGGCTGGGCACTGCTCGCCACAGTGATTTCACTTTGCGCGCTTACGTCCACTAGCGCCTTAGCGCAATCAGACGAATTACTCGCGGCAGCAAAGAAAGAGGGAAAGGTGATGATTTATGGCGAGATGATCACCCCCACCATGCGCAGCATCAAAGAAGGCTTCGAAGCCAAGTACCCCGGCATTACCATGGAGTTCATCTATTTGTCGGGTGCACCACTGATGAATCGTATCGTGTCAGAGCAGGATGCGAAGCGCTACCTCGCCGACGTCATCGTAGTCGACACAGTTCGCATGCCTGTATTGACTGAAAAGGGTTATCTGGCGCCCTACAAGTCTGTGCATGAAAATGATTACGATGCAAAGTGGCACTCGAACAGCCCGCCGCATCTGTGGGTCCGCAACCATATGTACTTGGGTGGAATTTTCTATAACTCAAAGGTAGTCGCAACCGCCGACGTGCCAAAAACCTTCGAAGACTTGCTCAACCCAAAATGGAAGGGCAAGATCGCCCTTGTCAGCCCAGTCACGAACGATTTGATCTTTACTTTGTATGCAGGACTTGTGCGTGACATGGGAGAAGAGAAAGCCTACAAGTTTTTTGATGCGCTCGCCGCACAAAAACCCTTGGTGTTTGGGCCAGGCGGCATTCGTGTCTCTCAAGGTATTGGTACGGGCGAGTTTCCGGTTGGAATCGGCTTTATCGGCCACACCTATAGCGTAGGTCTTGAGAATGGCTACAACATGGCAATCGCCAAAATCGATCCGCTGTATGCGATCGGCGGACCAGGTTTTGCCTTAGTCAAGACCGCGCCGCATCCTAACGCTGCCAAGCTCGCGATCGATTACATGCTTTCAGCTCCGGTTCAAGAGAAAAACGCAAAGATGGGCTACCGTAGCAACAATCGCGAGGCTAAAGGACTACCAGACCTTGACTCGGCAAACATGTCGCTGGCACCGGTACCCACTGGTGCAGAGGCAGACAAGTTGAGAAAAAAACTAAAGGATCTGTTTGGAGGTTAGTAGCGCCGGTGAGCTAGCTTTAGCGGCCTGGCGCGCTCCCATCCTCAAACTCAGGCATCCATGATACGTTTAGAACACATCCATAAAATTTTTCGCTCGCGCGGGCGAACTGTCCATGTCATTGACGATATTACGCAAACCATACCGGATGGGTCGTTCTTCACCCTGTTAGGCCCGAGCGGTTGTGGCAAAACGACGACCTTGCGAGTGATCGCAGGCTTAGAGCGGCACGACGCCGGTGAAGTTTGGTTTGATGAGGCGCTAATTTCAGCGCCCGAGAAAAAAATATTCACGCCAACGAGCGCACGCGATATCGGAATGGTGTTTCAGTCTTATGCCATTTGGCCACACATGGATGTTTTTGATAATGTCGCCTACCCGCTCACGACAAGGCGACGCCGCTTTGACAAAAATACAATTACTAAAAGAGTCACTGATACGATTGAACTCGTTGGTCTTGGCGCGCTCTTGCATGCTCCCTCCACCGCACTCAGTGGAGGCCAGCAGCAGCGTGTGGCACTAGCTCGCGCGCTCGTCGCTCAACCCAAAGTACTACTGCTTGACGAACCCCTGAGCAATCTTGATGCGCTTTTGCGCGAACGCATGCGTGGCGAACTCACACAACTACAACGTCGACTCGGTGTGACTTCAGTCTACGTAACACATGATCGGGCTGAAGCGCTCTCAATGTCTGACTATATCGCCGTCATGAACGCTGGTCGTATCGAGATGACCGGTACACCGACTGAAATCTACACCCGGCCGGCTACGATGTTTGTCGCTCAATTTTTGGGGCACTGTAACTTTATAGATGGCACCGTTCGTATTCGCAACGGCGATCGCTCAGGCATTGCACACACCGCCTTTGGATCTATCAAGATCAATATGCTCAGTGTGCCTGCGGTCGGTGAATCCATCAAACTATTGATTCGCCCAGAAGACTTCACGGTGACGACAGGCTCAGCGCCCGACTCGCTCACGATACACGCTGGCGTGAACAATGTGATGTATTTTGGCGAACACTACGAAGCTGATGCCATCGTTGGTGAACAACGACTGCGTTTCAAAATCAACAGCACGCAATCTCCCGCGAGCGACACCGTCACACTCACACTGAAGCAAGCCAGTTGCTGGGCCTTTGCAGGCAAGGTGACGGCTTGAATCGTCGTCTTGAGCGCGTTTGGTTCACACCAAGGTCTTTACTGTTATTAGGCCTCGTCATTGTCGGCGTCACCGTGCTAGTGCCTTGCCTCATGCTTGTCTATGAAAGTCTCTCAGTCTTAGACAAAGGCGTTCGACACGCCACGCTTCAGAACTACGCCAACATACTATCTGAGTACCGAAGCTACGAGCTTTTAGGGCGTACGGTCCTGTTCAGTGCAGTGATGACGCTTTGCGCTGGTAGTTGCGGCTTTTTGTTTGCTTGGCTTGCCGTACGAACAAACACGCCGGGACGGCGGCTCATGCCAATCGCTGTCCTGCTACCCTATTTAATTCCACCAACGTTGGGTGCCGTGTGCTGGATTCTGCTGTTGTCGCCGCGTAACGGCATTATTAATCAGCTGCTTGCACCGATCTTTGAGGATGGGCTGTTTAATATCTACTCCTTTTCAGGCATGGTATTTGTCGAAGCGCTGTACACCTTTCCGTTAGCATTTATTTTTTTCTACGCATCCTTATCCGCAATCGACCCCGTGCTTGAAGAAGCATCCGCGGCCGCAGGAGCCGGCGCCCTACAAACCTTCTGGAAAATCACGTTGCCACGGATGCTTCCGACGCTTATTTCAGTTGCGACCATCTTATTTATCATCGGGCTCGAAAGTTTCGACGTCGCCTGGTTTTTAGGCTATCCCGCAAAGATTTATATTCTAAGCATTGAGGTTTTTTTACTGACGCGTTTTAACTACCCCTCAGACATCGGTGGTGCCGCCGTATATGGTGTACTAGCGCTTATTGCGGCGGCAGCGCTCGTGCAACTCTATCGTCACGTGACCGCAGACGACCAGAAGTTTGTCGCGATCACCGGCAAAGGCTATCGCTTAGGCACCTTAGATATTGGTCGTTATCGCTGGGTCGCCTGCGTGAGCTTCTACACGCTTATTACAATCATTGGCATTATCCCGATCTTTCTATTGGGGGCCATCTCGCTTGATGCCGTAACTTGGCCGTTCAGCTTGAGCGGTACGGCTCGCTTCGATAATTACAAGTGGATCTTTAGTGATTCAGAGTCCTTGCGGGCGATTACTAACACTGCGATGATTGCATTAGGGGGTGCGACCCTGGCCGTAACGATTGGTTTTGTGATTTCTTATGTCTGCACGCGTACTGACGTAAAAGGCCGCGGCGCCCTCGATTACATCGCTTTCTTGCCTTTTGCGTTTCCGGGCTCAGTGCTTGCGATTGGAATTATTGCCACATTAATCGACTCACCGCTTTACAACACCATCTGGATCATGCTGTTAGCCTTCTGCATCAAGTTCATGCCTTACAGCATCCGAAATATCAGTTCAAGCATCATGCAAGTTCACCGCGAAATGGAAGAAGCCTCGCATGTCTCGGGCGGAACCATGCTGGCCACGATTCGCCGTGTCGTCTTGCCCCTTGTGATTCCCGGCCTGATCGCCGCCTGGTCGCTATTATTCATTGTGTTTGTTCGGCAATTTAGCTTGCCTATTATGCTGTCATCGCCCGGCTCGCAGGTACTTACGATTATGTTGTTTCAAGAGTGGGATGCAGGCAAAATGGGCCACGTCGCCGCCTATGGGATTTTGATGGTCGGCGCGTCACTGCCCTTTATGATTGCCGCGCGGCTAATGTCGCGCCAAAAAGGGGCAGTCTAAGCCGTTATAACAACGGCTTAACACCTTTCTAGCTATTCATCGGCAATTGGATTGCTCAACACGCCCACACCTTCGATCTCAATCTCGATCGTATCGCCTGCCTTCATAAACACAGGTGGTTTTCTTGCATAGCCCACACCTGCTGGTGTGCCAGTAATCACGACATCGCCCGGCTCTAGTGTCATGCACTCGGTAATCAAGACCAGCGTTTCAACAATGCCCCACAAAAAGTTTTTTGTGTTGGCATCTTGCATGATCTGGCCATTGAGTCGCGATTGAATCCGCAGGCCATCTGCCGCACGCGGCAATTCATCCGGGGTCACCAGGCAGGGGCCAAAGCCGCCTGTTGCATCAAAGTTTTTACCGATCGTCCATTGCGTTGACTTGCGTTGATAATCACGCAGACTCCCGTCGTTAAACGCGCTATAGCCAGCTAAACAATCCAGCGCGTTGGCCGCAGTCAAATGCTTAGCACGCTTGCCGACCACAAAGGCCAACTCAGCTTCATAATCAAACTTATCAGATACCTTTGGACGGATCATTGGCTGCAAATGCCCCACCATTGAACTCGGGCCGCGCATAAAAAAACTAGGATACTCTGGGCGAGCATGACCGCCTTCGGCCGCGTGATCAGCATAATTCAACCCAAGGCAGATAATTTTGCTTGGATTATCGATCACTGGAATGAACTGAACACTTTGAAGCGCTTTGACGACGGCCGTTGAACTCTTTGACAACTGAGCAACCCGTTCCATGGCCCCGACAGTTGAAATGATTTCTAGCATCGTTTTAGGCAAACTCGCATCGGTCGCCGCCAAGTCAATAAACTCACTCGAGTCTTTGGCACGCAATAAGCCCACACGTTTTTGTTGGCTTTGATCTTGATAACTGAATAAACGCATCGGGCTTCCTTTTGGGGTTAATCCGCTCAGTGTGCCTGAGCAAAGACGGTAATTTTTTAAAACCTGCAAGAAGTTACTACTAAATAGCAGAAATCGCCAAATTGGCACACACTCAATTTTTAATAGACGATACTGGAGGAGACTGCTACAGTCGACTGACCAATCAGCCTCTCGCTCACGACCTTCAATCAAAACGGCTCAGATATGCGCGTCAACAAGCTTTGCTGTCTATTCAAGCACGTGATCCTTCCTGCACTGTTCGTCGCCATCTGTAGTCAAGCCAACGTGTCAGCTGAAGAAGCCTGGCCAATCAGGCCCGTCAGAATTATTGTGCCTTATGTGGCGGGTGGGGCCGCAGACATTACGGTACGCAGTCTTGCACAGCTACTAACAGCTTCGCTGGGTCAAACCGTGCTCGTTGAAAATAAAGTGGGCGGCGGGGGCAACATCGGGACCGATCTCGTTGCAAAATCTACGCCAGATGGCTACACCTATTTGCTGACCTACACAGGCCCGTTCGCGATCAATCCGTCCTTATATAAAAAACTTCCTTTTGATCCAGAGCTAGACTTTGCACATGTGACACTCGTCGCAGACGCGCCGCTCATTCTGACCATTCATCCCTCTCTACCGGCCAACAATCTAGGCGAGCTGATTACCTATCTCAAAGCGAATCCAGAGAAGATATTTTATGGCTCGGCCGGAACCGGAAGCGCCGGCCATTTGAGCGGTGCACTTCTGATGCTGCAAACCGACACACGCATCAATCACATACCCTTTAAAGGCGGCGCCCAAGCCGTCATCGAATTAGTCGCGGGTCGCATTCAGATGGAATTCTTGAGCATCCCGAATGCAATCAGCCATACGCGCACTGGAAAACTACGCGCGATTGCCATGGCCGCTGACCAGAGGTTTCCGTTGTTTCCAGACATACCCACGATGGCAGAATCGGGCTTGCCTGACTTTAGCATCAGCAATTGGTATGGGATCTCGGCCGCTGCTGGCACCCCACCCTCAGTTGTTCAACGCATGAACCGCGCACTGCGCGAAGCCCTGCAAGATCCCAGCTTGCGCACACGTTTTCAAGAAATTGGTCTGGTCCCGATTTCAAACACACCAGAAGAATTTACCGCATACATTAAACGTGATCGCGAAAAATGGCGAACGATTGTCCAGACCTCTGGGGCAAGCGCCGAGTAAGCAAGTAGACGCAAGCGGCAACGACTGCTACAGTCCTTCAGATCAAACCCCGTTCACCTCTTCGAACGTTTTATGGCGCACCAGACATGCACTTAGTGAAAGCCTTGCGTAAAGCCGTCATACTGTGTGCGCTAAGCACCCTGATCCTTCTCGGTCATATCAAGATCGCACTCGCGGACGGGGCTTGGCCCACCAAGCCCGTCAGAATCGTTGTGCCCTATGTCGCCGGCGGCGCGTCCGACATCACCGTCCGTAGCATCGCTCAACTGCTCACGGCCTCTCTGGGTCAAACCATGCTGGTTGAAAACAAGGCGGGCGGTGGCGGCAATATTGGCACAGACTACGTTGCCAAGGCTGCACCGGATGGCTATACCTTTTTGATGGCCTATGCAGGCCCCATCGCTATCAATCCATATCTGTACAAAAATATTCCTTTTAATGCGCAAAAGGATTTTTCGCCTGTCTCGCTGATGGCAGATGCTCCTTTGATTTTAGCGGTTCATCCCTCGGTACCCGCGAATAATCTAAACGAATTGATCGCCTACCTCAAGGCCAACCCGGATCAGGTATTTTTTGGTTCCTCGGGCACGGGCGGCGCCGATCACTTAGCCGGTGAACTCTTCAGACTGCAAGCGAATGTGCGCATTCAGCACATTCCCTTCAAAGGGGGCGCTCAAGCGGTTATCGATCTTGTCGCGGGCCGCACTCAGATGGAGTTTTTAACGATTCCTGGCGGGTTAAGCCATATTCGCGCTGGCAGGCTGAGGGCGATTGCCCTGGCATCAAGTAAACGCTTCCCCTTGTTTCCAGACGTACCCACGATGGCCGAAGCCGGCATGAAGGGCGTTGAAATCAATAATTGGTACGGCCTCTCGGCGCCTGCCGGCACTCCCACCCCCATTATTGAACGCATGAATCGTGCGCTACGCGAAGCGATCCAAGATCCCGCCTTGCGTACGCGGTTTCAAGAGGTGGGGCTGGTTCCCATGTCTAACTCGGCTGAAGAATTTTCTGCGCTGATTAAAAGTGACAGCGAAAAATGGAAAAAAATTATTCGGGATTCTGGAGTGACTGCCGAATAAACGTAAGTGGCTTGAGTTAACGGGCCCAGACCAACCAAGCCCCCACCACCACACCCAATACGATGCGATAAATCGCAAATACGCGATAGGTGTGACGCGAAACGAATGCGAGTACCGCACGCACTACGAACAGCGCACTTAAAAACGCACTGATAAAACCGACGACAATCGCGAGCATGTCTTGTTGGCTCAATAAGCCAGCATGCTTATACGTATCGTAAAGGGCCGCCGCCAGCATCGTGGGCATCGCAAGAAAAAATGAAAACTCAGTCGCGGTTTTGCGTTGAATGCCAGACAGCATCCCACCGATAATCGTCGCGCCTGAGCGCGAGGTACCCGGCACCATGGCCAGACATTGCGACAGCCCCACCACAAGCGCTTGGCGCCAGGTGATCTGTTCAAGTGTTAAGGCACTTGCGCGCGGATCAACGCCGCTTGCAGGGCGATGGCGTTCGACCCACAACATAATGAAGCCGCCCACGACCAAAGTCACAACCACCACGCCTGGATGAAAAAACAATGATTTAATCGCTTTAATGAAGAGTAGCCCCACGATTGCAGAGGGCAAAAAAGCGATCAGCAGATTACGCATAAACGCGACTTCAACCGGATCTAATCGCAAGGTTCCCACCACGAGCTGGACCAAACGCGCCCTGAAGATCCACATCACAGCAAGAATGGACCCCAACTGAATCACCACCTCAAACACTTTCGCTTCGTTCGAAGAAAACTCGATCAAGTGGCCAAACAAAATCAGATGCCCTGTGCTTGAGATTGGCAAAAATTCAGTCAGGCCTTCGACAATACCCAAGAAAAAAGCCTTGAGAAGATAAATCGTCTGTTCAGTCACGCGGTCAATCCTGAAAAAGTCTTACAGCTTAAATAGGGGTTGCTTTACGCATTATTTTATACGGCACTGAAAACTGACCAATAGTCCTATATCTAAATAGGCGGGTCATCCACGAAAACCCTGAATTCGGGGTAAGCTAAGGCACCGCGCGACCCCCTGCAGCCGATACGCAAATGCTTGGCACTCAGGCGCCGTACAACCTAAAAATCAAACGCGAGCCACATTATGTCGACGACTCTTACACGCGAACAACGCGACGACGCCTACAACAACTCAAAAGCCGTCAGCAACAGCGCCGCAATCCTTGAGGCCTGGGGTCGCCGTAGCCAAGAGTTTCGAGCTGCCCACGCTACGCACCTTGACCTCTCGTACGGCAGTGGTGCCCGACAATCGTATGACTATTTTTCGGCGGGCGATCAAAGCCCGGTCGTCGCCTTCATTCATGGGGGCTTCTGGCAGAACAGAGCAAAAACCGATTTCACCTTCATCGTACCGGCCTTTCTCGAAGCGGGGATCAGCGTCGCGATGATGGGCTACACCCTAGCACCCGAAGCAAAGATGGATCAGATCGTTCAAGATATCCGTCTGGGCCTACGTGCCGTCAGTCAAAAAATCGCGGCGCGACGCGCGAGCAATCCGGGCATCTGGCTCAGCGGTTGGTCTGCGGGCGGTCATTTAACCGCCATGGCGCTAGATGAACCCTGCGTGATCGGTGGTACTGCCATCAGTGGCATTTATGATATTGAACCCATGCGTCATTGCTATTTGAATGACAAGCTTGGCCTAGACGAGGCAAGCGCACTGCGTTTTTCGCCCATTAAATTACCCGCCACGGTTGGCAAAGTGCTTGATCTGTTTGTCGGAGAGGCCGAGCTACCCGCCATGCAAGCCCAAACGATCGAGTTTGCCGCTTACCGTGCAAATTTAAAGGCCCCCGGCGTATTCGAGAACATGCCCGGCCTGAATCACTACACAATCCTAGATGAAATGGCACAGGCAAAAGGTCGTATTTTGCAGTCGATCAAGTCCCACTTCTAAAATACTGGCCGAGGCTGAGCCCAAAAAATATATCTCAGACAAACCTAGGGCCGTGGACTTGGAAACAACTGATGGCTCACATGGCTACCATCTGCGTTTACACGAACAAGTACCATATCGCCCACCCCCACGACGCGTCCAGTAAAGGCCTCAATATTCACGTGATGCGTGATAAGTATCAACGGCTGTTTGGGTTCGGTTTTCAGTCTCTTTGAAACAAATTCTTGCAAAGCAATTGTTTGCCGCTTAGCCAAACTCATCTCGTCAAAGAACGAATTTAACGAGGGTTCAACTACAACACTGCCTAACGACATCAAGCGTGCCGTGTCCAAGCAACGACACCAAGCACTGCTAAAGAGCCTTGGGTTTGCGACGCCTTGGGATACCAACCATCGTCCGATCTCGACGGATTGTTTTCGGCCGACATCACCAAGATTACGTTGCGTCTCGCACTGATCAAGTTTGTAGCCAGGCGGGTCTCCAACGCCGGGAGCGTCTGCATGGCGCATCAAGAGCACATGTTGCCCATCCAGCAGATCATCTACCAGTGCGGCGTGCGCTGGATTCGCTGCGAACATAAAACAAGATAAAGCAATAACTATCTTGGTTGCCGCTTGAATAAAAAACTCAGCTCTGCTTTGCATGACACATCTCTAAACGATGGGAATGATCGGCATGATCCCATAATCTACGTAAAGGTCAAGAGAGCCCGTACAAACGAATGAGTCTGAAGACAATCCTTAATCAAATTTACGCAGCGTACGTGAGAATAAAAAGGGAGACACGGCGAAAAACACCATCGCCATCGAAAACATAATGCTCACGGTGTAACCGCCTGTCAATGACAGGCGGTTACAC
>Ga0194048_10001266_pt1 | contig 12573 bp, 22 predicted proteins | sample JunL225m_MetaG_FD_161685 | JGI IMG/M metagenome (GOLD analysis project Ga0194048, IMG submission 161685) | Anoxic zone freshwater microbial communities from boreal shield lake in IISD Experimental Lakes Area, Ontario, Canada - Jun2016-L222-5m | ecosystem: Environmental > Aquatic > Freshwater >...
TAACTGCCCTGACTGTGGTAAGACAGATGCTGTACGCAAGGTAATAAACGCAACACCCACGCACTTCAAGGGTAGTGGGTTCTACAGTACTGGAGGCTAAATGGAATACTCAGCAGAAGAATCAGCATATAGAGATAGACTTCTTAAAGAGATTGAGGATGGACTAGAAGAACTTGGTCTAGCCGTCAAGGAACCTTCAACTAAATTACATTTAGTAAAGGATTTAGAGGTAGATGAAAAATAGTGATTGGGATATAGACCTACGTGATGGGGAAGCAGGCGAAAGTGTTATAGCCGACCTGCTTTCCATCGACACCATTGAGGTTAAGACAGACAGGCGCTGGAAAGAAACTGGTAACCTATACATAGAAGAGTCATGCTTTCAGCAGAGCACTCAATCATGGGCAGCATCAGGCATCTTAGTCAGCAAAGCAACTCATTGGGCGTTCCTCTTAGAAGACAGCGTGCTTATCGTACCAAGGGAAAAAGTTGTACGCGCTATGAGGAAGCACGGTAAAACAGCAGGAACAAGCATGGGTCCAAATCCATCAAAGGGTTACTTGATAACCCCTCAACAACTTATGGAGAATCATTAAAGAAAAACTACTCATCGGGTTGAGTATCCTCTATCCTGTTATCTTCTTCGAGGTACTCTGGCAGGGCATCAAATTCATCGCTATTGCTCTCAGGTTTATCCACGATTTCTTTATCTAGGAATGGACGAGAACCACCAAGCCGATTAACCAACTTCTTTATCGCACGATTGTGACGCATGCGAGCAGCATCTTCACTCTTAATGCTCATCTCTTGCGCTATAGCGGCAAACTCTAAAGATTCCGCATACTTATAAAATAATATACGACGGTCATCTATACTGAGTTTATCGTAAGCAAGGCTCACTTCGACCATCATCGCCATCAGGTTTCCTCCTTCTGATGGTGCTGGTGGTCGTCCTGGCATCCCCCTATTTAATTTAGGGGCTTCACCTTGTTCGCCACGAAGTATGGATGGCAACAATGCCTCGACCATTTCTGCTTCATAGTAAAATAAATCAGAGACTTCATACCCAACAGATTTTGCTTTCCATTTCTGACAATAATCTAACGCCTGATTGCGAAGCGAGCGGTAGATAAGATTCTTCGCATCTCGCGGACCGATTGCTTCCCACTCATCTAGTTTTTTTGGATGCTCTAAGAACCATTCGTAAAGTGTCTGTTTAATATCATCTAACTCAACCATGTCGTACTTTTTATGGTACTCAGAAGCAACGGAGATAACCGCATAATCCCAAGGCTCAATGCGGTCCCAATTTAACATCATCCCCAACGCTTCCCTTCAACAATGAATGACCCGTCCCTGTGGATAGGGATAACAACTGGCGTAACTGTGCGCCCATCAACATAGAGCATGCCGAATCCTTGCTGCCATGTAAATAATCCACCCTTAATATACTTTGCCTCCTTATACTTCATAAGGTTGCCTACTTCCATGCCCCAAATTGTATTAGGTGATGAGTTTCCATAGGCTTGGGTGTGATGGGCAAGTCCCATGCGGTGCGTATGACCGCAGACTACACTCATGCCAGTACGTTTGGCTAAACCAAGGGCTGTGAGCCCTCCTGTGGCGTTCATAGAGCCTTCATCGCCATGCATAAGCAACCAGTTGGGTGCTAACTCGTATGGTTTCTCATGGTAGGTTGCACCTATCTCTCCAAGGCGCAAGAATTCTGGTAACTCTAGTTCGGGGAGCCCGAGTAGCCCAGGAGAGCGCATCATTACTGTATTATACAGTCGGTCCGTGTGGTTAGACCTGATGATATGCTTTACCTTAAGCAACTCGAGCACCCTCGTTGTCTCATCTCTATCCCTGCCAATGGAACGCTCGTATTCCAGAGGTGTTCCCTTAGCCCATTTAGAGATGGTCTGCATATCCATCTCGTCTCCAACAGAGACCACTTCACTAGGCTTGTAAGCCTTGATAAACTTTGCAAGATTATCTACTGCTCGTTTATCGTGGTAAGGTATCTGTAAATCGGATACGCAGACAATTGTTTTCATTACTTGGCTCGTCTCTTGTTCTCTTTGGCGACGTTCTTCTTATGACTCATCGCTTGTAAGTTACCGATACCATCGCGCCCTGCACGACCACCATTATCTTTATGGTCTACATCTGTAGTCTTCTTTAACTTCTTACCAGTAGCCTTTTCATAATCAAGTCGAGCCTTGTTAGTTGAAGTTGTCTCAGTTGTGCCATCTTTTTTCTTGCGTTTGATGACATAGATGGGACGACCACCGTTTGCTTTGCTCCCTTTATATGGTCCAAATATCTTCACTCGTTATCCCACTTTCCTCTAAGCACTAGCAATCCGATGATTGCATAGTTAGCCATATCCTTAAATGTATCTTCTAAACTTTCATGTTGTGGATGAACGCCAGTATCAACTAGGTTATTCAACCGTGCCAACTTATCCCATAGGCGTACACGTAAGCCATTAAGAGCACCGCCAGGAGATTGAGAGATGTTCTTTGGACCATAGTCATGGTGTTTGGTAATGAGTAAATCAAATAGTTCTGATGTCACATCACTAACATCGTTTACGAATCTAGTAGTGGTATCGTCAGGGTTACTATAAGATTTGAGTCTTGTTGTTCCACCGCTGTCGGTTTCAACCCGACCCCAATCAGGTAATGAATTATTTCCCATATCTCTTTACTCTCCGCCCTTAGCATCGTTAGGTTTCTCGCTGTCTAGTAAATCGTTTAACGCATTGTCAAAGTTATACATGTTCGCGTGAACCACCATATCTTCGATGATATCTTTCATGTATCCTGGGTCTGTCTCTGCTGCATAGAGTGTAGCGTAGACAGATTGTGTAATAGATTTAATTTCTGCTGGGTCATCAGCATGAGAGTATAAGCAACGAAGCAACGAGCCAACCATTAAAGTGTACCCGCTACCTATCGTTAACTTAGGGTCAAAGACTTCATCTCCATCGTCTTCAACGGTGTGGTCTGTAGCATCAAATACATTCTCAAAGTATGCGCCACATTCAGGACATGGTTCTATCTCTTCATAACTCATTTAGCCCAGCCTTATCTCTGATATAATCTGACCCGTACTTGACATAGGCTGAGTTGACATCTTCGCCATCTGGCAATTGCACGATAGTGACGGGTAGTTCCCTAGCCAATGAGCGTGCGAACTCTGTTCCAGGTTGGTCGCCATCTGCGAAGACGAAGACCCTTTCAAAGTCTGCAAGTAACCGCGTATAATGTTTCTTCCAAGAGTTAGCACCAGGAACACCCACGCAAGGGATGCCGATGCAACCAGAAAGAGTAATAGTATCAAGTTCACCTTCACAGACACCAATCCAATCACCAGCCCTCTCGATATCTAATACATTATACATTTTAGTTTCTGCACCAGTCATGCCCATATACTTAGGTTCAACTGCTGGATTAAGTGAGCGAAAACGCAAGTCAACTATACCAGTCTTAGTAATATAAGGGATAGATAAACGACCGACGAACGCTTCGTGTCCTACTTCAGGCTCCACGACTACGCCGTATCGTGCCACTCGCGCTACTTCCCTCGTTATTCCCCGACTTGCTAGGTAATCTTCCGCCTGAAAGATGTTTCCCGCGTATTTCATTGTGGCTTTCGCCAGTAATTCCCTCTGCGATAGATTTTGCTTCACGTATGTCGCACCTTTCTTGCTTCGCAATAATTTGGAGACTGTTACCTTGCATACCACACGCAAAGCAATTGAAGATGTTGTTTCTTGTATTAAAACTTGCCGAACTATGTGTATCGTGGTGGAATGGACACTTGATATTGACTTGACCGCTGGTGCGTGGGACGTTCGCACCGTAGTGCTTGAGAACCGACACGATATCTGGTAAGTCATCAACCAAGTACATCTCCCAACCTTAACACTAGGTATGCATCTGCAATAGATTTACCACGTGCCTTGATAACAACTGCTGCCAATACCGCATCACGGTCAAGACCACGTGCCTCTGCATAATGCTTTGCTTCTAGTTGGGCTTCTTTAGTCCATCCAGATAGGTCAATTTTGCCTGTACTGCCTGGAGCCTTCGCTTCAATAATTCCAATACTACCGAGGAAGTCGGCTCGGATAACAACATCTCCTTCGTCTTTCGCTCCTGTTCGCGCAAGTCGTTCAGCATCATATCCCTGTGCGCGGGCGAAATCCTTGATGTCGGTTTCAAAGGTTGCTCCTCTAGCCTTGTGTGATTTGCGAGTTGTCATTTAAATAACTCAACAGTACAATAAATAAAATTTGCAATAGATATAATTGTTAAAGTACCCCAAACAATATCGTGTGTCATTATGAGTTCTCTGGAATATCTTCAATGTACATATACTCTGGATTAAATGCTAACCAAGTCATCATAGACCCGTTTGCATCTGCACGTCCGTAACGATTTTTGACTGCTGCCACGCCCATCGATGTGCCAACCGTGCCGAGCGTGCATATGAGAGCAGGGAGTTGAGAGACCTTACCTTGGATAGCGGAGCGTGGTTGACAAGGATTCCCAGGAACTGCCTCCGAAGTGTGATGTAGGACAACAATCGCAGCATTAGTCGCTCTCGCAAGATATTTCAACTCCTTCATAATTGCTCGCATAGATGCGAACTCTTCGCCACCATCTGTGGCTACGTCCATTAAGTTATCTAAAATAATAAGTGTTGGGGCGCAACCCCATAGTTCTTCAAATGCTTGCACTTCTTCATCGATATCTTGTAGGGTTGGTGAAGATTCAAATGACCAAACAATATGACTGCCCTTTTGAAGTACAGCCTTAGTCCAACCAATATCGTTGTTAAGTTTTAATTCCACTTCGCTCTGGCTCTTGCCAGATATCATCGATGCTAGTCGCATCGCCATTGTATGTGCATTAGTATCAGCAGATATATACAATGTAGGTACGTTAGTCTTGAGTGCAAGCGCAAGGGCGAGTGTTGATTTACCCGCCCCTGGCGCGCCTGCAAACATTGATACTTCCGAACGACGAATAATAATCTTATTCGCTTCAAACGCTTTGAAACAACTAGGGAGAGGTTCCCCTCCGATGGAGGCTCGTCCTACTGACCTGACTAACGTTCTCATCGGACTCCCTTCCTAGTTGCTCAAAATGGAAATTGCTGGTCTATTAGTTGACTGGCTTGCACTGGTCCGCGCCCTGAGGCATTGGACATACCCACATCGCGTATGGATTTCCCGTCTTGCTGGATACCCCCGACTTGTACTTGCGTGCTCCGTGCTGACATGTCGGTCCCCCCGTAGCGGATGGAGCCGATGCCTGGGGCGGAGTTGAGGACTGCGGTGGCGCGATGTTTGGAGTGATAGACTGCGTCGATAAAGGGGCGACCACACCTGCACCAACTACCAATCGTTGGACTGCTGCAATCTGTGGTGCGAAGTCACCAATGCCCTCAAGCAATACGCTGAGTTCATCTGCTGTGTTTGCACGAATGTTAATCAAGTCCCCAGTCTGGGTCTTGTACGATACTTGTAACTTCCAGTCTTCTGCCATTATTTATCCTTCTTCGTAGAGAATTGACAGTGCGCTGTGAGCCCACAGAGGTACTGGCAATTGTTTGTGTTGGGCAAGAATACACCTGCCTTACGTGCTTTGTCAAATGTTTTAATTAAGTACTCCATTTTGTCAAATGTGTACTGAGATAGGTCCACCATCTCGGATATGGTGCTACCACGTGACATGTAGTACGTTCCCCACTTGACCTCTACACCAAAGGCTTGTTCAATGCCCAGTTTGTAGAACCCAAGTTGGAGACTGCTAGATGGGGTTTGCTGAGATGTCTTGAGGTCAACAATGACTAATTCCCCATCAACCTCAAATACTCGGTCGATAATCATCTTGATTGGTACATCCTCAACGACGGGAGTAAGCGCAAGTTCAATTCCAGGACTGCCATCTGGAGCAGTCCAGATTTTCCAGTTGGCATTGTGCTTACGCCATGCGATATAGGATTCGACCCACTTGGGTCCTTGAGCATGCCAGAAAGTTTCATCTTCTTTGTTCGGATTGGCTTTACTGGCACGACCGCCAACACGTGCATTGGTTAGGTCAATGTCACCTTTAGATTCTGCCCACGCCTTGTCCCATAATAGTTGACTCATCCGTTACACCCACTTGACGCTTGGTTTAGTATTTTCTCGAATAGAGTTACTAGGATTTTATTGGTTGTCTCACGTGCTACTATAGCATCACGAAGGGATGCCTGTACTTTGCCCATGTCTGTCTTTAGTATTTCTATCTGCGTTAGCAGTTCAAGTTCGGTACTCATAGGTTCTCCTTGTCGTACAATTCACATGCTAGGTGGAATGCTGACCCACCTATGGACCAGACAGAGGGTTCCTCTTGCTTGCCAAGGAGCCTACCTAGGTAGTATTGATATCCGCATGAGACGTAAGTCGTAAATGCGGAGTATGAGATGTGCTCAGGGAGCACGTATTCTTCTAGTTGGATTGTCATGTTTTTGAGTATACACTTACAGTTGGTTATCTGTCAAATATTTAATTATTAAAAAGATTTGACAAGCCTTGGTTATCTGTGTATAATTGTTTTTGTAAGATAATATATAATATAATAAAGGCTTTCAGCCTTTATATAATATATATGATATACATTATAATCTCTAAGGAGTACTATGTCAAATACTTTCCTGCTCACATTCCTAGGGGCTACGGCAGCAATCTGTGCCGTCAACCTCCTAATCTTGCTCGTCGACAACCTACGTGACTATGTCTACAAGAAGCAGACGGATGCTTTCTGGAACTACATGGAGGACCTTGAGTTTGAGGATTGTGAAGATTAACGCCTAAAACGACAAAAGAACCCCCTCGCCCTAGGATTGCTCCTAAGGTAAGGGGGTTTCTTGTCTTTAAAGTGCCTTGGAAGGCTTTAAATGGCTACTTCTTAGCGCCAAGTCCAAACTCTTTTTCAGCCTTATCAGCCCATTTAACCAATGGCGCAGCGAATGAGCCGATTAGGACTGCATACTCTGGCTTCATATTGGCTGCTAGGGCTAACCCCATAGTGATAGCAGATGCTGCTACTGCACGAAGGTATGACTTTGCTACTGATACTGCCTGTGGGGATAGTTTCATTACTTGCTCCATTTCGGTCTGACTACAGTACGCACCGTGCTGGGGGCGCGATGCTTAAGATACACGCCGTCTCCATTGGCTTGTGAGCCTTTAGAGTCTCCTGCGGTATTTCCTTCTATGGTGTCGATGAGGTGGGTATGTACGTTATACCCAATAGCGATACCCGTATGGACAGACTTGCCCTCTTTTGTAAAGTCAAATAGGAGAACGTCTCCCGCTTGGACTTGGTCAACTGGCACAGTCATCTTGTTCTTCTTAGCCCAAGCCTCAAAGGACTCACAGCCTGCAAAACCTTTGGCGGATTGCTTGATTAGGTCGATTGCTCCTGCTTGATTAAAACACCACGATACGAACATAGCACACCAAGGTTGTCCATCATAGCCAAACCATTTGCCATACTTTGTTTTATTAACTGGAAGTTCCTTGATACCTGCTAAGGCTTCTGCCTTGGCAATCTCGACTACTTTTTCTTGACCCATACTTGCCACCCCTTGCTTACTAACTCAAACTCATCTTTGTGAGTCTCGAGAAACTTATCAATTGCTGGCTTAGGATTCTTGTCAGTCCCATCTGGATGGTCCCACTCATAATCATCAAATGCCATGATACCACCAGACTTGAGTAGACCCCAAGATAGTTCAGCATCAGATGCAACCGACTCTGGAAGGTGGTCTCCATCTATGTAGATGAAATCAAACTCACCTTCGCGGTGTGTTTCTAACCATTCCTTGCTAAATGCCTTAAACTTATGTACTTTCTTGCTATGATTTTTTATCTGTTCATCATAGGCAGATTCAACTTCATCCCACTCATAGATTGACTCATGTTGTAGATTGCCACACCAAGGGTCGACATCTACTAACACAGAAGTTGGGTCCGTGAGTATGTTCTCCAGCAACCAAGCAGATGCGTTACCAGTGAAGACACCTATTTGCAAGAATCTAAGATTCTTTTTTCCTTTAAAATCTTGTAGTTTATTTTCAAAGTCTTGCATTGTATTGTTGTCTAAAAACCATTTAGGAAATTTATCTGCTATCATAGTTTCTCTACAATCAGTTTGAATAAATCATCGACTCGTTCTTCTAGTCTCTTCACAGAGTCCTTTAGACTGGAACCGCCATTTGGCTTCAACTCATATAAGTAATGCTTTATCGTCCAACGAAGCACTGCTCCCGCAGCAGATAAAACTGTTACTGATGCTATTGTAATTGCTGCCCAAGTTCCAGCGTCTATACTCATTATACTGTCCTAATCCTTACTTCTAGTACCCCGCCAAAACCATCGAAACGTTTATCTGGTGGGGTCATTCTTGTGAATGTAACTTGCTCGATTACTGCCTGTCTGGATTCTCCAGTACTTAAATCTTGCCAAGTAAGTACATCTCCATTTTCTTCAACGTGTTCAAGTGCTTTGATTCTATCAAATGCTCTACCCTCATAGCCTATGACGGTATTGTATCTATCTGTTTCAACATCAAAACAATATACAGGAAATTGTACAACACGCTGACGTGGTGTAGCAATGGTAGCCTTAGCCTGATATCCCTTGAATGTTGGACCTTTAGTTGAATCTGTTGAATCTCTATACATTTGGAATTTGTAGGCTAAATATTCTTGTGCTGTTTCTGGCTGAGAAGTAGTTACCTCTGGTGCTCCAATAGATGAGTCATATGAGATATGGTCATATACCGCTGCATCGCTTTTAACGCTAGATAATGTCATAGAACCATAACTAAAATCGCCACGTCCTACAAGGCGTTTAAAGTTTTTAGGTTCAAGGGTCCCATAACGTATATTACCTGTAGTTAGATAACCACTTGTCATGAGCGTTGAATCTGACTCTATATTTATGGAACCAATCTTATTGACTGTGCCTACTGGAGATACAGCAACAGATGTTACGTTAGCATTAGTCTTTGCATATGTAAATGTTGTTGTTGTGGGCACTGCCACTACAGTAAATTTACCATTAAAAACTGAGTCAACATTTTCTATCCATACAGAATCTCCAACAACTAAACCATGTGCTGCTGAGGTAGTAAGAGTTGCGACATTAGATGTAAGTGCTTTGTTGTTTACTGAACCGACACTAAGTGCAGTAGTTACAAATGCTAGTCTATCTGTTCCCTTAGCAAAGGCGCAAGCCGTTGTAGAGTACCCAGTTGAAGCATCACTATATACATCATTTGCATATGCAAAACGTAAAGATTCAATTTCGTTGCCTAGGTCAACTCGGATTGTTCCAGCATACCCATCAACCCCAGTAGCGCACCACACGAACTTATCTCTTGCTGCAAAGTCATAACAAGGTTGGGTTGTATTAACAATCAGGGGACCATAACTGATAGAACCATCTTGGTCTGATACGTTTGCTGCACGTATTCCCTTGCTTGTACCAATCATCATATAGCCAAGGTAGTAGAATATCTTATGGACTATCTCACCAACTGGTAGTTCTGCAGCAGTAACCGCAGAGGTTAATGTCGGTAGGGTTCCAGTACTTGTAAGAGTAAACTTATGAATTGTAGATTGTAATCCACTATACCCAGATACATATATTGCTGGACCCGAGGCTGTTACTGATGTATACACATAATCAGTTAGAGGGTGGGTATAAATTGGAGCAGGCAATGCTGCAGAACTTGTCGGCACTTCATATATTTTATTGTTGAGACAAAGAATAATACGTTCTTTTACATATTCCATAGTCGCAGTAACTGCAAGAGTTGTATCAGAAAACATTGTTGTTTCTGTATCTAGATAACTTCCAGTTAAAAGTTTTTTATAGAAAAACATTTTATTTGGAGAGCCAGTTTTATTAGTTACAAAGTAAGCATATGTTCCATCATCACAGATTGAATAAACTGGGTAGTCTGCACCAGCATTATACTCTTGGAAATGTGTAACCACCCCATTTGTTGCTATCTTATCAACATCATAACCATCATGTAACAATACTCCAGATGTAGTTCCCCATTGTATTGAACGAAGACGTTGTTGAACTCGACCATTGGTTGCAATGGCTGAAGTTGTGTAATGGTCTACTGCATCACAAGAAGGCAATAGTGTTACTTGTCCCCTTGTCCAAACATTTACGCCTTTGGAATCAGCAAATCTATTGGCGGTAGTTTCTCCACCAGTAGTATCATAGAACTTGATTCCTTGACCACTATGAAAAGATGCTTGTGAACGAATCCACCAACCAGTTAAAGATTGTTCTCCTGGCTCTTGTCCATTATCAAACTGGTCCTTTTTGAAGGGTGCAGTCTGGCGAACGTAAGGGCGCGTATCATTGATTGCATAAATAAACGGAATGCCACCAATTGCTACATCGTATGCAACATCAGTATTTTGCCATACAGAAGATGTAGATACAATACCAATATCAACTGCAATGGCTTTGCCATAGCCAGAAGAATCTCCACGACCTTCGGTTATATCTCTACCCGCCAAGGCACACCTCCATCAAATAGTTTTTAATTTTATTACTAACCGAGCGCAGCAATTTCCTCTACGGATAACCCAAGAGCAGCCAACTTAGCCTGAGCAGATGCCTTAGCATCAGCCTTAGCCTGTGTTGTTGCTTCTCGTTCTGCTTGCTCAATAGCAGCAAGGGCAGCATCGGTTTCCCTTTGTGCAATTTCCTCGTCCGTTAAGTCAATAACTCGTTGTTCTCCTGTGGTGCAGTTTACTTCTAAGCGTGTCGGTCTAGTCATTTGTTTTCTCCCAAGTTAGGTTGGTTTCATTCCATGTATATATGTTGCCATCTGTAGGTTTAGGCGTAGGTGCTTGCCAAACGCATTTGTCATCTAATTCCCAAGATGAAAATGGTTTTTGTCTATAAAAAACATCACGAATTGGGTCATAAATACTATTAACTTCTGCAAAGTTACAACGGATATTCCCATTATAACTTGTTTGAATCCAAGTTCCGCCCAATCCCATATCATTTGCTAAGTAAGACTGCCCTCTTAGTTCATGTAAATCAGGTACTACTAATACCCGCAAAACAATGTTGCTTTCATCTATTTCTGCAAAGTGTGCCATTATGTTGTGTACCTAACTATAACTATTCCTGAACCACCAGTAGATGCTTTTAATGTATAACTAGCATTAAAACCTGGACTTCCAGCACCGCCACCTGTATTTGCCGTGCCATTAGTAGGTTGCGTTTGACCATTAGAACCAGCAGTTCCACCACCAGCACCACCTGAGCCTGGTGTTTGACCAGCAGCATACGCGCCACCTGAACCACAGCCACCACCACCGCCACCAGCATAAACAGTAGAAGTACCAGATATTGTAGATGTGTACCCAGCACCACCAGAGCCAGCAACTTTTGTAGTTGAATTAGCAGCCGTGCCTGCTGCAGTAGCGCCACCACCACCGCCACCAACATACACGTTAGTAGCGCCAACATTTGCTCCTACCCCACCACCAAAACCTTGCCCACTAATTCCTGTTCCAGCAGTCAAAGTTGTAACCGACCAGCCACCAGCACCAGAGCCACCATTAAGTACTGCTGTTGTTCCAGGAGATATCCAACTTGACCCTCCACCTGTTGCAACGATAGATGAAAATGCAGATGTAGAACCCATATTGACACTGCCACCTGCGCCAACAAGGCAAGCATAAGAAGTTCCAGAAGTAACGGCAAAGGTTGATGCGGCAAGAACACCACCACCACCTCCACCGCCTTCATTATCATTGATGGAACCGCCACCTCCAGCAACTACAAGGTAATCAACATTCATACTTGTTGTTGGGGTAAATGTTCCCGTAGATGTAAATGTATGAATTGTATAACTGCCAGATGTAGTTACCACTCCACCTGTTGCTTTAGACCCAACACCACCAGTTTGGTCTGGTTTAGATATTCCATAAAGAGTTGCAGAAGAATACTGTGCATAGGCATACGTATTATTATATAAACTAATTGAAGTAATTGGTGTTGTTGAAAGCAAGGTTCCACCAGAAGAAAGGGCGTTTTGATTTGTTGATGCATTGGTTGGACCGATGCTATCAGAACTGTATGTTTTGTAATTATTACTTGCGTAATTAGGAATGTAAATTTCAAAATTACTAAATGAAGAAGCAGTTGCTCCAGCAGAAGGCACTCTACCAACATACGCTTGTCCAATGTTTATATCTTCTTGACCAGTCAGTGTCGCGCCGTCTCCGTCAATTATTCCATTGTAATAACCAGCCGTTGTTCCGTTGAATCTCATTGACATACCAGAAGTTCCAGTGCTGCTATTTAATCTAGCACTGACTTTAATCATTAGGTCTGTATAGGTACTAGGAATTGAGTTAAAAGCAAAAGATGTTTCCCCACCAGAACAAGTAATGGTTTGAATTTTGGTAAATGTATTTGCCATTATGCAGCCTTAATCCCGTATATAGTAAATGTAGAAC
>Ga0194048_10001268_pt1 | contig 12549 bp, 4 predicted proteins | sample JunL225m_MetaG_FD_161685 | JGI IMG/M metagenome (GOLD analysis project Ga0194048, IMG submission 161685) | Anoxic zone freshwater microbial communities from boreal shield lake in IISD Experimental Lakes Area, Ontario, Canada - Jun2016-L222-5m | ecosystem: Environmental > Aquatic > Freshwater >...
GCGTTGGACTGAGACGAACGCGTTCTCCGAACTGAACGCGCTGAGAGGTTGCTGTTGCTGCGTTGCGACTTGTAGGTTGCTCATACGTCAGTCAACGTATGGCAAGTGGCGTTAGGTGTCCAGCAATTACCGAACGCTTCGGTCGATTTTTTCTCGGATTCTTGTCCGAATGCGTTCTGTGTCGCGGGAGATGGTCTTGATCGCCTCGTCCGGAGTTGAGGTGATTAGTTGGGGGCCTTTTCGGAGGACATATTCCCGATACTGCTGACCCACCTCTCGTTGATAACGGTAAAATTCCTCGGGCGCCATCTGCCGGCGCGTGCCGTTTTCTTTGACCGTGGCAGCTGCGGACGGCGTCGGCAGGAAAACTCCGCGCTCAGACAACGTCGCCAGCGTGTTCCAGGCGGGATCATCCTTCCGGGTTTTGATCCATCGGCTGAACGGATGCTTCATCAACTCGACAGGTTCACCGAGAACATTGACCATCGGGCCGGCTCCAATGTCGCGGCGAAGCATGGGCACTTGCTGGAGGAAATACTCCGAACCGATTTTTGCCTGGTAATACTGCGGATCGAAGTACGTATCGACCTGCTTCAGGACATTCGGGATGAACGATCCAGCGAGGCGTCCTGCCCATCGAGACAGGTCTTTGTTGACCAAGTCATCAGCGTTGTATTTGTACGCGTTGCTCATGCCAACGAGTTCCGTGAACGCGGAGATTGCAGGTGAGTCGGTCAGCACAAACATACCGGCCTGAGCAGCGTCCTTGAACTTTCCGAGGATCGCGTCGCGATTCCAGTCCTTAGGGTTGTGCAGCTGGTGATCACGTAACTCGCCGATCGCAGCCAGGCCCATCGCGAATGGCATCTGGCGATAGCTGATGAACGTGTCTCCGATTCGGATGGAGTACGGCTGGCGCCCTTGCGCGAGCAGCTGACGCTTCTTGTCAGGATCCAGTGATCGGTACGATCCGGTAATGTCGATGTTGCGATCCTCTTCCTTGTCATCATCACCCAGGAAGGTTGCCGCCGCCATGGCCATGATCGCGGTTCCAATGGACGCCTTCATCAACAAGAGCTTCCGCTCGTTATCGCTGATCTGGTAACCGAACGGCCGGTCGATCCGGGTCGAGTTGCTCAGGTAGTACCGGGTGAAACCCCACGGAGTGTAGTCGATCGCGCCGTTAGTGGCATTGGCCGCAAACCGCAGAAACGCCAGACCAGTGACCATCTTGACGCCGGGATACTTCTTCTCGGCTTGATTCAGCCATTGATAGAACAGCCCGACAATTCCAGTCGGGTCCTGCTTGAAAGCGGCCTGCCGAGCAAGCTCCTTGGCATCAACTAGGATCTCGGACGGGATGCGGCTCTCAAGGATTTCCCGAACGCGCTGGTTGATTTCATTGGCAGGAATACCCTCAGACTCAGCCTTGTCTTTCGCCAGCTGAACATCCTCCGAAGTCGGAATGAGGAACTTTTTGATCTGCTCCGCATCGCCACCGCGAGTAATGATCCACGCCTTCATGGCCTCGTAGTTTGAGGTCACGGCAATGTGATCCATGGCATCCATGAATCGCGGGAAGAAGCGCAGATTACTGATAGCCTTGAGAGCCTCGTTGTCGGATTTCTTGAGCGCTTCGAGCGTGCTGGTCGGGCGTTCCGGATCAAAGTTGATGCCACGGAACATCTCACCTTTGCCGAGGATAGCCGGCAAATCCTTGGCCGAACGGCGAAAGCCATCGAGCCACGCCGACGCAATGTAAGGAGCTGATCTCGGGCTTTGCACCGAAGCTAGTCCAGCTGTGATCATGCTGTTGATGATGCCGGTCCCTTGTTCAACCTGAGTGGTCAAACCCGAAAGCACGGATCCGTACCAGTAATCCATGACGATGTTTCGAGCGCGGATGCCGCCTTCTCGCTGCATCAGCTGGTACATCTCCTGGATGATCTTGTTTCGGGACGTGCCGCCAGTTCTCTGGGCACGTTGCGCCATGTCAGAAATCTTCTGAGCAGTCTCTCCGTTGATCTGAGCGACTCCGAACTTCGGTGCGATGGCGTTTCGGAACGCATCAGCTGCCGCTTCAGGATTGGTAAGCAAACCCAGGTTCGCCCACTTGATGATTTCCGGAATCGAGTCGTAGATTTTTTTGCGAAACTTATCTTTAACCTCGGGCAGTTTGACCTGCTTACGGAACTCTTCGCGAACGATCTTGTTGCGCTCCTTCTCGAAGGCGTTGCCGAGCAGGTTGGCGAGTTCGATCTGACCCGCACGGCTTAGCGTCTTGAGGATCGGGTGCTCGCTGATCACGTCGAGTAGGATGCGCTTGTAGTTCCCCTGCTTGTCTAAGCTGGAGGTCATTATGTCCTCCCACGAAACACCAAGCTCCCGGCGAGCTTGCTTGAGTTCGCGTGACACGACGTTGTCGGCAATCGACAAAGTGGACCGGATATTTGCGATCGCCCGACGTGAGGAGTCGAGTAGCCAGCGGCGGATCTGATCGGATGAAACGTCAGGGAACGGAATCTCCTTCTGGCGCTCAGTGATCAGGTTGTAATAGGTCAGCGTAGGGGTCAGGTAATCGATGTCATTGATCATCGCCCGACGCGCTTGACCGCTCTGTCCGAAGTCCTGAGCACCGCTCTGGGCAGCGACCTCACCGATTTTTCGTAGCAGATAGACCCATCGCTGTTGTTCGATTGGGTTTCGGAACGACCCCTGGATTCGGGCGGCAGTGCGTTCGAGAAGCTCTCCAAGAATGGTCTGCTGAAGAGCCGGCGTGATACCGAACTGAGCGGCTCGATTGCCTCCAGTAGCCGCAGTGAAAGCCTCTTCGATGTCGTCGCCAAACTGATCGACCCATTCACGGGCAGCGGATTTACGCTCCGCGTTGGTCTCGCGAACGATGCGCCCCTGGAAGAACCCAGCAGACGGGCGGCGGCGTTGACCAGCGGCGGCGCGAGGCGCCTTGATGTTTTCTCGGTCAAACGGACCAGCGCCAGGAGTCTCAAATGCGCCTTCAATCATCTGGCCGATTTCAATCTCGGCAGCAGCGAAGTCCGTATTTGACGGTGCATTATCGCGCACATACTCGAACGCCGCCTGACGCGCTTGCACGATGTCGCGGGTCTTAATGTAGACCGCACGCGCAGCTCGCAGCGCCAGATTGATAACCGCCAGCGGGATTGCCGCCGTAGATTCGTATGAACCCTGCGGCCGGGTAGCTTCGATGGCCCGGTTCAGCAGGTTCTCGACCTTGTCGTACATCAATCGGCCGAGATCGGGATTGAGTTGTTCGGCCAAAGACAGCAGGGCAGGCGCGTCAGCCGCGTCCATCGTTCCAACAAGGAATGATCCCCTCTGGACAAGATTGTCCGGGAACATCCGCTGGATGCTCGCGTTAGACCAGACTGGGCGTAACGCACTTCCGGCCCGGATGCGGACTTCGTATTTTCCGTTGCCGAGAGACTTGATGCGGAGGAGTTCGCTAGCCTTTCCTCCCTCGCTCTGACCCTTGGCAAAAATCTCAGTGCCGCTTTTCAGGAGCGATATAGCTTCTTCTCTGGCGATCCGGATGTCCTTTACCATGCGCTCAGGTGTGAAGCTGGCTGGCATCACGATACCAGTCTTCCGCTTGCCGGTGTTGGTCGTGTAGATGGTGATCTTTGGTCGAACCTCAGATGCGCCACGCGCTCCTTGAAAACCCTTCAGGAGGTTTCCAGTCACGATGTACCGCTGATCGGTCGTCTCCGTTGTGGTCTGCCATTCTTCAGCGGCATTGGATACCTCTTGACCAAGAGACGAAGCGACCTCTGATCCCTCGGACATTGACAGAGGCATAGAGGCGCGTGAACGCACCATGTTGCGTATCAAAAGAATTTGATGATCGGACGGACGAGTAAAGTTCCCAGGATCGTTTGACTTAAGCTTTAGTCCAATCGGAACTGCGACGTAGCCGAATTGATTTTTAAATGCTCGCCCGATCTTTTGATAAGCCGTGATAACCATCTGCCTGGTTTCTTCAAAACCATCTTTAACTGATTGTATCTGCGATGGAGACATTTCTTTAGTCTGCATCGTAGCAATACGTTGATCCTCAAATGCTCTGCTCTGTTGAAGCCATCCTTCCGCAATGTTCTTAGTTGAAGGTTTATTCTTAGCAGCTTCTTCGGTTGCAGTGCTGTAAGTTGGTGGTGCCTTTGGAGAATTGATTGAGACACGCTCCATGATAGACGGGCCGTCAAATGGAGTCGTTCCAGTTCCAGGAGTAAATTCTGTAGACTCAAGAATTTTAGCTCTAAAATCATCGACGTTAGCCTTCAGCGGGTTCTCACCAACCTCATCGAGCGCCCGGATTCGGTCCGTGTAGAGTTCCGAAATGTCGCGCCAAAGCTTGGCGGCGTAGTCATCCGGAAGGATTACGAAGTAACCCGTGGCCGATCTGGCGAAGTCGCCACCTTCGTCGATTCCTTCGTCGAGCGGAGGCAGACTGAAGTCCATCTGCTCAACGATCTCAGGATTGGATTTCAGGACGTTGTAGACCACGTCATCGCCAATCGAGTTGAAGATGTCAGCAACCAGACCTTCGTTTGCGGTCAGATCGGATTCAGTATCCGCAGATGTGTTAGCGTTCAACGAAGCCATCTTGCGCCGCAGCAACACCATGAACCGATTCTCAGCAGCCAGCGAAGAGGATAGAACCACGTAGCGCGGAAGGCTGGCCTGACCGAAACGCATGATGCGCCCAAGCATCTGCATGAAGTCGTTGATGTCCGGAGCCGCCTGACCAACAATCATCACGCGGCGACGTTGATCTTTGAACTTCGGATCAGTGTGGGCGCTGGTCCCAGTTGAGCCTGCTTTGTTTACAATAATCGCATCAAGTCTTCCGTTGTTGTAATCATCCAAGATCACCCGGCGATCGCGCTTCTTCCTAGGAACAGAGGCTGACTTGCCTTCAGGTCCCGTGACAATCTCCGTGCTTCGACCAGTGATCTCGTCGATAGAATAACCCGCCTGTTGAATCCGGTTCTTAATGAAGTCGATTGGCGAGATCGGCATATCGCCAAAGTCTCCACCTGCGATCTCATCTCGGATGTCCTCATACTGCTGACGAGCTTCATCCGGAAGTTCATCAGGAGTGATCTTGACCGTTTTCTTAGTGTCGTCTGCTTTGTCTTTGACGGTAACTTCAAGCAGCTTATCCAGCTGACGAAGCAGTAGACCCTGATACGAAACATCGTAACCCTCTTCCTTAAGAGTCTCGATTGGGCCTTCCATCGTGTTGTTGATCGCGATAAAAGGCTTTTCATTGCCCTTGAGAGTTCGGATCGCATTGTCAGCGATCGCCTTGGCTTTAAGTGAAAGAATGTACTGGGTCGAAAGGTTAAATAAATGACTTCCGAAATTTGTGGATGAAACGCTTACTTTTGCTTCCGATGCACGGGTTTGATTTTCCACGTTCTCCATCTTCTTCGCGACCTTTGAGACCTTCTTGCTGAAGCGCAGAATCTGCTGAAGAAAGTCCGTGTACACGTCAGCAAGCTCGCGCTCGCGCTCTGCGTTGTCGGTAGAGGTAACGAAATCAAACGGCACTCCGCCCCAGTTTTGCTCACGGCGCACGAACTCTCCGGATTCGGAGAGCATCGAAGTAAGCGCCTGCTGAAGCGCCAAACCGCCGCTGTCAAGCAGTTCAGTCATTTCAGCTGGGCGCAATCCAGCACGCTGCATCAAAGTTTTGAGCGCGTAGAGACCGAGGTTATCCGGACGCTTAGCGAAGGTCGCAGATGCGAAGTACGCACCTTTTGACTTAGGAAGAATCTGATCGAACCGAATGTTCGTGTCGGAATTTGCGCCGGCCGCTAGGTGAGCCTCGTCCAACACGAAGATCGCATTTGGAGCAATACGAGATAGCGCCTCCCAGATGGGACCAAACGATTTGGCGATACGTTTAGATTGACGGGCACGCTTCTGTTTGGCGCCTTCCTTGAATCCAGGAGGAACATCCGATTTTAGCTGATCGTAGGTCGTGAAAAATGCGTTCGTTCCCTGAGGAAGTTCAGCCGTGTCGTTGATCTTTGCCAATTCCTCACGACTCTTAGCGGATGTTCTTCGCACCTTCACGGTCTCACCAGTGGATGCGAGGTAATCGACGTTGCTGTTCGTGACATAAGGCCGAATACCATTCTCACCGATCGCCGGAAGATCTCGACCAGCCATGTCAGAGTATAGGGTGGGCTTGGCGGTGATGAACACCGGAGTCAGCCCATTCAGGCGTGCATACCGCAAAATGGCAGCAACGGTGCGCCCCTTACCCACACCAGTTTGGTCTGAGTTGATCAGCGCCGAACCGCGTTCAATGTTCCGAATTGCCAAACCAGTAGCATCAATCTGGGCGGCGGACATTATCTTAAACAACTGGTCCTTGGTCATCTGCAACCGATTAGCGACGTAGTTGTCGATCGGCATCTTGACCTCGGTCTCCAATTCGCGGAGGGCTCGCTCAGTGGCGTCAGCGATGTTTGAGGGGCTGACGAGTCCAGTTTCAGCGTTTTTGCTCTGGCTCTTGTAGGGCTTAGTACGCGCCTCAGACATAGCCTCCGGCTCTGACTCGATTTCGGGATCAACCGCAATCTCAGGCTCGGTGGGCACCGTGGTTTGGTCGATCGCATCAATGACGCCGGTTGCCTGGGTTCGATTGAGATCATCCAATCCATCGACGGTGTTGGCGGTCTCCTGCCAAATGGATAGAAGCGATCGCTTGAGCTTGTCCCAGATTTCAGGGAGATCAGCACGCACCTGAGAGGCGAATTCAGCAAACGTGCGGATGCCGGCCTTGACGTACAACGCAGCCATGCGGGCGCCGATCACGATAATCTCGGGATCAACGCCGATGCCGACGCCACCTAGCTTCTCGCGCAGCTGCTTTTTCAGCGCCTCCAGTTGCGCCTGATCTTCCGTCGATAGCTTCGATGTTAACCCGGGCCTTGCGGCAGGCGGCTTAACCACAGGTTCAATCCGTCCTCCTGCCACGCCTCCAACTGCTCCTGGTTCTTCGACTCTGGGCGCTGGCTCAACCACTGGTCCAGTTGCCGCCGGTTCACTTGGAGTAGGAGTTCGTTGTTCTGGAGCACTTGATACAACTGCTCTGGGTCCAGGAACAGGCTGCTCGACAGGAACAGGTTCTGGCCGCTGTCCTTGAGATACGAGTTCAGGACCCGCAGGCGCTCCTGGAATGCCTCCGGGTTGTCCTGCACCTCCTGCAACTGTCGGCTCCACAGCTGGGACATTTCCCATGCTAGTTGCTGCTGGGACGACAGGGGTTGTGACTTTCGATTTGCGAGCTTCATTGATCAGCGGTTTGAGTTGTGCCCAGTTGTTGTAAACGCGAGGTGCTGAAACCCACGGACGGACCAAACCTCCTTGGGCGGAGGGAGAGGTTGATCGTTTTCCGTCGATTACAACAATATCGACCGGCCATCCTGCCCCCATCTTGGAGTACATACTGCCGTCGATGGTGAAGAAGTCGGTGACATTGAACCGATTGAACAGGTCAAGGTACTCAGCCCGTTCGTAGGATCTCAGCCGGTTTTCTGGAGTTCCCAGCTTGTTGGACTGCGATCCAGTCTTGGATCCCAAGATCAGCACGGCCTTTCCGTTGGGGGCCATGGCCTCCAGCGTGTTCAGCGCAATAGCGAGGTCGATGCTCGAAGTCTGCGCCCGCTTGATACTGCTTCGGAAGAGCGGGAACGATTCCTTCTGGCCTTCGATGAATCGAGCGCCAAACGGAGGGTTGATAATAACGCGATCCGGTTGAGCAGAATCCAAGGAGTCAAAGAATTCCTGACTGACGGCATCAAGTCCGGTGGCAGGCTTGCCAATAAAGCGTTCCAGACGCGTGCGTCGGTTGGGATCCAACTCGTTAGCAAAAATCTCCTGCTTAGTCGGATCTGACGTGACCAGCAGCATTCCATTGCCGGCAGTCGTTTCGGCAACGCGTTGACCACCCTCTACGTCAGCAAGGATACCGGCCAGATAAGCAAGCGGAGGCGGCGTGGAGTAGGCTTGAGCGGTTTTACTGGATGCAGTGCGAGTACCTAGCTGAGGCTGCTGTTCGTACCGCTGGAACAGCTTGTCGTAGGTCTCAGTCGGATCCACTCCAGCAGACCGATCTTCACGCACAGTCTGTGCGGTAGCTTGAATGATCTGCGATTCAAGTTCCTCTTCGGCTTCTTTCTTGGCCGGTTCAACCAGTTTTGGGGTGGGAACAGGTGTTGGTTCGGCAGGAGGAAGCACGGACGCCGCTACAGAGATTCCCTCCGGCGGACGGATTAGCTCTTCTGGTACGATCGGCGCTTGGGCTTCGGCCCCTGCTCCTTCGGGAGGCCGCCCTCCTTGATCCACTTCTGGCAGTCCCACTTGGACTTCGGGTTGCGGGATTTCTCGGCGAAGCACGCCTTCATCTGGGACTTGTTCTTGAACGGCACTTGGAATGGTGGGTTGGGGTGTAGGCTCCGCTGGCGGCGCAATAGCCTCTTCAACAGCGGCAGGAATCGTGGGTTCTGGCTGGATTGAAATCGGTCCAGAGGGCGGCCCGCCTGCATTGATCCCGCCAAGCTCTTCGGCAATGTCGGGGGTAAGCGCATCCTCTATTCCAGATACAGTGGCAGCAGAGTTCGGAAGTGGGTTTGCGGGATCATCACCAATGGCTGCACGGCTGGCAGCCTCACGATCAATGAATCCAGGAATGCCATCGACCACCGCACCTCTTCCAAGGCGCTCCTGTTGCAAGCTGCGAAGCCTCTGTCCACGCGAAATCTTCCCAGCTCCACCGGCAACGAGTCCGACCAGTGTTCCGACGCCCGCACCAACCTCTCCGGACTCAAGGATTCCTTGGCCCAGTTTCTGGTCAGGGTTGTAGATTTTCTGAGCGGCCAGATTCTGAAGGAACTGTTCCGACGATTCCTGTGCTGCTTCTTCAAGGCCAGTTTTGAAAGCGCCACGAACAACCCTTTTTCCAATAGCGCCAGTTACTAGACGCTTTACTGCGGGAACAGCACCTAACGCGCTTTCTGTGATCGCACCAATCGGTGCTGTAGCCATGAGCACCTTACGCTGTGCCTGTGGCTTTTCAGCGCGGAGTCGGCTGGCTTCCATCGCGTCTCCTTTTGCCAACGCCTCCGCAATTTTGGTGTCGTAGAATTGACCTGCTTCTTGCGCGGCATCTTCACCGGAACTAAGGCCGTATGCCAGCTGTCCAACGCCGGGTATCGCTGCAACCGGAAGCGATCCAACGCCGCTTGCCAACTGGGTAAGGTAATCTTCTTCCCGCAACGGATTGACCGGGAACGCTTCCGCCGCTCCTGCTTGAAGGTTCTGACCCAGCTTGAACGTCGGATCATTTTCAGTTCTCGCTTGAAGAACTTCAGGTGACACTTCCCTAGTGCGTTGCTGCCATGCTTCGAGCCTACGGTTGTAAGCTTCCATTCCAGCAGGGCTTTCAGCTTGCGCCGCTGTCATCATCGGAGGCGGCTCTTCTGACGCTAAACGCGCAAGGCCCATCATGCTTCCACCAACCATGCGACCGCCTTCTCGCATGAAGGCTGATCCAGCGGAAGAAAGCGCACCTTGATCTAAGGTATCGACAAATTCTTGAAGTTCATTTTCACCAACATCATCAGGAACCTCGATTAGACCGATGTCTTGAATATCAATGAGCTTAGGCATGGTTTATTTGGCTAAGACTAGCTTGCCTGTAACCGGGTCTCGTTGAAAGCGCGCTTTTACGGGAGCGTTGGTCGATTGCGCTGATTTTTGTTGGGCTAACTCGCTTGCAACCTGCTCTGCGGTCAGCTTGATTTTCATTGGACCTCTAGGGGTGTCGATTTCGATTTCTCCTGGATATACGGGTTTATCAGCTTTTTCAGCCTTGGGTTTCCTTACCAAGACATTTTTTCCATTGATTACGCCGCGTGTGTAACCTTCAGGAATAGTTTGAGCAGGTGCCGTCCTTGCAGGAGCTTGCGCCATCATTTGTGGCACATTGTCTTGGGAGATCCCTTCTCCAAGCACGTCAAGCGTGGTCATAATTGGCTCAGATCCACCGCCCATGATACCAAACGTGTTGTCTCGGGGAGCGCCGCTGATGTTTGATTCCAAATCGGAAGGAATTGGCACACCTGCCGAATCGCCTCCTGGAAGAATTCCTTGCGAGGCTAATATGCGGTCAAAATGTTGATTTTCTTTCGTCTTTTGAACGATTCCCTGGGCTCTTCCACGGTTGTAGAACTCAGACTTCTTCTCTTCAGGAGTCAATTCCACGCCCGGAATCGGTATCCCCTGTGTTTCTGCAAACCCCACAGTTTCAAGAAATTGGTTTCGATTACCTGCATCTTCCTGCGCTGTGGCAGATCCGACGATGTCGATCGCGCCGTCCTTATCGCGTTTTAGATACCTTCCAAACTTGGTCGCAAGTGCCTCATTACGCCCTGTTGCCGCCAACGCTGCCGCCTCTCTCCGCTGGTCAACGAGGTCCTGATAATACTGCTCCCGCACCCGCGTATCTTCAGCACGCTGCGCTGCTGCTTCCTCCCTATACTGCCGCTGATTCGCCAGCTGCACGCCTTGGAGGTACGATTGCCCGATGTTTTCGAGTCCTGAGAAGGGGTTTGCCATAAAATTTTAGCTTAGTCCTTGGCGACCGTAACCTGTCGGCATTCCGGTTGAATAATTCCAATCACCACCTACGCCAGCATTAGCGCGAGTTTGCGCCCCCAGCTGCGCGAATCCAAGGTTGGTTAACCCTGATCCAAGCGATCCGAATGCCTGACCAGCGACTCCACTTGCGCTCGGCATTCCAGCAACCCCAAGTAGAGCCTGCTGCTGGGCGCCACGCTCACCGCCTCGAAGCGAAGCGATCTGTTGCGGCGTAAATTCGTAGTTGGCTAACGGGGCCATTGGTGTGGTTCCAAGGATGTTGGCGAATTGCTGAGCGCCAAGGTTTGCCATATCCAAGCTGCTCCTGCCGATGTCTCGCGCCACGAGATTCCTTCCAGCTCCGCTTCCCGCGTAACCTCCTTGAACAGCTTGAGCGGCGGCCTTGCGCTGAACCTGAGCTAGCACGTCAGGAGGCAGCTCGCCACGAAGTAACGCCATCGCGTTCTGCGTGCGCTGAGCTTGGCCTTCCTGATAACCGGGAATCTGAATGCCAAGTGACTCCAGCAACTGGGCGCGACTGACCTCATTTCGCTGAGCCTCCATTTCACGGGCACGCGGCGCGTTCAATGAGGATTCTCCAAGCGCTGATCCAATATTGATTCCAGGAAGGTTTGCTGCGTCGGCGGCCTGTCGGCGTGCGGCGCTAGCAGACGATGCAGACATTGCTGCGCCAGCTAATGAGCCAGCGGCTCCGACTCCGATTGCTGTGGCTACGAATGACATAGTAAGTATTGGTTTTGACCCACGTAAGTGAGGTCGTTCAAAAGCTCTTCGTGATCCGTCTTGTTATCCAGATTCAGATGAACCGTGGTCCAAATGGTGTCCTCATGGATCAACAGCACACGGCGAGTTCCTGGCTTAGTGATGCCCGAATACGGTGCCGTGTAGGTCACCATGCCCTCGTTCTCGCTCACCACGGTGATCCTGCCTTTGGTGATGAAGAACGGATTGTCGAACTTATGGATGCGACTGGTGACGACAGATCCAGCCGGCATGAAAATTTCACGCACGTACATCCCCTCTGGGAACGTGTGCTTGAGCGGACACTCCTGCTGGGGAATATTCGCCACGAACGCTTCCCACCTGTCCAGACGATCATCGAACGTGACGCTCTCATCCGTCAGGATGTCGAGCCACGTAACAGGCTGCACGGCTACTGGAAGCTCCTCAGTCATCAGAGTCATCAGATGAATCCACCAAACCTATATTGAATCTTAGCAGACCCGAAAGGCTGCACGTTGATTACGCTGCGCTCGTTGGGGCTGTACGCCTCAAGCTCATTCCGAAGCGACCGAAGTGCTAGCTGGATCTCGCGCTCAGCCTCGGTGTACTGATTCCGGTCTTCTTTCTGGATCGCCTTCATCATGTGCTTGATCGCCTGGAGGTTCCCGATAAACAGCCAGTCTGAATCAACGATTGCCGGTATGAAGTCCAGGCGAACGATCGCTTCCACAACTGTGTTGGTGCAAGTCTCGTCTGCTGGCACGCAGCCGTCTCCGTTGTCGATGCAGCAGTTGTCCTGGGTGGTGCTGCACGAATTAGCCCCACCGCAGACCTCGGGCATCCCGACAAGGTAGGTGCGACGGTACTCAGGGTTCTGCTCGCTCGGGCCCCAGACTGCGACCTGGGTTAATAGACCAGTTGTGTCGTTTTCCGCAATAATCGTCAGGCTTCCTTGAGTCAGCGGCTTCTGGGCGCCAGTCAGACCCGGTTGCTTGAACCGATTACTTGTCCGGACGTAGGCCGTGATAGAGGGGTTTGGAAGCGTGACGTACTCACCCCAGACGTATTCTCCGGTGACCGAGTCCAACGTACGGATTGGGATCCCATTGGGAT
>Ga0194048_10001269_pt1 | contig 12533 bp, 9 predicted proteins | sample JunL225m_MetaG_FD_161685 | JGI IMG/M metagenome (GOLD analysis project Ga0194048, IMG submission 161685) | Anoxic zone freshwater microbial communities from boreal shield lake in IISD Experimental Lakes Area, Ontario, Canada - Jun2016-L222-5m | ecosystem: Environmental > Aquatic > Freshwater >...
GCTGGGCTGCGACGCGGTGCTGACCAACACGGCCATCGCCCATGCCCGCGATCCGGTGAAGATGGCGGGTGCCATGAAGCTGGCGGTGCAAGCCGGCCGCATGGCCTGGCTGGCGGGCCGCATGCCCAAGAAGGCCTATGCCGATCCCTCAAGCCCGCTTAGCGGCCTGATTTGAGCCTGGTCCAACTCTTCACCCTGATCGGCGTCGCGGTGTTCGCGGCGTCCGGCGCGCTGGCGGCCGTGCGGCGGTCGCTGGATCCCATCGGCGTGCTGGTGCTGGCCATCGTCACCGCGACGGGTGGCGGCACGTTGCGCGACGTGCTGATGGACCGCCATCCGATCTTCTGGATTTCCTCGCCCTGGTTCATCGGGGTTTCGGCTTTTGCCGCGGTGGTCACCTGGCTCTGGGTGCGCAAGTTTCCCCCGCCCGACAAGGCCTTGCAGTATGCGGACGCGCTGGGCCTGGCCTTCTTCAGTATTGCCGGCGCCCGCATCGCGGAGGCCGGCCGGCTGGCGCCCTTCGCCGCCACCATCATGGGCGCGATCACCGGATGCGCGGGCGGCCTGATCCGCGACGTGCTGGTGGCTGAAATCCCGCTGGTGTTCCGCCAGTCCGAATTATACGTGACCTGCTGCGTCGCCGGCGTGGCGCTGTATTTCTGCCTGGGCGCGCTGGGCGTCTCCACCGAAATTGCGAGCGTTGCGGGCATGGCGGCGATTGCTTTGATTCGGCTCGCCGCGATCCGCTGGACCATCACCTTGCCGGTCGTGCGGATGCCGGAACGATAGCGTACTCACGGAACCCTCGGTCATCGCACGGGGAACCAACCTCGTGCACGGCGGTTTTCACATCAGTCGAAAATCACCGCATTGGAGTATTTCATGAGCGTCAAAGGACAGATCAAGGAAGCCGCCGGCTTCATCAAGGAAGAAGCCAACGAGCACAGCAAGACCACCGAAGGTCAGCAGAAGGCCGCCGAAGGCCGTGCACTGCGCAACGAAGGTCGCATGGAAGACGGCAAGGCGCCGAAGACATCGGCGCCGGGTACCGGGCACTGAATTTCTTGATTTAAGATGCCGTCCGCGCTTCCCCGGCGCGGGCGGCATTTCTTTTGCGCTAGCTCTTCATCTCGCTGGCCAGCGTTTCCTCGTCCAGCGCGCCGGGATGGAATTTTCCGTTCAGGACAAAGGTGGGCGTGCCGTCCACGCCGACCTTGTGGGCCAGGGCGATGGAAGCCTGCAATGATTTCTCGATGGCCGGGTCGGCCATGTCAGCCTTCAGCTTGCCCACATCCATGCCGGCCTTCTGGGCTTCCACGAAAATCACCGGCTCGGTGATCGCATCTTCCTGCCCCAGCAGCGCGAAGTGGAAGTCCATGTAATGGGCGGGCTGGCGCCTTGCCGCCAGCGAGGCGCGCGCCGCCTGCATGGCGCTTTCGCCGTGCAGCTGCTTGATGGGGAATTCGATGAAGGAGAAGCGCGTGTCGTTCTTGTGCGCCTCGTAATATTTCTTCACCGCCGGCAGCGAAGCGCGGCAATAGGGGCAGTCATAATCATAGAACTCCACCAGCGTGGTTTTGGCGTCGGCGGGGCCGGTGACAAAGGCGATGGCCGGATCGAAGAAGGCGCTGTGGCCGATCTTCCTGATGGCTTCGGCCTGCGCCATCTTCTGCTTGCGCTCGTCCAGCATCTGGGCCTGGCCCATCATGGCGGGCGCCAGGTCGGGATGCTGCATCAGATAGGTCTGCATCTGCCGGTCGTTGATCGGCATCATGCCGTTCTGCGCCAGGGTCAGGATGATGGCCACGGCCAGCGCCGCGCCGCCGATGGCGCCCGCCAGAGTGATTACGAATACGCGCATGTTCAGCCCCGCCGTTGTTGCGCCGCCAGGGGGGCGGCGGCGCCAAGAATGTCATTGGCGCGCTGCCAGTCCGAGCCGCCCTGGGGCAGCTTGCCCCGGGCGCGGGTGGCAAAAACCATCGCCTTGCGCATGTCACCGGCATTGTACCAGAGCTCTGCGGTGGACAGGTTCGCCATCGGCTCGTTGTTCAGCATGCTGTAGGCCTGGGCAGTCTGGTACCAGGTGAAGAGGTCGTCATCCTCCACCAGGGTCGCGGCCTTCAGGTTCTGCAGCGCCGGCGCGGCCTGTGAAGCATCCTGGGTGGCGAGCTGGGCGGTCGCCAGCGCCAGCAGCAGCTGCGGCGCGCGCGGGCGCAGCCGCACCGCCTTCTGATAGTCGGGGATGGCCAGCGCCGGCTTGGTCAGGCTCATATAGATCTGGCCGCGTACTTCGTAGAAATAGGGATTGTTGGGCTCCTCGGCGATCAGTCCGTTCGCCGCGGCCAGCGCCTTCTGGAAGTTGGGCTGGCGCATATAGATCATGGTGCGGGCATAACGCGCCGGCTCGCTCTGGTCGCTTTCGGGATAGCGGATCAGCGCATCCTTCACCGGCAGCACATAGCCCGCCAGCTTGGCCTGGATCATCTGCCAGGTGTGCATGACTTCCGGGGAATCCTGCACTTCGCGATAGGGCGAGGATTCCACCATGTCGTTCAGGTCGAAGACGCGGTCCTGGCCGGACGGATGATCGACGGCGAACTTGTCCAGCTTATAGGCGCTCATCGCCTCCTCGTTCGCGAAGCGCTGGAAGGTCTGGTACATGCCCATCGGCGACTGGTGCGTGGCCAGCAGCAGCTTGGCGGCAATCTGGTCGGCGGTGGATTCCTGCACCCGGGTGAAGGCCGCCATCTGCGCCATGGCATAGGACTGGCCGATGCCCATGATCGCCATGCCCACTTCGCCGGCGCCCGCGATCATCGCGCCAATGCCCGCCACCATCGAGAGCAGCATGGGGATCATGGCCTTCTTCATGCCGTACTGGCCGCGCGACAGATGCCCGGCCGAGATGTGACCGGTCTCGTGCGCCATCACGCCGATCAGCTCGTTGGGCTTCTTCAGCCAGAGCAGGATGCCGGAGAAAATGAAGATATTCTCGCCGCCATCGCCATAGGTGGCAAAGGCGTTGATCTCGTTGGCGTTGACCAGCCAGACCTTGGGAATGGGATTAAGGCCGGCGGCGCGCGCCAGGGGCGCCTCATAGCTGCGCAGCGCTTCCTCGGTCTCGGTATCGCGCAGCAGGCCGATTCCCTGCGCCTGCGCCGGCAAGCCATAGGCCAGCAGGGTGGCGGTGAAACCGGCGGCGAATGTGAGTTTGCGCAAGGCGGAATTGGGCGATTTCAGCGACAAGCCTGTACTCCTGATGCCCCGCCCAAAACCGACCCCGTATTGGGCCAGAACCTAGGGGGAGGGGCCTGATTGGTCAAACGGTGGCGGTTCGGCGCGGGCTGGGGCATAAGAGGTTTCTCAAGGCCCTTCAAGGATTACGCCCCTTTCATGCTGTCCAAACGGTTACTCGCCCTTGTCACTGCGCAGGCCCTGATGCTGGGTGGCTGCCAGACCATCGAATCCCTGGGCGACCATACCGCCTCGACCCTGGGGCTGGGCGAAGATGCGCCGCAGACCTATACCGCCAGCGAAGTCAGCCTGGCCCAGCGCGGCGGCGTCACGGTGGCGGACGAGCCGCTGGCGGCGCGCACCGGCGCGGGCGCGCTGACATCGGGCGGCAGCGCGGTGGATGCGGTGACCACCATGTTCTTCACCATGGTCGCGACCTATCCGGTGGCGGCGGGACTTGGCGGCGGCGGCATCTGCCTGGTGCGCGACGCGTCCGGCCAGGTCACCGAATTCGATTTCCTCACCAAGGCGCCACGCGGCGCCGGCGCCTATGCCTTGCCCGGCGCCGTGAAGGGCTTTGCCGAGATCCACCGACTGTATGGCGCCTTGCCGTGGCAGCGCGTGGTGGGTCCGGGCGAAGCGTATGCCTCCACCGGATTTCCGGTATCGCAGGCGCTGGCGGTGCGGCTGGCCGCGGCCCAGGGCGTTGTGCGGCTGGATGCGGCGCTGTCGGCGGAATTCCTGGACGAGACCGGCGCGCCGCGCGCCGCCGGGACAGAGACCAAGAACGTGCCGCTGGGCGTGACCCTGGGCGCGATCCGCCGGGGCGGCGCAGACGGTTTCTACAAGGGTGACGTGGCGGCGCGCATCGTGGCCTATTCCACGGCGCAGGGCGGCGGCATCAGCGGAGCCGAACTTGCCGCCACCACGGTGCAGCAAGGTCCGGCGCGCCAGCGGCCGCTGGGCGGGATGATCGCCTATATGCCTGGCACACGCACCGGCGCGGGCGCCTTCTCGGCTGCGATGACGGACAATCTTTCGCGCACCCGCAATCCGCAGGCGGCGGTGAGCCAGACCCTGGCGGCGTTCGGTGTCAGCGCCTTGCCGCATGACATGGGGTCCACCGGCTTTGCCGCGGTGGACATCAATGGCGGCGCTGCGTCCTGCGCGGTGACCATGAACGGACCCTTCGGTTCCGCGCGTACCGCGACCGGCACCGGCGTGGTGCTGGGCCTGACGCCCTCCACCCAGGCTGGCCTGGCATCCGCCTTCCTGACGCCGGTGATCGGCGCATCGGGCGGCCAGGTGGCAATGGCCGGCGTGGGCGCCGGCGGCCCTGCCGGCACGGCGGCGGCCATCAATGCGCTGCTGTCGGGGGCGGGCGGGCGCACCCTGAGCAAGCGGGGCGACCTGCGTGGCACCGGCACGGCGCCCTATGACACCGTGAACATGATTTCCTGCGATGAAACGTCCTGCGTGGCGCTCAGCGATCCGGGCTCCCATGGTGCGGCCGCGGCGGCCGAAGTGGCGGTCACGCAGTGATTGTGCATGGCGCGTGTCATTGCGGCGCCATTGCCTATGAGGCTGAAGTCGATCCCGCGCGCGCGGTGATCTGCCATTGCATCGACTGCCAGACGTTCTCGGGCGCGGCGTTCCGCGCCTCGGTTCCGGCGAAGGTGGAGGATTTCCGCCTGCTGAAGGGCACGCCCAGGACCTATGTGAAGACCGCCGAAAGCGGTAACCGCCGCCTCCAGGCTTTTTGCGGGGATTGCGGCTCGCCCCTCTATGCCACCGACGCGGTGGGCGCGAAGACCTACAATCTGCGCATCGGCGTGATGGCGGAGCGCGCGGCACTGCCGCCCCAGCGCGAAATCTGGTGCGAGTCCGCGCTGCCCTGGGCGCGCGATGTGCTGCCGCTGCCCAAGATCGACAAGCAATAAAAAAGGCCGCGACAGGATCGCGGCCTTTTTCTTTTCCGTCTCGCCGGCGTTATTCGCCGCCGAATGCTTTTTGCCACCACCCCTTTTTCGCCGGCTTGTCGTCGGTCGGCGTGGTGTCGGGAATATCGTCCTGGAGTGACCAGACGGGCGTGGAGGGCGCACCGGGCGCATGGCGCGTATCGCTGGGCGTGGTGTCGATCTCGTCCGGAACGGCGCCGAAACGGTCCACCGGCTCTGCGGCCTGGGGAGCGCCATTTTCGTCCAGGGGACGATCGGCGCGGTCGCGGCCGCCGCGGCGGCCACGGCGGCGGCGGCGCTTGCGGCGCGGCTGGCCATTCTCGTCCAGCGGTGCGCCGGGCTTGGCCGGTTCGAATTCGCTGTCGTCCGATGCCGCAATCGCAGCCTGGGCTTCGACGGGCGCAGCCGAAGCGATGCCGGTATCGGCGCCGGTAGGACGGGGACCGCCTTCGCGGTCGCGGTTGCGGCCACGACCGCCGCGGCGGCGGCGCTTGCCACGGCCGCCTTCGCGGTCACCGCGATCACCCCGTTCGCCCGAGGCGGCGGGGCGTTCCTCGCCGTCATCCTCTTCGGAGTCTTCGCGGGCGTTGTCGGCCTCGATGATTTCTTCTTCCTCGTCGACCTCTTCGACATAGTCCGGCTCAGGCTCGGTGGAGGGCACAAAGCCCGCCTCGATGCTCACCGCCGAATTGCGCGGACGCTCGCCCGGATCGCGGCTCTTGGTGCGTTCCAGCTCGAAGGACCCGGCCGACAGGCCGTCCTTCGGGACAAAGGAGATGTCCATGCCGTGCTCGTTTTCGATGCGCGACAGTTCATGGCGCTTCTGGTTCAGGATGTAGATCGCCACGTCATTGGCGATCTTGACCGTGACCGCGGCGGCGCGGTTCTTCTCGGCTTCTTCCTCGATGCCGCGCAGGACGCGCAGCGCGGTGGATTCCACCGAACGCACGATGCCCTGGCCGTCGCAATGCGGGCAGGGGACGGTTGATCCCGCCAGTACGCCGGCGCGCAGGCGCTGGCGCGACATTTCCAGAAGGCCGAACTGCGAGATCTTGCCGATCTGCACCCGGGCGCGGTCGTTCTTCACCGCATCGCGCAGGCGCTTCTCGACCTCGCGGTCGTTGCGGCCTTCTTCCATGTCGATGAAGTCGATGACGATCAGGCCGGCCAGGTCGCGCAGGCGCAGCTGGCGGCCCACTTCCGACGCCGCTTCCAGGTTGGTCTTGCGCGCGGTTTCCTCGATGGAATGCTCGCGGGTGGCGCGGCCGGAGTTCACGTCGATCGAGACCAAAGCTTCGGTCTGGTTGATGACGATATAGCCGCCCGACTTGAGCGTGACGGTGGGCGAGAACATCGAATCCAGCTGGGCTTCGATGTGCATGCGCTGGAACAGCGGCACCGTGTCCTTGTAGTGATGGACGAACTTGGCATGGCTGGGCATCAGCATGCGCATGAAGTCCTTGGCGTTGCGGAAGCCCTGTTCGCCTTCCACCACCACGTCCTGCACATCCTTGTTGTACAGGTCGCGGATGACGCGCTTGATCAGGTCGCCTTCCTCATAGACGCAGGCCGGCGCGTTGGAGGACAGGGTCTTTTCGCGGATCGTGTCCCACAGCCGCAGCAGATAGTCATAGTCGCGGCGAATCTCGATCCGGCTGCGGCTCTCGCCGGCGGTGCGGATGATCAGGCCCATGCCCTCGGGCAGTTCCAGTCCTTGCGCGGCGCTCTTCAGACGCTTGCGGTCGGCGGCGTTGGTGATCTTGCGCGAAATGCCGCCGCCGCGCGGGGTGTTGGGCATCAGCACGCAATAGCGGCCGGCGAGCGACAGGTAAGTGGTCAGCGCGGCGCCCTTGTTGCCGCGTTCTTCCTTCACGACCTGTACCAGGATGATCTGGCGGCGCTTGATGACTTCCTGGATCTTGTAATGCTTCTTGCGCACCCAGCGCTGGGTGGGCTTCTGGGCGGCTAGCGCCTGGGCCTCGGGCGACTGGTCTTCGCCCGTTACAGGCTCGATAGCGCCTTCGTTGCTATCCGCGGCTTCCGCGCCGGCATCGTCGAACAGGGCTTCGGTGGAAACCGGCTGGATTTCGCCTTCATTTTCCTCGGCGGCTTCCGCGGCGGCGATCTCGCCTTCGTCCGGATAGTCGCTCAGCGCCTGTTCGGCCGCTTCCGGCTTGGATTCGGCATGGTCCTCGTCATGGTCATGCTCGATCACCGCGCCGCCATGATTGACGAAAACGTCTTCGTGGTCGTCCTCGGCATCGGACGGAGCGGACGGTTCCTCGGTCTCTTCGCTCTCCGGGGCGGTATCCAGGGGCACCAGCGGCGCCATTTCCGCGCTTTCCTCGCCGGTGTCGGCCTCGTCCTCGGCTTCGTCTTCTTCCTCGGTGTCCTGGCTGCGCGAGCCGGTGATCTCGAAGCTCTCGATATCGTCCTCGGAGCGGCAGCGGGCTTCGGCCTCCTGCTCGGCGATCAGGGCCTGCCGGTCGGCGACGGGGATCTGGTAATAGTCGGGATGGATTTCCGCGAAGGCCAGGAAGCCCTGGCGGTTGCCGCCATATTCGACAAAGGCGGCCTGCAGCGACGGCTCAACGCGCGTCACTTTCGCAAGATAGATGTTTCCCTTGAGCGGCCGCTTGGAAGCGGCCTCGAAGTCAAATTCCTCGACCTTGGAACCGTCGAGAATGACCACCCGTGTTTCTTCCGGGTGGTTGGCGTCGATCATCATGCGCTTGGTCATCAATATCTCCTGGGCGCGCGCGTCCAAGGCCGGCGGCACGGTGTGCGGCGGGCAGGTCAGGGCGGCGCGATGTGATGGTGGAAAGAAGGCGCGCAAGCCCATCCGTCGAAACGGTCATCGGGACCGGGACAGCGTCGGAGGGGAGCGCAAATTTGTCAGTCATTGTTACTTCGGCAGGCCGCAAGCCTAGGGGCTGGTGGCCAAAGATGGGTCCTGAAGAGCCGTTGGTCCCGCGTTGCTCGCGGGGCATGCCGGGCCTGGTCAGGGGCGGCGCGGCAGCCGCGAGAATCGCGAAAATCTGCCGGACACAGTTTTTGTAGGGTGCCCCACGCCGTTCAACAAGGGATTAATGGGCACATTTGTGACGGAAGATCAGTTTTGGAAAGTATTATTTATTGAAATCAATTGGTTAGCTAACTTCTGGACCACAATCGCAGCAGATTGTTCCGCACCGCTTCCAGCCGCACCCGGTTCTCCCAGGCCATTTTCAGCCCTTCCAGGGCCGCCACCTCGCCCAGCTCGTAAAGTTGGGTGCGCTGGTACTCGTCCGGGATCAGGCTCTCGATGAAGGTGATGGAAACCAGCCGCTGGCCCCGGCGCACCGGGGTCACCTCGTGCAGGCGGGTGGAAGGATAGATCACCACGCTGCCCGGCTCGCCCTTGATCACCACCGGGCGGGTACCGAGATGGACCACCAGTTCGCCGCCGTCATAGCTGGCGGGCGGGTTCAGCCACACCGTGGCCGAAAGGTCGGAGCGGCGCATGTCATTGCCGAAGCGCATATGGGCGGTGTCGGCATGGGCGCCATAGGTCATGCCCACTTCGTAGCGCGCCAGCAGCGGCGGAGCGACGTGGCGGGGGAAGGCGAACTCGATGAAGGGCGCGCAGCGCGCGAAGGCGGCGGCCACAATGCGCGAGGATTCCACGTAAGCGGGATCACTCTCGTTGGCCTGCAGGTTGTTCTTGGCCTTGTTGTGGGGATTGGAAACCCGCCCGTCCACGAACTGGACCCTGGCGGCGATGTCGTGCAACCGCGCCACTTCCGGGGGCGTCAGAAAATCCTTCAGTTCCAGAAACATCGGCGGTCCCCTCAGCGTTGGAACAGTAGCAAAAGCAAATCGGCGAAACAAACCGCATGCTATTGTTGGCGCATTCGATTCGGAGCCCTTAGGTGAAGCGCCCCCTGGCCGCCTGCTGCATTGCCGCCGCCGCCCTGTTGCTGGTGGCACTGCGGGCCGGCGCAGCCGATGACGCCATCGGCAGGCTGATGCAGGGCCAGGACGCCAGGAACCTGCTGGTGGCGCCGGCCAAGCCCATCCCGCAGGCGGTGGCGGGCCCGGCCATCGGCGCCAGGCCGCAGGGCCCTCTGCCCATCGTGATGAGCGCGCGCATCGGCGAGCATGAAGACCGCACCCGGCTGGTGATCGAATTGTCCGACCCGGTGAATTTGCGCGCCTTCGCGCTGTCCAATCCCGATCGCGTCGTGATCGACATGCCCGAAGTGTCCTGGCGGCTGGGCGCGCCGCCCCGGCCCAGCGGCATGGGGCCCGTGAAGTCCTATCGCTATGGCCAGTTCCGGGCGGGCAATTCGCGCATGGTGATCGATCTGAACTCGCCGGTGTCGGTGTCGGATTCGCTGGTGCTGCCGCCCTCGGCCGGTTTCGGCTATCGCGTCGTGATCGACCTGTTCCCCACCATCAGGCCCAAGTTCGACGCGCAGGCGGGCTGGCCGGCCGACCTGAAGAAGCGTGAAAGCGATGCGGAGAAACTCGCCGCCCTGATCGCGGCCCAGCAGGCGCCGCCGGCACGCGGCAAGGGCCGGAAGGTCATCGTGCTGGACCCCGGCCATGGCGGCCTGGATTCGGGCACCGTCGGCGTCAACGGCTTGATGGAAAAGGATCTGGCGCTGGCCGAAGGCCTGAAGCTGGCGCGCGAGTTGCGCAGCCGGGGCTATACCGTGTTCATGACCCGCGAAAACGACACCTTCATTCCCTTGCGCCAGCGTGTCGCCATCGCCCGTGCCGACAAGGCCGACCTGTTCATCGCCCTGCACGCCGATTCCAATCCCGATCCCAACACCACGGGCACGTCGATCTACACCCTGAATGACGGCCGCTCCGACCGTGAGGCCAGCGCCCTGGCGCGGCGCGAAAACCAGTCCGACGTCATCGCCGGCGTGGACCTGTCTGGCGACAACAATCCGGTGGCGCCCATCCTGATCAACCTGGCGCAGCGCGACACACGAAACAAATCGTCGGAGTTCGCCACCAATGCGCTGAAAAATCTGGGGCAGGTGACCGAACTGCTGGCGCGCAGTCCGCACCGCTCGGCGTCCCTGGCGGTGCTGGTGGCGCCCGATGTTCCCGCCGCACTGATCGAGCTGGGCTATCTGTCCAATCAGGGGGACGCCAGCCAGATGAACACGGATTCATGGAGGACCAAGGTGGCCCGTGCCATCGCCGATGCCGTGGATTCCCAGTTTGCGCCGTCTTCCGCCCTCCAGATGGCCCGCTAAGCCCTGCAATTCTCTGGCAACCGCCCCCCTTTCGACTCTATAAATCGGCCAGTCTCATGCAAAATTTCCTTCCCCGTCTTTTGAAGTGGCTCGGCCTGGTGGCCGCGGCATTGGTCGTGATCGCCATCGGCGCGGTGGCGGTGTACCTCGTCACCATCACGCGCGGTCTGCCCAGCGTGGAGGCGTTGCAGGATTATACCCCGCCCATCACCACCCGCGTCTATGCCGGCAACGGCACGGTGCTGGGCGAATATGCCCGCGAGCGGCGCATCTTCGTGCCCGCCACCTTCATTCCCAAGCTGGTCAAGCAGGCTTTCACCTCGGCCGAGGACCGCAACTTCTACAGCCATCCCGGCATCGATCCATCGGGCATCCTGCGCGCCGCGATCAAGGATGTGGGCCTGGTGCTGCAGGGCCGCCGCCCGCAGGGCGCCTCCACCATCACCCAGCAGGTGGCGCGCAACTTCCTGCTCAACTCCGACGTCAAGTTCAGCCGCAAGATCCGCGAGGCGATCCTGGCGGTGCGCATCGACGCCACCTATCCGAAGGAGAAGGTGCTGGAGCTGTATCTCAACGAAATCTATCTAGGCGAGAATTGCTACGGCATCGGGGCCGCCTCGCTGAACTATTTCGGCAAGTCGCTGGACGAACTGGACGTGGCCGAGGTCGCCTTCCTGGCGGCGCTGCCCAAGGGCCCGGCCAATTACGATCCGCGCTACAATCACCAGGCGGCGCTCGATCGCCGGAACTGGGTGATCGGCCAGATGGCCGACAACAATTACATCACCGACGAGCAGGCGGCCGCCGCCAAGGCCGAGCCTCTGGTGACCCAGAGCCGCGCCCTGGGCAGCCAGGCCGCCGACGTGGATTACTATGTCGAGGAAGTGCGGCGTCTTCTGATCGGGCGCTATCACGCCGCCGGCCTGTATGACAGCGGCCTTCAGGTCCGCGCCTCGCTGGACACGCGGCTGCAGAATTATGCCGTCAGCGCGCTGCGCACCGGACTTGTTCGTTATGACCGCCGCCATGGCTGGCGCGGCGCCAAGAAGACGATCGACCTGGCCGACTGGAAAAAGAATCTCGACGCCATTCCCGAAGCCTCGGGCATCGACACCTGGCGGCTGGCGGTGGCGCTGGATTATCGCGGCAAGGATGTGCATATCGGTTTTGCCGACGGCACCACCGGCCTTGTGACGTATGAAGGCTACAAGTGGGCCAACCGGCAATTGCCCGGTGCGGTGTGGGGTCCGCGTCCCACCACGCCGCAGGAAGTGGTCAAGCCCGGCGACGTTTTCTATGTCGAGCCGATGCCCGCGCCCGCCAAGGCCGGGGAGTTCGGCCTGCGCCAGGTGCCCGAGGTCAATGGCGCCATCGTGGTAATGGACCCGCACACCGGCCGCGTGCTGGCCATGTCGGGCGGCTTCTCTTACGCCTCATCGCAGTTCGACCGCGCCATGCAGGCCCAGCGCCAGCCCGGCTCGTCGTTCAAGCCCTTCGTCTATGCCACGGCGCTGGACAATGGCTACACCCCCGCCAGCAAGGTGCTGGATGCACCGTTCGAGATGGACCAGGGCCCGGGCCTTGGCATCTGGCGGCCGGACAATTTCGAAAAGGGCGAATTCCTGGGTGACACCACCCTGCGCCGGGGCCTGGAACTGTCGCGCAACGTGATGACCGTGCGGCTGGCGCATGAACTGGGCATGAACCAGGTGGTGAAGCTGCCCATCCGGATGGGCGTCTATGACAAGCTGCCGCCGCTGCTGGCCAATTCGCTGGGCTCGTACGAGACCACGCTGATCAAGATGGTCACGGGCTATTCCGAGTTCGCCAATGGCGGCAAGAAGATCAGCGCCTCGCTGGTGGATCGCATCCAGGACCGCTACGGCAAGACCATCTGGCGCCATGACGAGCGCAAATGCGAGGGCTGCAACGACGCCAACTGGCACAGCCAGGAAGAACCGCTGTTGGCCGATAATCGCGAGCAGATCATCGATCCGCGCACCGCCTACCAGATCGTCTCCATGCTGCAGGGCGTGGTCCAGCGCGGCACCGCCGCCTATTCGGTCGGCGCGCAGATTCCCAAGCC
>Ga0194048_10001271_pt1 | contig 12522 bp, 14 predicted proteins | sample JunL225m_MetaG_FD_161685 | JGI IMG/M metagenome (GOLD analysis project Ga0194048, IMG submission 161685) | Anoxic zone freshwater microbial communities from boreal shield lake in IISD Experimental Lakes Area, Ontario, Canada - Jun2016-L222-5m | ecosystem: Environmental > Aquatic > Freshwater >...
TCGTCTAACAATATTGCCCCACCCTTACCTAATTCCAATGGTTTACTGTGACCGAAGCTTAAACATTGCATCTGTTCTGACATATACATATCTGGTTGCAGTCTGCGGGCACTATCCCAAATACGTGTATTATAAAACTTATATTCACCAACCCAATCATCATTAATCAGTCTATGTTTGATATTCAGCTGGTGCATAAGCATAGGAATACTTATATATGTATGTGCTGTAAATTCACACATAGATACTTGATCATATCGTAGACATAGTTCAATAGCATGGGTACAACCATCAGTTACAACGGCATATGGTGCACCGGTGTATTTGGCAAGTGCCTCTTCAAATTCAAATAGTGCGTTAAAACTCATTTTTGACAATACCATTTATATGCCGAATCGATTACTTCTTCAATTGTGCTGTGTTCGGGTTTCCATCCAAGGTTGAATTGCGCTCGAGTGGAATCTGCTATCAGCAGATCAGGATCTCCTGCCCGTCGTGGATTATATTTTACCCAGAGTAATCCGTATTTGTTTGTCACATAATCAACGATTTGTTTGTTACTGATACCAGTCTTAGTACCAAGATTATAAATGTATGCTCCGCTTTGCGGATAATCTTCGAAGAAAAAGTTAACGGCCTTGATATGGGCTGTTGCAATATCCCATACATGAATGTAATCGCGAACACATGTTCCGTCCTCGGTATCAAAATCACCACCATTAATAAAAAATGCACGTTTAGATAAACTAGCTTCTAATGCTTGAGCAATGATATGTGTCGCTTTTGGTTCTTGCCCAAGATTAAAATTAAACGGTTCTGCACCCGCGGCATTGAAATATCTAAAACACATACTATTAACATTATATGCCACAAAATAGTCCCGTAGTATAGTTTCGGTCATGGCTTTAGTACGACCATACGGGCTAATAGGTAGAACATCATTATCTTCAGTGATAGGCCATGAGTCCGGAACCCCGTATACGCTGGCACTACTACTAAACAGTATCACGGGTTTATCTGGCATATCCTTGATAACATTTAATAGCTTAATGGTCTTGGCAATATTATTTTCGTAGTATTCGGCAGGGTTGGTCATACTTGGTCCCACTAAACTAGTACCGGCACAATGTACAATTACATCGGGTGCTGTGTTTATAATATATGCTAATGCTGTATCACTAGAAAAATCTTCAATTAAGTATCCATCTATACCTTTGACTGTATGTTCGCGAAAGACTTGATCAATAATCACTACTTGATCACCGTTATATTTAAAAGCCCGCGCAATGTGGCTACCAATGTAACCACATCCACCTGTCACGACAATTTTTTTCATTGAATATATTGTCCCTTCTTGTATTAATTTAATGATTGTTAAATTTTTTAATTCCAATTACAGTTTTGTTATTACACTTTGAATTAGTTTTTCAATTACTTTCGTTTCACCAAATTTTGCAGTAGAACTGAGATCTTTTAAATCTTGTTCTTTCGTTGCATTTTCATTAAGATATTGTTTAAAAAAAGTGTTCCAAAATGCAAGAGCTTTTTTATCGACATTTGAATTTACAAGGATTAGATTCGCTGCATAATTCTCCCAAGTTGGAAATATATCAAATACATAATCTGTTTTATATTCTTTAAATTTAACATGGCTGGTCAACATAAGCAACTTTAAACGTCCAGAATCAACATATGGTTTTGCCACTATAAACGGAACCACAACTATATCAATTTGTTCTCCAACAAGATCAATTATCGAAGGCGCGCCTCCCTTGTAAGGAACTAGTATTTTCTCAGTTGAACTGTTAATTAACGAGAACAGTTGTTCAGCTGCAATTCGATTACCCGGAGATCCTTGTCCCGCCCGTATAACTCTTCCATTTTTTACATCACGAATTAAATCGTTAATTGAAAAAATTTTACTGTTGTTGTGAGTGACAACACTGATAGAAACATCGTTTGTATTTGTTATAATCTGAATATTCTTTGATGATATCGGCTCGTGTAATCTATGCATGGCAACTGAACTTAAAGTCGTAAATCCAAGGCAGTATCCATCGGTACATGCATCAGCGAGTCTATTCAATCCAATAACACCTTCAGCGCCTGGTCGATATACAGCAATTAAGTTAATTTTTTGTTGGGCAGCATATCTCTGTATATATTTAAAATTTATGTCAATGCTTCCACCGGGTGCAAAAGGAATGATAACTTGAGTAGATTTTTCTGTAGGATCAAATCCCTCTGCAAATACATTTGATACGAATAGAATGCAAATAAAAATAATTTTTTTCATGAGTAACCTTTAATATTTTGATTCGTGTGTGTGTTTACGATAGTCAGTGGACATACGTTGCCATTTAAATCCCTCACCTAGCGGATCTTCTATAATGTCGCAAATACGATCAATGCATCCGTCGGTCCAATTACTAATCTTGCCCATATTTTTGTGTGGCTCATCTAGCAATCTACGCAACTTGCCAATAGCATTATCTAAAGACCAAGGAATATATAAACGTTCAGGGTCATTAGAAAAAGTCTCGGGGAAAGACCGATAAGCAGGATATAGAACGTTGCACCCAAGAGTATCTGCCTCACTGACTGTGTTGGAAACCCAATCTTGAAGGGCACAATTAAAGAGCACACGAGTATCATTAAGCAAAGCATAGTAATCATTTTTTTCTAAATCTTCGTGCAAGGTTAACAACCCACGTTCCTGTAAATTACGGGTTCGTTGCATATAACTATCATTATTGCTTTTTAACTTTGCACCGGAGAATACAGCAAATTCAACTTTGGAATCTGGTTGTTCCTTAAACCATTGCTCAATTAAATCCATATAAAAATCTGGTTGTTTTTCTTGATCCCACCGGGCGGCAAAACCCACACGCATCTTACGGTCTTGAAATGGCTTTAGTTCACCGGGCACACGGCTACGAACTTCTGCTTTGCCAAACGCCAAACCAGAAATATTGTAGATAGGGGCTTCCCAGCCTGCGATCTTCATGTGTGCAACCATTTCTTCATTGGTGGCTAACACGCCATCTACGAAGGAATCAACCATCTTCTCATAGTGTCCCATCCATTTACTCATACCCCATACATGAACAAAGTCATCGGGATCAATTGATTGAGCTAAACAGCGAACATAACTGCGTGGGCGAAGATTGATAGGAATCTGATCCATTATATACGGCAGACTTTCAATACCGGGTTGGAACATATCTTCAAAATAGATAACATCCTCGTTGGTTATTTCTCCTTGCTTCATCATTTTGACCAGATTGGCTAACTGGGTCATTGAGTAGTAAGTACGCCCGTGAGCATCTAAAACTTGTCCGGTAACGATAGCTTGATCGGTGTCCAAAGTTTCACCTTGTACAATAACATAATCAATGCCGCGTCTTTTGAATACCGCTTCGTTCCAGTCTTGTAACTGTAGAGTGTATCTGGCCTTGTAGGGCTCCAACCCACAATAAAATAATTTCCTCATTACGCATTGTTCCTACGTGGCTTCCCTACACCACGTGCCGCAAACTCTTTACGTTCGCGTTTTGGAGTGCGCCATTGATCCCACGGCTCTTTGCCCTTGGTCATCTTGACAAACTCACCATAATGTGTGCGTTCGTCATACAGATGTGCTTCGTCGTACGGATATCCGTAATCCACACAAAATTGACGATATGTTTCAAGATTATCAAATACTTCATTAACTTCGGGTTTAATACACAGATATTTTGTAAGCCAGTCTTGGGGCATAATACTTCCTTTAAATCACAGTTGATTGATATGGACGGATAAGATTGTATTCAATTGTGCATCCGTTTTCACCGTCCTCGGATACTTCAATAGTTACTGCACGATCTGAATACCGTGCGGCAATTTGGAGATATAAGTCATCTGCCATCATTTCGCAGGACTTATAATCTAATTCTAAAACGGAACCTTGACCACTATACAGCGACTCGCACCAACGTTTGAATTGGATGAATTCGATGTCTCGGTGATTATGGAACACATCGATTGACACCCTGAAATGGAATATATGGCGATGAGGATTAGCCAGGAACGCAACATTGTATTCATCATTGGTATTTAACATTGGGTCGGCGGCGGCCGCCGGGTAGCAGTGGATGCCTTCCTTCTGGAATTGAACAAATATTTTTCGTTTTGCTGCTTGTGTGACACGATCTATAGTTTCTCTTTGTTCTTGATTCATGACTTTAGAATCTCCATTGCAACAATGTTGCCAACTGCCTGGGCATAATCAATATCCTCGTGTATCACGTGAATTGTTTCCTTTGTCCGGTCTTTTATTTTATCATATGTGCGAACAGCAACTACAACACCACCATTTGCCGGAGTCACACTAAAACGAATAGGATCACCAAAATCAGATTCTGATACTGCAACAAGCCCGCGAGCCTCAGTGCCTCTGTTGCGATTATAATCCCAACCCCACTTCAATATAAAACTCCAAATAAGCCTAATCATTTAATAACCTCAAATAGACTATTAAAAGCTGGTGTGTTACTACTCATCGTTTCTAAATTATCCATCATTGCTTGACTCATTCTCCAGGCATACGAATTATTAGTGTTCCTGCACTTTTCAAAGTAACCATATGGACCACCAGAAATATAGTTACCCCGGTTACCGCCGATTATCTTCTGTCGCGCAGCTTCGTACGACTGTCCAATCGTTGACTGTATATATGAATCGGAAAAGTCTCGTACTTGACTTTCAACTATAGTCCTATCCTTAGTCTTCACTCTAAGTTGTTGTTGTAGTTTAGCAAAGATTGATGAAGAAGGATACGGGGTAGATTCGATTGCCTTTATAGTCATAGTGCCAACTGTTTGTGGAGATGTAGCATCAAGATCTCTGGTTTTTACCTCAACATTTAGCCCTGGCATGTCAGGCCCCGCGCCTCGACGATCCATTCCGTAACCGTCTCCTTCGAGCAAATCCTCGACGTATCGGCCAGCATGTCCGTTGAGATTAGTTGGAACCTCTTTACCAACTAAGGTATCCTTCTTAAGTTTTTTAACTTTAATCATTTAATAACCTCATCTTGTGTATATTTAGACCAATCTGTAAACTTTTTACGGTCCTTTAACTCATGTAAACTATGACACCAAACACCGGGATTTGTTTTCGCAAAATCCTTGTCGTCTAGCTTAATTATAGCATTATATCCTAGTAGTTGTATATAGGGCAATTTTACCGAAATCATTGGGATAAAGTTATTGTAGTCAACTAGCCCACTTTCAACTAATCCTTCAGCACTACTCACATCTAAATCTAGCGTACACAGTAATCCAGCACGTAAACATTCTTGGATCATGTCTCCCCATTTGTTCCAAGTTGGAGCATCATCAAATTTTGGATTAGGGAAACTTTGATTGGCACCAAAGTATGCATGAGAACAGTTATTAGTTTTAGCCAAACTTAAAATAGTTTTAGAATCTTGAATACCAACTACAAATAAGGTTTTATAACCAAATGCCGAACTATGCTCAACTTCTTTACCAATAAAAAAATCTACGTTATTGTGGTCTGGTCTATTCATTTTCTTTACTTTTATTGAATGCTATTGTTTCTTTAATTTTAACAAGATCATCTAGAATGTGCAACCTTTGCTTCTTCAATTTGTTCACCAATTCATTCTGGAATGCACCTGAACTTTCTAACCTATCAATTTTCTTATCTAAAATTTGATGTTGTTTTTCTAAATGTTTAATACGGGCGGCCATGGTCATAAATTATTCTCCAAATATCAATGGGTTTAGAATGGGAGTAGTTTTTTCTTTTTTCTTGGTCTTTTCTTTAGAGAAATTACCTTCTATCTCTATATGCTTCTCAGCCATGGCACGCCCACTTAATGCCTTCTTGCCTTTAAGTCCACGTGTTCCGATGATCTCCATCCAATAATTAGTATAGTATTTTATAATATCTAAACTATCTTGTTTGGTTGGTGCTGCAAATATCGCTTCCACGATATCTTCAAAATATGCATAGTCTCCGGTGCTATAACGCATCATAGCCGGATGTTCGCCAGCATCAAATCTACGATTGGCTTCCTGTACCGCAGTCAGGTGCATCCAAACATTATGTCCCATTAGCAATGCATAGCTAAAACTATCCCAAGAAGTTCTAGCCCACTTGCCGTTTTTATTGACATCTGGAAGCACATCATACATTTCGGGATCTTTAAAATTATGTTCAGTTAGGGTAACACCGGCTTTAGCTACACCGGGCTTATAGATACAGATATCCTTCATTTGTAATAAATCACTAATAGGACTATCTTTCCACCTTGGATATATTCCATCGGCCACAACACCTTGATTCCACTTGCGAGTGTCAACAGAGTATTTTTTATTGTCAGCCGATGGAGCCATCCGATATGACCACTTCTCGTCTTGGGGAAAGACGTTTTCAAAGTAAACTTGTCCATTGGCCGTGGCCAAAAATGGACTGGCACAGTCAAAACTAATTGTGAATTTAGAATTCACATGTTTTCGCACTGCCCTTTGAATTACCGTAAGAAGCACAGCCCACTCTAATTTACTTGTTCCTAAAAAGTGCATCCAATCGTGTACATCTTCTTGTAACAAGTTGTCATAGCGCAATTCCACCAATCGTCTCAACACCAGGTCCACGTCACACATATTTTGTCCACCCATGGCCCAACCATTGAAGTGCGTATCTGGATATTTATTAGGATCGCAATAATCTTTCATTAAATTATACCAACGATCGGCATCAGCATGACCTGCACCCTGTAGGACATTAAGAATCTTCATACCACCGTTTTTATAACCCTTACGATGTTTCATAAAGTATTCGTTATTAAATTTAGTGGCGTCTACCGCTTCTTGCAATGTGCCGATGCCGCATTTCTGTCCCGCGTTTTTATCATGTATAACCCAAGTTGGAATATCAAGAGTCATACCATAGTCAGCAATGCCGTCCAGCCAAGCTAAAACTTGTTCGCGTTTTTTCTGGGCCTTTGGGCATCCTGAACCAGCCTTCCAGTCGCCCTCCCATAATCCTTTGGCTATCTGAAAACCTCCAGAATCACCAAGCATCAGTGTGTTGGGATCGCAATTTCGAACCATATCCTCACTAGCATCGGGTTTAGTGAGATCAAGGTTGGCATGGCCGCCGGAGTAAAGCGACCACTTATATGGGAACAATCCCTTCTGGGTGTTCAGCCAGTTAAGTTGTTCCATATCTGTTATACCCTGCGGAAAACGTGCAGGATCTACATAATCATTGTTGACACGTTGCTTACCTATAAACGTAGAATAAAAACCAGAGATGGCCGGAAGAAATATGGCATAGTCTAATTGTTTTGCAGTTAAATTATCTTGCGTCATAAAATTTTATCTGTTCCATTAATTTATAATCTGCTGCAAAATGTTGTTCCAGTTGTTTTAGATATTGCGGATTTTTTTGAAGTAATTGTGAAAAATGATTTTTAAATTTATTACGATCAGCACTATTTGCACTTACATGTTGATAATCGTAGGTGGAATACTTATTATCGCTACCATATCGCTCTTTCATAAACTTAGAAAAGTTTGCGCTATATGTGTCATTACACATAAAGAAAATACATTTTTTTGTATCTAACCCATGTGTAAATTTTACTTGAGATTCTGTATGGTCGTCAAATGTTAGTTGATCAAAAATTATTTCAATGATATCTTCATTATGCATATCTATAGTTGAGTGATATAATGTAAGATATTCGGCAATACCGCTTACCCAACGATCAATCGGATCACGCAATACCACTAATGCAAGTTTATTTAATTTATCATCATGATAATTATAAAACTCCCAACCAAAGTCTTTTAAGTTGGGTTTTGTCCACGAGCTGGCATTTTTGGGAATGTATACATACATCAATGGCGAGTCTTTATGACTCATACATTCCCCGTACCTGTGACCTTTATGTTCCCATTGATTCAGGAATCCAGCATCAATAATCATATTACTTTGTTTGTGCTGGAATAATGTAAGAGTAATCAGCAAGTCCACTATCAACAGTGATCATTGCTGCACCTTGATCACTGAATTTAAAGGTCTTGTCTCCGGGTAAGCCTAAAATGGCAATAACAGCACTAATTGGCCATGCCCACGATTTAGTTAATGTTCCACTTACGCCGGCTTGGAATACAAAGTTACCAGCATGACTAGAGGCATCACCAAAGTAAAAATTCAAATTACCATTTTCAACTTTAGCGGCAAATGTAGTTTCTTCGCTGTTGGCACTGGCCTGGAAACGAAGACGCTGAATGTTTTGGTTTGTTGGGACAACATCAACACCCCATGTTACACCTTTAAACTTAACTGATTTAAGTTTGTCATTAACAACAGTGGCATCCATAAAGCGATAATCGTTTTTAAAGTCGCCTGCTTTGTTTTCAAAATGCACACCATTCGGGGTATCTTCGCCATTGCGATTTTGGCGTGTAATTGTCAACTTGGCATCTTCTTTATACTCGGGGATATTCAAAATAGTATTAAGTTTGCCCAAGTTTGGCATACCAAATGTTCCAACAAAATCTGGGTGGGCTTTTTTAAATTTAGCTTCAACGATTACACTACGATCATCGGCCACAGAGTTAATAATAGTATCGGTGTCGGTTCCGGTAATCTTGACCAAGTCAATGGTACCTAGACCGTGTGTATGTTGTACTATGTCTTGTAAATAATCTTTCATAAATTCTCCTGTATATTGTCTATTATAGCGGGCTCATTGAAGTTTGTCAATGCACTTATAGAGTCATTTCTTCGTTTAATTTCACCTAAAACTTGATGAGCTTTAATAGTTTGTAATTCGCCTGGCCTTTTAATTTCAAGCCAACTGATATGACTACTAGATCCAGACTCTTGGATTACTTCAAACCCAATACTATCAACCAGTGGTATTAACATACTTTTTGGCATATAAGTTTGACTAAAGTTTTCAGCCATACCTGCACCTGATGGTGTATCACCATCATTATATGTAAACATAAATATTCCCCCGGGTCTCAAAAGTTCATGTATCTGTTTTAAATATTGCTTCATAGTATCTACGCTAACAAAGTTGAAATACCCCCAACTGAAAATAAAACCAAATACTCCTTGCGGTAACATTTTTAAATTATGATTGATAAGTCGATATGATCTTAATCTACGTTGATAGCTGTCTGGAAATTGTGAGGCAGCAGAATCAATGAATTCTTGGTGGAAATCTGTAATATATAATGGGTCCGCAGCCACTAGATATTTCGTCCACTCCCCATCTCGACATCCAATCTCTAATGTGGGATACCTCCAACTTGTCCGGGTTGTGATTTTATTTTTAACGATGTTCTGTGCAACCATATCAACAACTATCTTTCTATAGTTTCTAGAAAAATTAACATCACCAGGCCTATCTTCTAGCTCATAATTACTAGTAAACAAATCACGAGTAATTGAGTGGATCTCACTATCAATTCGTTCTAAATAATCTTTATTAGTTTTAATTGGTTTATTAACTAATAAAATTATATTATCATAATAAGCCACCATATCATCAATATATTTTATTTGATCAGCGGTTAATTTTTGTATTTGTAATTTGCTGTTTTCTATGGCTGTACGTAATCTGGTTAGTTGTTCGATTGAGGGCGCAACATCCAATACCTGTGTTAGTTGTGTTTTTAAAGTAACTAAATCGTATAAGCCCATATTCTCTATCCAAATGTAAACAATGCATCAAATGTTGTTTTGATGTCGGTACTTTCGGCAATGTTCCATTCAAGTACTCCCAGCAGATTCTCTACCTTCTTATCTACGATACCCATCTCCATACCGTCTTGATCAAACGGCAAATCTTTAAACCATTGCGGAATATGAGTTCCATCTGTGGGATATCCAACACTGGTATATCCCAACGGATTATCTTTTAATTTACATACAATCGTTTTCATTCCATCAACAATGGCTATTGAATAATTATCCCCGTACATACGTTTTAGATTATTCCAATTCATTGCAGCACGAACATGTCCTGGCATATTTGCTTTACCAAGCCGTGCTTCTTCGGCAGTATATCTAGTTAAATTGTTGACACGTTTAGGTGTACCCTTTTCCCATGCAGGTCGCTCGGCAAAGAGTAATTTAAAATCGCGAACCTTGTTGATTATTTTTTCTTTAATATCATTACTGTGACTTGTAAGTACATCTAATAGGATCTCACTTAAGAAGTTTTGTACTACCTTGGGAGTATCACTTCGCTTAAGGTCGAGACCCATGGCTTTTACTTTGCCCGGCTTACCGTGTGTGTCCAATCTATTGTTTTCAAGATCGTAAATCAATACAGCATAACGTTTCTTTTTAATAAACAGACCTTTGCTGGCAACCATTTCTCTACCACCTTTGATAATGGTACCCATATCGCGTGGAACATGGCAAGCACGTTCCATAAAGCCCGGGAATGATTCATTTACACTATCTGCAATAGTATCGTATAGTTGTACACAGATCTCTCTGTTCCATTCCATACGTCCAGCGGCCACTTCTTCTTTGATCGCCGGCCAGGCTGAGAAATAGACCGAGTCTGTATCACCGTAGATAATTGCTTCGCCGACGTGGTTGTATTCACCTATAATAGCTTCGTTGACGTGGGCATCCATGTGCTTCGCGATGATACGACCTGTTAATGTAGTACTTTGTCCAATACGGTGATCAAAGAAACGACAATGTGGGTTAAGTATTGCACCATACAAACTATTAAGATTAATTTTCTTAACTAGTTGTCGCTTGTCCCAGAAGGCAGTTTCTTCAGGAGTGGTTGCGGCCTTTTTCTTTGCCTGCATTTCTGTTCGTTCGGCATACCATTTTTCTAATAGTCCAGGTATAATACCTTTCATGTTGTATTTAAATATAGTTCCGTTGGCACTCAATGTCCATGGCTGTCGAGAGTCAAAAATCATGTGCCATACTTCGGCTGCTGAGTGTACGGTACTATTACTACCTTCCCAATCGATAGTAATCTCGGTCCCTACTTCCATATTCATTACTGCTTGATATTCTAGGCTACCAAACATATTTTCCCAAGCATCTGCAAAAGATGACCCAGCGGCTATCTTGTCTGCAATATACTTGTCAGTCATTATTTGTTTGAGTTGGCCAACAACTGTTTCCGGTCCCATGTTAAGGGCTCTAATAGCCGAGGGATAGAGCGAGTTGATGTCAATGGCACCGATGTATTCGTGTATCCCCCTTTTGGGATAAGCAACATAGGCACCTGCGGCTTGCGTATTTCCTTGGTCATCTCTTGATCTCCGGTTAGGTGTAATCATACCACGTTGATGTGCTTCATTAATAATGGCCTGTTCTGTTACAGCAACCGCACCCATTGTGGTTGGTAACAATACAGTATTATCATGGGCAAGTTCGTTGGCAAGATCTAAGAAGCGTAACTTCTTATCCAACTTGGCCAACAACATAGTATCCTGGCGATTATAATCTATAAATTTAGAAAACTCTTTATTATAGAGTTGATCCAATGTACCTTCATAGGCTACTTTACTACCGACTTCTTCATATTCGCCGATAGCATCTAATGAGTAAGAGTGACGTTCTTCGTATGTATATTTACGATATAGCTGCATATAGTCCATATGCACACGACCAATCAAGTCAAATGTAAGTTGTTCCGCACCAAAGCGTTCAAACTCACGTTGTTTAGGATATTGACCCCATAGGCATAAACGTCGTGTATCATCTTTAGATAACACACGATGAATACGCATCACTGTGTATGGGATATCGTAACCTTCTGAGTTCCAACCACTTAATATATCTGCATCATCTATCAACTCTAAAAACGTATTAAGCATATCTGCTTCGTTTTCAAATAAATAACAGTTATCAAATTTCTTACAAATTTCTTCAGCAGATTCCCACGAATAACTCTTGGGCGGAACAACCAAGGTTATAAGTTTATCCATCCAATCCATATACAGTGAAATACTGGTAATGGCATTAAATGGATCGTCGGGTTTGCTATATCCCCTCTCGGGATCAAAGTCTACTTCAATGTCAAAAAAACATGTGTGTAGTGTTGGTGAAGAGATTCCTGAATAATTATCTTCTAAGCAACGGAAGATTGGGTTTATGTCCGATTCCCACAATCTCTTGTTGGAATTAACACGAATTTCTTTATGGAATTCTTTTCCGTTACGTGTGGTAAATTTAGAAACGGGAGTATCGTAGATGGTACGATACTTGCCTTTTTGATCATCATAGTAGAATGTGTAATTAGCCGGATATTCTTTATATACCCGCTCACCATTTACACGTTCAACTATGTGAATCCTATCTTTATCTCTATCAAAGAGGGCATCAATGTAACTCAATTAAAATCTCCAATGCGACTTATAGCCCGCACATACTCTACATGCTCGTTAAGTGAGCGACCCTTGATACATTATACTACTTTACTTATCATGCGGCCAAGTGCTATTAAAT
>Ga0194048_10001273_pt1 | contig 12513 bp, 23 predicted proteins | sample JunL225m_MetaG_FD_161685 | JGI IMG/M metagenome (GOLD analysis project Ga0194048, IMG submission 161685) | Anoxic zone freshwater microbial communities from boreal shield lake in IISD Experimental Lakes Area, Ontario, Canada - Jun2016-L222-5m | ecosystem: Environmental > Aquatic > Freshwater >...
AGGGCGACATTGTTTTGTTCTGTTGGGATGGTTCTGGCGTACCGCAACATATTGGCATTGTCTTAACGCCAGTCACGTCGTCTGGAACCTTCACGACCATTGAGGGCAACACGAGTGGTGACTCTCCTGCCGATGGTGGCGAGGTCGCTGTTCGGCACCAGACTACTGGCGTTGTTGTGGCGTTCATCCGAGTCGTCAAGTAACGTACGCCGAACGCTAAGAGGAGGACTATATGCGCGTAGCACGAGTAAGCGAAACGTACACGTACGGAGAGACATACCGAATCTGGCCCATCAGCGACACCCACCTAGGGTCTGCTGATGTTGACGAAGACCTGCTGAAAGAACACGTAGAGGAGATTCGCCAAGACAAGAACGCTCGCGTCATCTTCTTGGGTGACGTTGGTGACTTGATTGATTGGCGAGACAAGCGATTCCAAGCAGGCATGTGGCCCGAGCGTTACATGGACGCGATGCACGCAGAAGGTGGCATTCCAACCGAGACGGTTGCGCACGCTGTAGAAATCTTTGCTCCTATTCGCGACAAGATTTGGTGCTGGTTGTCTGGCAATCACGAGTTCACGATTCGTTCTAAGATGGATCGCGAGATTGGTTCGGAGATCGCAGCACAGTTAGGCGTTGAGTACCTGGGTTACGGGGGTTATCTTCGTGTCCAGTGGAAGCGCGGGTCGAGCGGCGCTAAGGGAGCTGAGCATGTTACGGTCTTTGACTTGCATCACGGCTGGCAGGGCGGCAGGACTACTGGCGCTAAGGTCAACCAGCTTGAGAAACATCTTGGGGAATCTGATGCTGATGTGGTGTTGCGTGGGCATTCGCACGACCGGCTTGCCCATATCTTTCCAAGCCTCCGCATCACGCCTACGAAGATCAGAGACTGGGAACGAGTCGTAGCGCACTGCGGGTCGTACAAGCTTGGTCGAGTAGACACGCAACGTGGTCAAGAAGCACATGATACGTGGGAGGCCCGTAAGGGTTTCCGTCGTAAGACTAGTAGTGTGATGGGGCCGCCCATTATTGAGATGACGATGCGAGAGCCGTCGGAAGGTAATGGGATGACGAGTCCAGCTGGCGTACAATACAGAGTGATCCTATAAAGTGAAGGGGGTGAAGAATGAATCTGAATCCGAAAGTTGGCGCTGCTGCGATTGGTGCTGCGGTGACCCTGGTGATTGTCTTTGTGATGGGACAATTGGGGGTACAAGTTCCCGCAGATGTGGCGAGTGCGTTGACGCTGATCGTGAGTGTAGTTGCGGCGTACCTGAAGGACGCAAGTGACTGGACACCGCGCTGATGTTGTAGCGAGTATGGCTCGCGACATTCGCTGGGCTTTGGATGCGCTTCGTGGTGGCGAACCACAAACTGCGGAGCGCATCCTAGCCAGAGCTTTTGAGAAGTACGTGTTGCTTCGTGATGGAGAAGAAAATAGACTTGCACAATCCGACGAGAACGTGTAAGGTTATTAAGCGTTGACTTGTCAATGCGCCATCGAACTCAGCTCCCCGCTTTGGCGGGGAGTTGTTTAACTAATCGGCTTGGAGGCCAAAATGGGTAATGATCTTGTTAGTAGCGCATCGCTAGACGACACCATTCGTCTCGCTAACGCACTCGCAAAGAGTGGATTCTACAAAGACATTCGCGACGCAGCTCAGGGTGTAGTCAAGTTGCAGATCGCCAAAGAGTTGGGACTGGGGATGCGCGGAATTTCCGACATTCACATCGTCGAAGGGAAGCCAACACTCTCTTACCAGTTGATTCTGAGCCGCGTGAGGATGTTCACCGGGCCGCGCGGAGAGGACTCGTACAATTACAAGTACACGCGCCGCGACGACGACTGCGTGACTATTGAGTGGTTTATCAATGGTGAGAGTCTCGGGGAATCGAAGTGCGACACCGAGGACGCTAAGCGCATGGGCTTGGACGGGCGTGGTACGTGGAAGAAGTATCCACGCCAGATGCGCACAGCTCGGGCCGCCACCGAAGGTGTTACCGCTTTCATGCCAGAAGTAATGGGTGGTAGTATCTACACGCCAGAAGAAATGGGCTTTGATTCTGGTTCAAGTTTCGACAACGGTGCTGTTGTCGAAGCCGGAGGGGTGAGCGTTCTCCCCCCCTCACAGGTGGCCTCCTCGGACGCTCCCTCTCCGGCACCCCTAACCTTGAAGTCTGCCGACGAGAAGGCTGACGACATGGCTACGGAAGCCATCATCGCGCTCGACGCTGCGGAAGAAACGCTTGACGGTGAGGTGATTGATTACACGGATACGTGGATTGAGATGTGCCGCAAGTTCTTTACGGACAACGTGGAACACAAGGCAGAGTACGCAGAGCTGCTTCAAAACGCAGGCTACCTACCGCCCGACAAGTTGACAGCAAAGGCTGTGTATGCAACACTCGCGGAAACGCTTGGCCCTCGTTGTGGCGAGCTTGACCTGCTAATGAAGGAGTTGTCGGCATGACTACCATTCCAAACGGAGAGGTATCTGCATCCAAGATCAGCACAGCCTTCGGGCGCGCTGGTTGCGGCATGAAGTTCTACTACCGCTACATTGAGGGCATCCGTGGCGTGATGGGTGCGCCTCTTGTGGCTGGTATTGCGTACGATGAGGCAACGCGCCAGTTGCATGACAACATGATTTCTGGCGAAATGACCGATGATCCAAACGAAGTGTTCCGACACTACGTGGAGAATCCTCGCGAGAAGAATCGCGATGGCGAACTAGTGGAGTACGACCTGAGTGAGATGCCACTAGACATTGTGGATCGCGGCGCTAGTGCGCTCCGCATGTACGAGGATCAAGCCGTCAACATGAAGCCCGTCGCCACCCAGGTCTACGTTGAAGCATCGTTTGACGAGACGGACGCAAAGCTGATTGGCTACGTTGATCTTGTGGAGGCAGCGAGTGACGGGTTGTGTGTGTCTGATATTAAGTCGAGTATCTCGCCTCGTAAGAAGTGGGACGCGCAAGGCGCGGCTCGCGACGCGCAGCTTGGTATCTATAGCGTGCTGGTTGCGAACCAGATGGAAGCTCCGGTGACGGTGGTTGGTTGGCGGCACGCGCGTTTGGGTGGCAAGCTTGATGTTGGTGCTACGCATGTGAAGGCTCCGAATGCTGAGAGTGTGATGAGTCGCGTGTCTAGTTGGATTCGCGAGCTGGAGCATTGGTGTTCTACTGGTAGTTTCCCTGCGTCCGGGTTGGATAAGGATGCGTGGGTTTGTTCGGAGAAGTATTGCGACTATTACAATCGTTGTCCTCATGGCAGCAAGTCGCAGCGTGTTATTCCTATCACGATTGGAGAGGCACAGTGACCTTACAACCACCACCGTTTGGCGAGCTTGACGGGCTATCTGTCAAAGGCGGGTGCGAGTTTTGCGACGCCGATATGAGCATTGGTATTACTGACGAGGGCATGACAAACATCACTATTCAACACGACGATGATTGCAAGATGCTTTCCGACGGGCCGTGGTCTCAAGCGGTGATTGGCGACACGGACGTTATCGAGTCAGCGCTCATTAGCGTCATCCCAGATAACCGAGAAACCCGACGCGCAAAAAGCCGCGTCAGTAAAAACACAAAGGGGCAACAGGCATGAGCATGTCGAGCGTAACAATGATCGGACGGCTAACCGCCGACCCCGAACAGAAAATCCCAGCAAGCGGCAACCCGTACACACGGATGCGCGTAGCTTGGAACAACAAGAAGGACACGCCAGGATATATTGACGTAACCCTCTTTGGGCGCACAGGCGAGATCGCTGCCCAGTACTTGAAGAAGGGTAGTCAGTTCTGCTTGAGTGGTTCGCAACTTGAGTGGCGCGAGTACGAGAAGGACGACGAGAAGCGCGTCGCGTACTCCCTTGTTGGTGGCAATCTCACGTTGCTGGGCAACAAGGATGATGTTGCTGGCGAGCCAGCACCTAAGCCTGTCGTGTCGGATGACGACATTCCGTTCTGATGCGAAGCTTTCTAATCGCTGCGCTCCTGCTAGTCGCCCCGACTGCGACGGCAGGAGCCTACCCTTTGCTGCAAACACGCAGCAAGACCGCGTATCCGCCCCACTACAAGACGTTCATTGCTATCGCTAAGTGTGAGCAGCCGTCTCGTGGTGGTGGCGGGTGGCACGGCATCGCTTGGCACCAAGAATACAACTTCTCGTTTGCTGGGGGCATGGGGATGACAATTCGGAACTGGAGCGACTTCAAGCGTAAGGGACAGCCAGACAACATGGCTAAAGCCACACCCGTTGAGCAACTCTGGGCTGCGTGGCGCTTGTACAAGTGGGCCGACAAGACGTACCCCGGCAATGGTTACACGGCGTGGGAATGCAGCCCAAAGATTGGTTTCTTTGGAGAGGGGACTTGGAAATGAGAGTCATCCTCAGTGGTTGCGGCACGTTCGGTAGTGTCTATCGGCAACGCATCATGGAACACAAAAACTACGAGCTAGTCTGCGTTGTTGATAAGGACGCGCGTATCCTAACGACGCAGACTAGTGGAGTGATTGGCACGCAGACGTTAGAAGAAGCTGTGTCTAACGTGGATGCGGATGCTGTAATCATTACGAGTCCGACTGGTACTCACGCGCAAGCGGCAAAGTATTGCTTAGAGAATAATTTGCACGTATTGTGCGCTAAGCCTGGGCCGCAAAGTATTAAGGACGCTAACACTCTTGCGCATTTGAGTCAGTTACATTCGCGCGCTTGTGTCGTTGACTACACGATGCTGAACACACCAGAGGTTGACTACATTCATTCAGTGTTTGCTTCGTATAACGCGCCACACTTTATGACTAGCCTTCGTAATGTGATGGGGCCACCTCGACCAGAGGGCGCAGTGTGGGATTTGTTGTCGCATGATGTGGCTACGTTTGTGGAGTTTATGCCACGTAGCATTGTCGCGTGGTCGGTGAAGTGTGTCGCTAATAGGCGTGGCGTTAGTGCGAAACTCTTTTGTGGCGACACTATCGTGGGCGAATTGGAGGCAGAGTATGCGTGTGATGCTCCGCTGAAGCGCGTCTCGTTTGCTATCGCCCCGAAGACTACGATGGTGAATCCTGTTGTGAAGCTTACGTGGAACCAGAACCTTCGGGATGTTCACACTAGGGCTGCGGGTGCGGAGAAGGCGCGTCAAGAGTTTGGCAAGTGGCCCGACCCGATCACGCTTGCGTTAGACAACTTCTTATTTGAAACGCAGACGATAGGTTACGAGTTCTATCTACCCGTCGCGTCGTTGCGTATGCAAGGCGTTACTCGTGTGCTTGTTGCCCTTCAAGAATCGTTTGAGAATGATGGGCTAGAGCAGACGGTGGTGGTGTGAAGGTTTGGTGCGACCATTGCCAGGACTATACGATCTTGAATCCTCGTAAGGTCTGCTTGTGGTGTGACACTAAGATTACGACGAAGAACATTACTAGAGCGAAGATTGAGGAGGCGCGATGAGTACGTGGAAAGACATTGAGCCACACCTAGAAGCGGCTGCGCTTGACGGTGTGTTGTTGCTTGCTGGCTTGGCAACAACGGTTGAGCATCCAGGCAGGTGGACTACTAAGTCGTTAGACATTCTGCGCACGCGCTATGAGGCGGGGAATGCTGAGCATAAGGATTCGTGGGAGGATTGGAGTAAGGATCGCTTCTTACGGGAAGGTCGAGAGGAGGCCCTTGACTTGATCTTGTACTTGGCTATGATGCGTGTTGTTCACAAAGATTGATGAGGGGATAAAACTTGAGTAAGACCCTGACAGTAGGCAGTACGTTCACTGGTGTGGGTGGCGCTGATCTTGGCTTTGAATGGGCAGGCTTTGACATTGCTTGGCAGTGCGAGCTGGACAAGTGGAAGCGCAGCGTCCTTGCTGCACACTGGCCCGACGTTCCATGTTACGAAGACATTACTACGATGCTTGACCCGCCACCAGTAGACGTTATGGTTGGTGGCTTTCCCTGCCAAGACTTATCTGTGGCAGGTCAACGGAAAGGATTTACTGGTGAAAGATCAGTCCTCGCTTTTGAGTTCCTCCGAATTGCAGAAGCTATCAAACCACGATGGCTCGTACTTGAGAATGTTCCAGGACTCCTCAGTTCCAACAAGGGACTTGACTTCCAACGACTCCTCAGTGAAGTGGCCGCTTGTGGGTACGGCGTGGGATACCGCTGCTTGGATGCCAGATATTGGGGAGTGGCGCAGCGGCGCAGGAGAATCTTCGTTGTCGCCCGTCGAGCCGAAGCTAACATCAATCCTAGAGTCGCAAGTGGACTCGCGTTACGCGCTCTCTGCGAAAGCGGCAGCGGGGATACTACGCCGTGCATCCCGCCGTGGCAGGACACTACCCGAACCATTGGACAACGCGCTGAGAGCGGTAGCATCTTTAATGCCACTGGAGCTTTCGGAAACTGGGTTGAAGAACCAAGAGCGAGAGAGTTGAGTCGGCGGGATTACAAGTCATCTAATCATCTTGCACTTGCGTATCGTAAGAGTTCGCGCGTCAGTACGCCGGGTACGCCGGAGACTTGGGTTGATGATGGTCGATCGAATACGTTGAACTCGTTTGATGTTGGCGATGTGCGTACCACTCATGCTGTTGTCGCTAGTGCGTATAGCATTCGTGAGGATGCGAGCGCCGATACGTTTAGCGCGACGGAGATTGATGCTGCTCGTTGTTTGCAGAAGCATCAGCCTTCCGTGCAGTCGCATCACGCACAGACATTCATTGCAGAAACGGCGAGTACGTTGCAGGCGCAACATGGTCGCGGGTTCGCGATAAATGCGGAAATGGCAGCTGGGGGGCATCTGCCGGTGCAGGACTCCATAGTGCGAAGACTTACTCCCACGGAATGCGAAGCACTAATGGCTTGGCCGCGAAATCATACGGCACCTGAAGGAATCAAAGCACCAGACTCTCGCCGCTACGCAGCGTGTGGAGACGGCATCGTTGCTAACGTAGCCTACTGGATTGCACAACGAATCAAGATGATAGAAAGCGAACAAGCATGAGACAATACTTAGGACTTGACGTAGCTCCCCTTCGCATTGGTTGGGCTGTTGTCTCTGAAAATGCTGGAGTCATCAAGCCCGTCGCACACGGCACCCACCTCTTTGACAAGAAGGAATGGATTGTTCCGGCTATGCGTGCTGAAGCGATGGAAGATTTGCATGACGCGCACAAGATTGAGCCTGTTGGTATTGGCATGGAAGCTGTGTATGTCGGCATCAACAAGCTGGGCAGTATCCGTGCTGCTATGGCGCTGGGTCAAATTGAAAGCGTATGTGATTACGAGTGGCCCGATGCTGAGCAGAAGATTCTGACAGCAACACAGTGGCGTAAGGTGTGTGGTATTCCCCAGGGTGGCAAGCCGCCAGTGATGGAGTGGGCTGAGGCGTACACTGGTGAGGAGATCACTAGCCAGGACGATGCTGACGCACTAGCCATTGCGTACGCTACTGCGATGTGGTTCACGACTGACCATGAATGAAGAAGAATGGTTCCAGCGTGCTGTTGAGGACGAGCTGCAAAAAGTCATTGATCGTATCCGCGCTAAAGGACAGGACGTTCACAACGTAGGTTCGCTACGTAACAAGGTCAACAACGACTTGAATGCTAGCCGTGGCACGAGCGCGTGGGTTGCACTGAAGCAACGCTACGATCCGATGCCGCGCAACGAGATGCGTTGGTGCTGCGTATGCGAGCGCCCACTGTCTAGCCATGCTGCTACCGCGTGGTTAGAGGATAAGCGGGGCGACACGTACTGTGGTCAAGAATGCAAGGACAACACGGCACGCCACCCTGTTCCGTTTGCTGAGTGGAAAGCCAGGGTTAGGGCGAACGGTAGCGCGAGTGCGCCGCGTCGAGACATTGTGGGTGGCGAGCTGGTGGATGGCCCACTGATTACGATTACGTGGGATGACATTAAGAATGTGGGCAAGCCGTTGCCTGCTGAGGTGGTGCGCGAGGTGGCGCAGATTGATTGGAGTGTTGAGTAACTGGTAGTTGTGTGCTAGCGTTTGCGTATCAACTAATGAGAGCGGAGGCATACCGTGGAATTGATTGTAGTAATCATTGTTCTTGTGATCTTGTTTATGTTCACGCTAACTAGAGCCGGAGGCATGAAATGAGTACCATTGTAGAACCACTGAGCCAGTCTGCGTTGTACCGCACGATGTGGCGCAGCATCATGCACGCAACCGGCAACACTGAGACTGCCGACGCTGTGATGCTGAGCATTGTTGACTCGCACCCACACCTGTCTGAAGTGTGGGACGCGAATACTTGTCGCGCTTGCAAGGCTATCCTCCAGGGTGTGGACAAGGCGCTCGACTCTCCGTACTGTGAGTGCTGCCGCATGGATGAGAACCCGCCAGAGTATTACGATGCGAACCTGAAGATGTATGGTGGTGAGTGATGGCTACCATTGGGCGCATCAAACGGAAGAAGCTGGACTATAATCGTGCTGTTCGCGTGGCTCGCGGCATTCGTGCTGCTAATCGTGCTACTCGTGCTGCTACTACTCCGAAAGTTAGGTGGTTCTAATGCTGAATGATCTAAGGGAATACTTGCCTATCAATCCGCCAGACTTTCTTGCAGAGGAGGAGCCTGAGCTTCCGCGCAAGTGCTGCTGTTGTGGCATCTTGGTGTATGCGGATGCGGCGACGGATGATGGCGAGTCGTTCTACTGTGGTGATTGCGGCGACTTGACTCCTGCCGCTTGACATTGGCGCGCCAGCGTGCGTAAAGTAATCGTGTTACCCATTGACCTGGAGGTCACAATGAATGATGTTTCTACCCAAGATGTATACCAAGCTGCTCACGGCTTGGGATTATTGCAAGCGGCGGGGCCATTGCCGATCGGTGTTGCGCGTACTTCGCTAATGGCTTGGTCGCGCATTCCCGGTGTAACTATTGGCGAGATGTTTCATAATTACCGGCTTGGTATGCGTGATTACTTTGATGCCGCTGACAATCGCGATGGGAGCATGGTCTAATGACTGACGAAACTTACATTGATCTGGAGAACCGGCTCGACTTTCTCCTGCCCGAGAAGCGTGGCTATGGTGGCGATATGCGTAAGCTCTTGCGCTGCGCTATCAGCACGAAAGATTGGCTGCTAGCTGACGCTATCGAGCGCGTCGTTACCGAATTGTTGCAGCGCATGGAAGCGCAGGATGCGGAGCTGCGCGAGTTTGACGCGTGGGTTTCCGAGTGTGAAGCGGAGGCTGCCCGGTGATTCGCCGCGTCAAGGTAATGCTTCCGTACAACGATTATGATCCCGGCGCTGTCATTGTTGGTATTCGGAAGTCTCCCGCGCATCATGGCTGGGATCGCGAAGATATGCTGCGGAGCTTTGCTGCTGCGAACCCTGGCTGGAATACTCTGGCGCATTGTACGCAGCATCCTGCAATGATTATGTCGTGGAACCTGCTACGAATTGAGTGCGAAATTGCGGGCGGGTTGACACGATAAAGCTATCGTGGTAATTTGCGAGTGTTCGGTAATCGTTCGTCAACTATTGGAGGTTAGACATGGCTATTGCAGTAAACGAAACAGAGGTTGCGCCAGAGGCAGTGATGGTGCGCGTAGATATTCGGGAGCTTGCGGCGGCGGCTACGTTCTGCCGTAAAGCTAGGCCCAGTACGCGCAGCGGAATGGTGGTGTGGCGGAATAACGTGCTAGTCAATGGCGCGTACGTGTATGGCGGTAATCCGCATGGCGCTATTGTGAGCGTACACGTTGACGGCATTACGTCGCATCGGGGGTTCACGATTCCTTACGATACGATTATCGCCGCCGCGAAGGGTGCGAAGGGAACCGTCCTGGTAGCGTCGGATGGCAGTATGGTGCGAGACGATGGCGCTATCTTTACGTGGAGTGTGGATTCTACGGTGGTGCGCGAGATGCAAGATTGCATTCCGCCTACGGCTATCGGTGCGGTACAGGCGCGATACCGTTACGATGGCGACACGTTCCGCAGTGCCGTTACAACGGTTACGCCATCCGCGTCAAAGGATGATAGCCGCCCGGTACTTACCGGCGTATTCCTTGCGCCGAATGGGGAGTGGGCCGCTACTGATTCGTACCGGCTAATTGTCGCGAGTGTTCCAAGTCTCCGCGAAGATTATCCGGTGGAGAACGATGGCGGAGTAATCGTTCCCGCTAGCACGCTGCGCCTAGCGGCTAGCGTCAAAAAGGCCGACAGCTTCACCGTTACTATCGGCGGCAACGTGCCTAGCGTTGACATTCTGGTCATGTCTAAGGATGGTCGCATCCTATGCTCGATCACCGAGCGAATCATTGACGGGCAGTACCCTAACTATGCGAACCTGGTACCGACAGACGTTCTCGCAACCATGCATTGCGATGGTGATCTGCTCCGCAACGCGCTGAAAGCTGCGGCTAGTGTGGCGCGGCAGAATGCTCCCGTTACGTTCACGTTTGACGATTCTACTTGCACTATCTTTATCGGTGCCGGTGGTGGTGACTATCCGCGTGGCGAATGGTACGTGCCGTGCGAATACGGTCGTCGCGTAGGGCCGGATAGTGTCACCACTATGGGAGTAAACGCGGAGTTTGCTGTGGATGGTGCGAATGCTATCGGCGGAGACGTTACGATTGAGATCAATGGCGCGTTGCGGCCTATGCTTATGACTAGCACGGATCGCAGTGGATTCGACGCGCGCTACGTGCTTATGCCTATCCGCATTTAGGCTGCTCGTGCTGTAACGCGTGCTGCTCGTGCTGCTCGTGATCCTGAAGGCTCCCCGGTCAACTCGACGGGGAGCCTTCGCCGCGTCCGGGCCTCAATTCGCTTGCATTCGGGGAGCTGCTCCCGTACACTGCGCGAGTAAGCATTGACTACCCCGCCACGTGCGGGAGATTGGATAGGCAGAATGGGCAAGCGATGGACTAATGAGGGCGTGGCGCTAATGGAATCGTGGTTATTCGAGGAGCTTGCAGTAGCCGGACTCATTCCTTACAGTGCGCGCGTGCATATCGCGCAGGGAAGTCAGACATACGGTCGAGCGTGGCGGCTTGCGATCATTCGCGACACTAACGGGGCACACTACAACGCGCCAGGGATTGACGATTACCTAGGTTGGAGTGGCGCTGAAGCTCGCCGCTCGTGCGGCTTTATCTTGCAGACACTATGCGCCGTGCGCCGACTGCGGGAGCAGGACATGCACACTTTGCGCCAGGTCGAGAACCTGCGAACCGTGGAAGGGGAAGCGGCTAGCGTGGCGAACACTGACGCGAACACTACCGGAAAGGCTACAGCATGACACTCGCACCGTACATCTACCTAGCGCTAGCCGCACTACTCACGTGCCTCTGCCTAATCGTCATGGCGTGGACAGAGGCCCGCGACGCGGAACGTGACGCTACGCAAGCGTGGACGGACTACCTCGACCGGCACTAGTCGCCACGCTAACCCGCACCACACTAGGCTCCCCGGCTACAACTAGCGGGGAGCCTTTATCGTGCGCTCGTGCTGCACTGTTGCTGCCAGTCGCCGCGTCCAGGTAAGCACCGATGCGCGCAAAGCTCCCGCTAGCGCACCGCGCCCAATAGGGCCGACACCGCCGAATAGGGTTGACACGATCGCGGGCTTCAGGCATTCTCCAATTATCGGCAGCACCGCCGAATGACTGAAAGGCTCCACCATGTACCGCGTACTTCACCATCCGACCGACACCACCGTCGCCCACACTAGCGCGTGGCGTGACGCGGCAGAAGCGCTCCGCGCACACTCCGCCGACCATAACGATCAAGCGCATAGCGTCGTCGCCGCCGACCCCAGCGTGATCCTACACCTAACCACAATGGGCGACGGGGAATACACAATCCAACGCGACGAATGCGACCTAATGCTCTGCGACACGTGCGGCGACATAATCGGCATGGTCACCTCCCAATCCGACAACTACCCGCACGGCAAAGGATCATGGCAAGTCGCGTGCTGCACACCATGCGCACAGAAATGGGAAGACACCTATCCGGACGAACCGTCCGACTATCGCTCCCACGACATTAGCCGCACCGTCGTCGGCGCACTAGTCATGCCCGCCATGGATAGGCGCTACACAATCGCCCGCACCGGCGACACCATCACCATCACCATGCCATGGACGGCAGCGGATGACCTATCCACCGTCTGCGACATAATCCGCGAGGACGACGACGACCCGAACGACGCGACCCGCGCAGAGATAGTCCGACTCTGCAGCGACCTCTACCGCGACCTCCGCAACATCCTCTAACCCGCACCGCACCATCAGCGCGGCACGCTTCCATAGGTGCCGCGCTTTTTTGTGCCCGCACCACCTCGACCCAACCAGAAAGCCCGCGCGTCGTGGGAGGGTAGGCGGTTCGCGCGTGGCGGAGCTTTTTCTTGTGGAACCCGAACCCGACTGTGACGCGGAACCAGGCACGAGCAGCACACCATCGCGCCGCGTCGCCCCAACCCCCCCGCGCCGCCAAGCGTCACCCTATGCGTAGGGCTTGTTTGTT
>Ga0194048_10001275_pt1 | contig 12509 bp, 22 predicted proteins | sample JunL225m_MetaG_FD_161685 | JGI IMG/M metagenome (GOLD analysis project Ga0194048, IMG submission 161685) | Anoxic zone freshwater microbial communities from boreal shield lake in IISD Experimental Lakes Area, Ontario, Canada - Jun2016-L222-5m | ecosystem: Environmental > Aquatic > Freshwater >...
TGTTTGCCAGTTGACGCTCATCGGGCTGGTTGTTGATGTTCATGCGTATAGCAGTCTCGCTATACGTGCCTTCTTCTAGGGTAAAGTGTTCAGAGAGATTCATTTTTTACCCACTTTTTCTGTAATCTTTTCCATAGTGCGACCACCAAAATAAAATGACATCACTACCATGCCCCAGTTTCCTAGCAACTCTACATAGTTACCCCTAGTCTCAAAATCAAACATAGAAGCGATAGCAAACCCAGTATACGCAAGCAAGAGGAATATTAAAACCATTGGGCGTATGTTTTTAGACAACCAAGAGTCAGAATTCATATCCGCCTTGAGGCGTTCGGTCAGGTTGTGTTGCTCTATCTTGTAATACTCCAACTCCATCTCAGCTAACTTCTGGGCTGCGGCAGGGTCACCAGCAATAGCCTTGGCTACTGCTTCAACAGAGTCGCTAACACCAAATTTAGCAGCCAAAGCACTAACAGCGGCACCACCCAAAGGACCAGCAACGGCAGTAGCCAGAGTAGGTGCAATACCCTTAAGCAAGTTGAATAAGTCATTCATTTCTGTTCCTTTAATTCGCGTTTGAGTTTACGAAGTTCTTTCATCTCTTGTTTCAACTGTGCCCGCATGTATAGGGTTTCTACGTATGCCATCGAGGTTACTCCTACCACAATACATATTGCGACCCCTATCAAAATCCACCAGACAAGTTTCGTATTTCCCACATGAGCCATCCAAAAAATAGAGATATAAACGTCACGGCAATCACCCCACTTGTTAATTCAATCACCCGAATCTCGTCTTGCTCTTTTTTCCACCTTGCCAACCTTGCTCTACGAATCATCTCAGACCTTGCCCACGCTTGTTCTTGTTCTATTTTGGCGTGCATCTTGAGGAACCTGCTATACAAATCTTTTAACTCAGGCGGGGCGTAGACCATTGCCTCTCTCGTCTGCTCCATCAACTTCTCCATCTGCAACTCAATCAAAGCACGCTCAATCGCCTTTTGACTGGTGTTTTGCGTTGGGTCGTAGTTGGTCTTACTTGTCTCTTCTAACTCAATGTAGTAGTTATTGATTGATTGCTGTGTGTCAAACAAGACTCCGAGGTTTGCCCCAATCTCGCTGATGAGTTTGAGTTCAAGTTCCTCGTAGGACTGTTGCTGCTTGGTTGCTGGCTTGGCTTTCGCTTTCGCCACAGGCTTGGGCGTTTCGGCGGCTGGTTTACTAACAAATAGACCAATGAACCAATCAAAAATTCCTTTGATTGCCTTGACATCTCCGATGACCTGCTCTGCCGTCTTCTTTGCGCCCTCAAGTTCCATGCGGCCTTCATGCAGGAAAGCGCACCCCTGCTTGATGAAACCAACGGCGGTTTGGGCTGCCAAGAGAAGAGTGAAAGGGTCCACATGTTACGCGGTGCGATTCCACATATAAACAGCGATATAGGGAGAAATGGTAGATATTGCTGTGCCAGAACCTGTGTTACCTATGGTTGTCGCTACTGTAATTCCCGTGGTGTTTGTTTGAGTGCTTTGTACCGCAAAACCTTGGTCGGCAAAATCAGCAACAGTCGGGCCTGATGATTGCGCTGTTATTTGATATGCTCGACCAATAGCGTGTAAGTGTCCCGGGTCTGTGACTGTTGATGTAGCAGAGTGGCTATGGCTTGGTAGGTTTGCTGTTATTAGCGTAGTTGTTGCCGAACCGCCAGTAGAGCCTGCTGTGTATGTAGAACCATCTTGGCTAATTAGCATCCGTCCTGTACCAAACGTCACCCATGTACCAAAACCAAACAAAGTATTAGGGTTAGTGGCTACCGTGCTCATGTAGATAGACCCAACAGGGTAAGCTGCCTGTAGACCTGTAGTTACAAACGCTGTTGTTGCAATCTGGGTTGTATTTGTATTTGCCGCCGCAGTCGGCGCAACAGGCACTCCTGTCATGGTAGGCGAGGAAAGAGTCGCACTTGGCAAAGTAGCAGATGCCATGTAGTTAGTAGCCGTAATAATATCTGTGCCGTTAGATACCAAAACTATTTTTGCTGCGGCTGGGACTGAAACGCCTGTTTGACCTGAGACCTTGACTGTTACCGCACCAGTAGAGTTGTTATAGATGAAGTACAGTTTCTTATTGGTCGGCACGATTAAGTTAGTGCTTGCCCCGCCTGTACCGGTTAACTCCAAGAACATATTTCGCGCAACGCCAGTCGCACCGTTTGGGATAGTGATGGTCGTGTCGGTTCCCGTAGCAACGGCTTGGGTTACATAGCCAGAGATGGCTTGCTCAATCAAAGTGCCGAGGTTGGTGTTGGTCGTTGAACCCCAGTTACCCGCTTGGTCGCCAGCGCCGATAAGTTCAAGGGCTAGGTTGGTTGAATAGGTACTTGACATTTATTTTCCTTTAGATGGATTATGCCGTTGGTTCATCAGCAGGTGTAGGCGTGTTGCCTTCAGCGAGCCACTTTAGGTAGGCTTGGTAGTCTGTGTTAGCGGGGTCAAATGGGATGAATGTGTTGTCAGTTAAACGCAACACGCCAAAATTAATAAGTTTATACATTTATAACTCCGAAGATGCAGAAAGGATAGATGGAGAATTATATAAAACGCACATATTTGGCGCAGTCATACTTGCGCCTCCTGACAATGTTGCATAGCCCCCATTAACTTGTATAGCACCACCAATAGTTGTAAAACTACGAGTTGCTACTCCTAATTCCAAAAGAGTATTTGTTCCGTTTAATACAGTTAAAGATGGGGCGGCTCTTTTTTGAACTAAAAATGTAAGAGACCCCTCTGCTTGACCAGCACTTGTTGCTTTGCCTACAAATTGAGATACTAATTCAAAGTACCTCTGACATAACTGCAACTCAGTACCATAAGGTCTGTAATCAAATGATGTTGCTGTTGAGCCTCTTTCTAATTGAACATTACCGATTGTCCATGTCAAACCCGCCGTCAATGCGCCAACTGTAAACAAGATTTGTATACCCGTAGTAGCCGCCGCAGGAACGCTTATGTTTGCAGAGAAGTTGGTAACAGTTGCGCTGACTGTGAATGTACCCGTAGAAATTTGAGTAACAGTAGGGCTTGCTAATGAACCAAATGTATCTGCTGTTGTAGTGGCGTAATACGCTGTCCAAGTTACAGTAGTTAATGTTGCCGATATAGCCAAGTCTGCTGACAACGTACAAGTAGAGCCAGCCAAATCGTAAGAATTTTTTTGCTCAATGCGTTGACCAAAACCAACCGCAGTAACAGATGCCGCACCTGTAAATCTGTATCTAAATTGAGTATTAGTTGGTGTAGTTGAACCAGCAACTTGCTGTCCTGTGACGTTTGCACCTGTGCAATACCCGTACCATCTGTCAACTGAGTATGCCAATGCACCACCAGCAGTAAATGTTTGTGAGGCCGCAGCGTTTCTCTGGTCTGTAGTCATTAAGCCGTTGATGATGCGGTTTTTAAAACCAAAGGTTGACGCAGAGTCAAACTGGGTTGTAAGGGTAACACCCGATGTCCCGTCAAGAATCATTGTCATGCTGATGCTCCCTCTGCTGGCAATGGTGTATTGCCTTCAGCCAGCCACGCTAAATAGGCTTGGTAGTCTGTGTTAGCGGGGTCAAATGGAATGCAAGCATTGTCTGCAATACGCAAAACCGCTTGTTGATTTATAAGTTTATACATTTATAACTCCGCAGTTGCTGTGTAATGGAAATAAATTAGGTTTCCTGTTGGGCTATAAGTAGAGCCACTTGTGTTTTGCAAACTAAAAGCACTTGTTCCAATTTGATTTGCACTACCAGCACCATAGTTAGTTGTGTTTCCGTCTGCAACAGTTCCTGATGTTCCTGATACAGAATAAATTGTTATTGTTGGTGCGGCTCTTTTTGAAACTGCAAAACTTCTTGACCCAGCCATGTAACCTGCTGGAGAACTGCTTGTAAATAGCGTTACTGCACCAGCGGCTGTACTTGTTGCTGGCACAACATCTGTGCTGTATGATTTCTCATAATAACGTTGACACAAAGCCAACTCAGTACCATAAGGTCTGTAATCAAAACTCGTTGCCGTACTGCCTTTTTCTAGTTGTACGCCTGTGATAAACACAGAATCATCTGCGCCAGCAGTTCCAACGGGAACCCATTGCAAAGCAATTACTAATTCAGTAGTGCTAGCACCAAGAGTTACTGTTTGTGTAAATTTTTGATATGAAGTAGTTAGCGTATTAGATTGTGTGTTTGATGTGGGGCTTGTCCATGTTCCACTAATCCATGATGTGGTGCCTTGGTCTGTACCTGTACCTTGATAAATTAAAGACGTAAGAGTAGAGCCTGACGCACTAAAGTTTGCGCCACATTTAGCCCAAAAACTTAAAGTTACTGCTTGGCCCGCCAAATCAAGACAATTAACAGTTTCAATTTCTTGTACTGAATAGACTGTTCCTGTTGTTGTTGATGATGCAGTTCTTTGTTGTTTTATTGCATATTGAAATCCAGTCGGGACACTTGTTGATTGTGTTTGTGATATTGATGCACTAGCACCACCTTGGAGAAATACCCACCTATCAACACTTCCATACACAAGACTGGTAGTAAATGTTTGTGATGTTGCTCTTTGCCAAATTCCCATTGCGCCATTTATAAGGCGGTTCTTGAAGCCGTTGTACCCAACAGTTGTTCCAATGCCGCCAGAGGCTTCTGCAAGCGCATTAGTCAACGTAACAATTTGTGCCGCACTAATACTTATCGCAGTCGTTTCATTAGTCTGTATGTTTAGGATGCCAGAATCGTCACCCGTGGAGATTAGCCCCCCACTATTTGTACTTGTGCCGTTGATACTTGATGCCATGTTAGATTCCTAACGCTTGTTTAAGTTTTGCTAACTCTGTTGGGCTTTCTAAAATCATGTCGGTTAAAGACTTAATTGCTGGCATTTCAATAACTTCAGGAGGGTTTGGGTCTGTGAATGTATCATTAGCGTAGTGCCAGCCCGGATTAACTCTATCCGCTTGAATAGCCATATGACCCGCTTCAAAACCGGGAGGTGGTGTTGTAGGTTGTTCTTGATACTCAATGGTGTTGACAACAACGCCATCTTTAACAATTGCGTATTTCATTAGTAAAACTCCTGAACAATAATTACACCACCAGAACCACTACCCCCAGAATTTGTTCCAGCCGCACCGCCAGCGCCAAGTGCGCCTACCGCATAAGAATAAGTAGCAGAAGGAGATGCTATTAGTTTTTCTGTATAACCCCCAGCACCACCGCCACCAGCAGAGTTTGCGGCATTTTGTGTTGAACCGGCGCCACCGCCACCAGAGCCATATCCTCCTGCGGCATTTCCGTTGCCTATTGGCAATCCTCCGGCACCAGCACCTCCAAATGCAGAGCCGCCCCCAGTTCCGCCAGAAGGTTGCGCTTGGTTAGATGCACCGTTAGTTCCTACGTTTGCGCCCGGACTTCCAGAATTACCAGTAGCACTTATATCACCGCCAGATGCTGAACCGCCTCCACCGCCAAAGCCTCCAACAGAAGCACCAGAGCTACCGCCACTTCCTCCATTAGCAACTAATAATGATGTGCCAAATGTTGTATTACCACCAGCGCTACCGGGGTTGCTTGTTGAAGAGCCGCCTCCAGCACCACCACCAACGCATCTAACCCAAATGGCTTTACATCCAGTAGGCGTTGTGTATGTTCCAGAACTAGAGGTAAAAACTTGCATAGTCATCGTAGAAAGCGCAACAGTTCCAGTCAAGGTGGGAAGCGTCAACGTAGTAGTTCCTGCTACCGCTGGTGCAGATAGGGTTACTGTTCCTGATGTGTCGCCTGAGATGACTACTGAACTCATACCTTATCCTTACAAAACCAACCAGCGTTGACCGCTGGCTACAGTTACAGATTTACCACTAGCAACAGTTATCGGCCCAACAGAAAATCCGTTTTGTCCAGTGGCAATTGACGCATTTACTGTTACTTCCGAAGCGTTTAAATTGATTGCACCAATACCACCACCCACAGCGTTTGCTGAATACCCCGCAGGATAAGTTACAAATACGTCTTTTGTTCCTGCGCTAAAGTTAATTGCTGCGCCCCCCGTAGAGGAAGCAAGCACTGTAGTACGGGCTAGAGTTGTTCCTGATGAGGTGTAAGTACCAATACCCACTTCCCACTCAGAGCCTGTTTGACCTGCTATGGTGTAGTAAGTGGTGTTTGTGTTGCCAATGGCGGAGAAGGATTGAAACCCAGTCGATGCTCCAAGCAGAGTCACTGTTCCCGTACCCGTCGTTGTGGTGGTTTCTTTTACCCTATCTGCAAGTACAAAAGCCATGTTTATCCTTTATGCTGTCTCAACTAAATTCCAGTTGGACGTTTCCGTGTCGTCAACAAGTGACCATCCAGCGGATTGGGAATTGTCCACATTTTGCCAGTTTGCGGTCTGGCTGTCATCTACTAATATCCAGTTTATAGGAATTACATTTCCAACCTGACCGGTTGCAGATACGCCAGTCAGCGCACGAATTAGGATTTGACTTGTAGTTAAAGACCCAACTGAACCTGTTGCGGATACGCCTGTTAAACCAATTATTTTAGTAGGAGAAACTGTACCTACTGAACCAGTCGCAGATACGCCAGTAAGCGCCCTAGATATATCCTGACTTGCAACTACAGACCCAACTGAGCCAGTAGCGGAAACACCTGTAAGTCCTAAAGATATAGCCGGTGAAACTGAGCCAACTGAACCTGTGGCAGATACACCAGTAAGCGCCCTAGAGACAGATTGACTTGCAGTTACTGTACCTACAGAACCTGTAGCAGAAACACCCGTAAGCGCTAAAGATATAACAAGCGCTTCTGAACCCACGCTTCCCGTACCTTGAACTCCCGTAAGTGCTCTAGATATAGCTTGGCTTGCAGTGACCGTCCCTACAGCACCCGTTGCAGATACGCCTGTAAGCGCCCTAGATATATCCTGACTTGCAACTACAGACCCAACTGAGCCAGTAGCGGAAACACCTGTAAGTGCCCTAGATATATCCTGACGCGCCGTTACTGTACCAACAGAGCCTGTAGAAGACACGCCTGTAAGCGCCTGAGATACAGCCTGACTTGCCGTAACGGTTCCTACTGAACCCGTTGCAGATACACCAGTAAGTGCTAGAGTTATAGATGGTGCAACTGACCCGACAGAACCAGTAGCAGACACGCCTGTAAGCGCTCTAGATATTGCTTGACTCGCTGTTACTGACCCAACTGAACCTGTGGCAGATACGCCCGTAATGGCTACGGATATTGCTTGACTTGCCGTAACAGTACCAACGGCACCTGTACCAGATACACCTGTTAATGCCCTAGATATATCTTGACTTGCTGTTACTGACCCAACACTACCTGTGCCAGATACGCCTGTAAGAGCTAAAGTTATATTTGGAGATTCTGACCCTACAGCGCCAGTAGCAGAGACACCAGTAAGTGCTCTAGATATTGATTGACTAGCAGTAACAGTTCCTACTGAACCAGTACTTTGAACTCCAGTAAGCGCCTGAGATTGTGTTTGACTTGCAGTGACGGTGCCTACACTACCTGTTCCTGACACACCTGTAAGTGCTACAGATACAGCCGCGCTTGTGGTTATGGTTCCTACTGAACCAGTACCTTGAACTCCCGTAAGTGCTCTGGATACGGCCTGACTAGCAGTGACCGTCCCTACGTTACCCGTGCCTGATACACCTGTTAAAGCAACAGATACAGCCGCGCTTGTGGTAACTGAGCCAACGGAGCCTGTGCCTTGAACACCTGTAAGTGCTACAGATACAGCCGCGCTTGCAACTACAGACCCAACAGAGCCTGTAGCAGATACACCTGTGAGTGCCCTAGATACATTTTGACTTGGAGATTCTGAGCCTACTGCACCCGTGGCGGATACACCCGTGAGAGCGACAGATACAGCCGCGCTCGTAGTTACTGTACCTACAGAACCTGTAGCAGAAACACCTGTTAAAGCAACAGATATGGACTGACTTGCCGTTACCGACCCTACGCTTCCAGTTGCGGATACGCCGGTAAGTGCAACAGCAACGCTATTCTCTCCAAGTGAAGAGAACGGCGCTTGCGAAAATGCGGAGATACCAAACATGGTCTACGGCGTAAGCCGCCTCCGTATTAAGTTTAGGCTATGCGAAGCAAGCCAGTTGACGCATCATTGGTTGGCATTGTCAAAGTAAACGTACCAGCCGTAATGGTCTGTGCAGTAAATGTAAACACACCGACTGAGTTTTTACCACTGTTTGTGTTGTTATACAAAAGCATGGCATCAAAAGAAGTTGATAGCGTTACGTTGGTATACACAATACTTGCTGAAGGTGTAATAAACGAAGTTGTCGTTGTATTACTAGGCGCTGTACCAAACGTAACTGTTACCCCGCCAGCAGTATAGTTTGTACCGGATACTTCTGTGGTTGCACTTGTATACGATGTAGTAGTGGTTCCAAGTGAACTTGCTGCTGTGTACAAAGCCGCTTTAAATACGTCAGCCGTAGCCGCAGTGTGTGCTGGTATACCTGTAGCGTTAAAAGCGTGAACTGCATTGAACAGGTCTACCTTGAACGAGTTTGTCATGCACTGTGAATTTGCCATGATTTATCCTTTAAGAAAAAGAAGCGGTTTCGCCGCTAAGAAAACTGGGAACAACTTTTAAAGTTACGTGAGCAGAGCGATGGACAAGTTCTTCACCATCCCAATACTCCACCCATGTGGTTATCTCGTTGTCATTATCCACGGTTCCCTCTCGCTTTTCAAGCAAAGATTCTTCCATGTCGCCTTTTGTCGTGGTGATGATAGCCATTTGTGCTCCTTTAAGAAATGCGAATAATCGCAGATGTGTTAGTGATTGCTGGGAATTGTACGGTGAATGTGGCTGTAGAGGTCTTATCTGCGCCAAAATCTAATACACAAACTGCCCCGCCAGCCCCTGCTTTGTATATCAACGCACCCCGTGCAGTTATTGCACCTGTCCATGATGTGTTTGAGAAGGAAATATACGAAGTAGCCGCACCCGTCTGGCTACCAATCGTAGGGGCTTGCGCTATGGTCAAAAGGTTTCCACCCGCTACATAGTTGCCACCAGACGCTTCGCCCGTCGCTGTGTATGCAGTTGTAGTCGCATCCAACGTAGCTGAGTTGGTATACAAAGCTAGATAAAAACTGCCAGACGTAAAGTCAAACGTGCCATTCATTAAGCCCGTTTTAAACGTGTTAGTTGTCCAGTTTCCAGTAAAGGCCATCAAGTCACCGCCTGTCTATATTGACCAGAACGGTAAGCATCCTGACGCTCCATACCATCCCCAAGGCGTTTAGCCAGAGCCAATGCTTCCTTGTACTTAGTGTCGTACAAAGCAATTAAATCGGCTTCACCTTTCATGTACGTATACGCCTCTACCAGCGAACCATATAAGAGGACAGTGTCAAAGTTATCGCCCAACCATGTAGTTACGGCTGTGGTGATTGACTCTGGGTAATAGTAATAATGCAGTTCTACGTAATACAAAGCATCTGGGGTTGGCCCAAGAATAAGAGACAACTCATTTGTAATTGCTGAACTGACAATAGTTGGACCAAACAAAGCGTAGTACTTAGGCTCACCCGTACTGTTCGGCGCTGGATACGCTTCACGGATAAAGTTAACATCTTTATTTAACAAATACGTAAACGTGCCTGTATCTAAGTTAGCACTTGTTACACCTGTCACCAAAGCCAAAGAATAGACAGATAAGAAATCACTAGGAAGAGAAACGTATTTGTTGTTGGCTGTGATGGCTGAATATTGATTCTTGCGAATAGACGGGAACTGTACCGTGTTGTAAATGCGTTGTTCAGCCTGCGTAATCAGACGGTTAATCTGAGTCGTTGAAGTCACAACTGTGCTATCCGCCAACGTAGTGGTGGGAAAGTTGTTCTCCGTATAGGTCTGAATTGCAGTTACTAACTCGGAATAGGTCATGCCATCGGACCCCTAGATATGGTGCCTTTAGTGGCACAGCCAGTACCACGCATTTTGATGCCGTCGGTTTTAACAGGCTCATTGCCAGCAGACTTGCTAATAGCACCAATGCTGACATCCATCGTGTCTAACTTACTGCGATTAGGTGGGAAGCCGGGGTTTGTACCAAACTCCACAGGAGCCTTGGTCATTTTCTTACCCGACATATCGTGTGGCTGTGCATAGACGCTGGCATCACCAACTTCTTTACCCATAATTTTTTTGCTAAAGGTAGCCATTACTTGCTCCCCTGATTCATTGCGCGGGACATGTTACGTCCTTGACGCATACGGTCTTCAGAAGTGGGACCACCCTTTTTGAGCTTTAAAGATGTGCCTTTGCCACCTTTGTGCTCTTGCGAGTCGTGTTGTTTAAACGCTTTTTTAATAAGCGCTTTGTCTTGTTTCAAGTCTGCTTTGTCCATTTTTAACTCCTAAGTTACGCTAACTGTTACTGTACCAAGTTGTACAACCAAATTCAAATTATTTGGTGTCAACGCCGCATCAAAACTGCTTGCTCCACCAACAGGATTCCAACCCCATTGAAACACTCGACTGCCGCCACCAGAATACCCGTCTGCTAACAAACCTGACACTTGGTAACTCACATCAGGACGCGGATCACGCACACCTTGAGGGTCATCAACTGGGTACATACCCAACTGCAACTGGGGCTGATCTGGGTCCCAACATGCTGCACAAACCAACAAGTTATACGTCTTTGTCTTGATTACTTCTTTGCGTAACGCGGTCAGCTTAAATCTAAAGCCACATCGGTCACATTCAGCAATCGAGTTCTTGCCGGATGAGAACCTGTTAGCCATCAGGTGCTACCCCCAATAAACATCTGACGGGGAACAAGCCGAATTGATGCCCGTTCTTGATCCTCATCTGCTGCCGTCATCCATGCCTCGTCGTACTGCGCTTTCAAAACCTGCAATCTCTCCATACCGCCGGGCACTTTGAGCGCCAAGTAGTACGCCAACCCTGCTGTCAAGCAGTTGATAAATCTAAACGGTACATCCATAACATTTACACCACCGCCCGCGTCTTGCACACGCCGCATGCGCCAGTACACGAACTGGTATGTCTGTGATCCGTCTGGCGTAGGCCAGACTGTGATGCTTTGCTTTTGAACTAAGCTAATCGCGGCTCCAGAGGAGTGGGCTGCGGCAGTCGTGCCGTTTTGCCCCCGCGTACAGTTCAAAAGATATGCTGGAGTAGCGCCATCTGCTACAGAAAACTCATTAAACCCGATCAACTCGCTACCGATTTGAATAAAGCCTGCATTTGGTACACCTGTAAGGCTACTGACAGGGATAGAAGTGTCTGTGGCAGTAATTGTCGAAGACAAAGTGCCTGTTAAAACTGAAGCCTGCCCAGTCAAACGCTGAATCCATACTTGGATAGGGCGTCCTTGGGTTAACTTGTTAGGGAGTGTTGCATAAGTTGAAACACTAATACGCGTAATCGTTAAGTCCGCTTGGTTGCTTGGGCTGTTGGCCTGTGTGCGAATCACATGCTCAAGAATGTCTGCCGTGTCGTCAGGCAGTGCATAGGTAGGTTGCCCTTGGGTCAGGGTAATAACGTCTTGCTCAAACGTCCACATGTTGACGCCACGATTAGCCCAGTCAGCAAACAACAAATTCAAAGACCGACGGGCGGTTCTTAAATCATAGCCCGTACGCAACTCCGAACCCACGCGCTCAAACGCTTCCTCTACTATTTCAGAGAGGTCGAGATTAAACGACGAGTTTCCAGAGGTGTATGCCATGTCACTTCATTTTCTTGAGGGTTTCGGCTAAACGGGCGCGTTGACCCATTTTGCCGGGGGCTTTGGCTGCTTTTGCCAACTTCGCGGCTGGAATCGGCGTGCCTTTTTTCGCACCAAGCGCGGAGCGCAGAGCGCCGGGCTTCTTGATTGCGTTCTGTATCCATTTTTCAGCCATTACTTTTTCCTCGCGGTTTTAGCAGATTTAATAAAGTTTGCTTTAGTGGGGGCACCCTTGCTACCGACCTTGCGCATTTTCTCCCCAGAGCCTTCAGCTATTCGCTTCTGCTTAGCGTGGATGTTTGCGTAGAGGCCGGGTTTGGTAGCCATTACTTCTTGCCTTTGTACATACCACCGCCACACATTTTGGCGGCTTTGACCTTCCCACCCTGTTTAAATTGGGTGAAGTCAGTGTCGTCACGGCGTGCTTTTTTCACGCCTTTGGGCATTTTGGAGGGAACAACTGCTCCCATACCACGGCTGGGCATCATATAAGTTAGACCACTTTACCTTTAGTCTTGCCTTTAACAGCAATACCATCACGACTAGGGGCTGCAGTTTTTACTTTGCCCATGCTAGTCATGCCACCAGAAGCCATCTTCTTAGCTGGCATCTTGCCTGCTTCTTTTTTCTTAGCCATCATTGCCATAAATGGGTTCATCTTAGCCATAGTATCACCACCTTTTTTAAAAGATTTGCCTTT
>Ga0194048_10001276_pt1 | contig 12505 bp, 17 predicted proteins | sample JunL225m_MetaG_FD_161685 | JGI IMG/M metagenome (GOLD analysis project Ga0194048, IMG submission 161685) | Anoxic zone freshwater microbial communities from boreal shield lake in IISD Experimental Lakes Area, Ontario, Canada - Jun2016-L222-5m | ecosystem: Environmental > Aquatic > Freshwater >...
TGGGCGGTCGATACAACATGTTTGATCGTCGGGCAATCGATGCAACGGGATTGTCAAAGGACGAATACATGTTCGTGATGAACAATTACGGCCAGCTTGAAACGGCCGCCGGCCAAGAGAATTAACGGTGTAGATTGCCACCGCCGGAAACGGAAAGAGCGTATCTAGGGGAGTGTTGCTGGCTTAGCGACACTAGGCTCCAAAAGTAGAATCAATCAACCTAAGCCTGTGGACTCATCGTGCAATCCGGCGATGATGTGCCAAGAGAATCGAATCAATAAATCCGGACTTCTAATTTGCATGCCGATCTGAGATGCAAGCCCCTGATCTTCAGGGGCTTGTTTTTTGCGCATGCAAGCCCCTGAGAGTCAGGGTGATTGATTTTCACAAAAAGGTGTACAAATCTCTCGGGGATGGTATACTTATCTTAGATGGAAACGATGAATGTCAATCTTAACCAGCAAGGAATGCTGGCAAAGCTGTTAGCGCGAGAGGATTTAACTATCCAGCACGGCAACTATCCGACGGCTTTTTTTGACCCTAAGTCACGAGTGCTCGGTCTTCCCGTCTGGAAAGATACGTCAAAGGCTCTCTATGACCTCTTGGTTGGTCACGAGGTTGGTCATGCGCTCTACACCCCAGTCGAAGGCATCGCCCAGTTTACGCGCGAATGCCCGACCATCCCGTTTGACATTTGCAATATCGTGGAAGATATTCGAATTGAGCGGCTTGTTCAAGGCACTTACCCTGGCCTCTCAGCGTCATTTCGCTCGGGATATCAGTCATTGGCCGAAAAGAATTTCTTTGGCATCAAGGACAAAGAACTCTCGAAGCTCTCATTTGCCGATCGACTCAATATTCATGCCAAGTGTGGCCAGAATATCTCGATCCCAATGTCTGGAGATGAGCTTAAGATTTATGACCGGTGCCTTACGGCCAAGGACTTTGCCGAAGTCATCCAGATTTGCAAGGACATTGCACACCTCGTCGGCAAAAAGTCCGAGGAGGTGTCACCTCCGGGTGCAAAGAAGAGTGATCCTGCGGATCAGGCCAAGGGCGAGCCTGCCGAGAAGTCTCAGGCCGGCGAGGATGAGGCCAAGGATGACTCGGCCGATAAACCTGAAGCCAAAGATCAGGCCAAGGCCGATGCTGAGGACAAAGCCAAAGATCAGGCCAAGGCCGATGCTGAGGATCAGGCCAAGGCCGATGCTGAGGATCAGGCCAAGGCCGATGCTGAGGATCAGGCCAAGGCCGATGCTGAGGATCAGGCCAAGGCATCTGACTCCAATGTCGCTTGCACGGAAGATTCCGCCAAGAGCGTGAATCAAGAATTGACGTCTCTCACGGCCAAGGCCCTTGAGAAGGCCATTGCAAGTCTTGTGGACACGACCAACTCGACCACCCAATACTTTATTCCTCCCAGCAAGGAGTGTGTCCGCAAGCTTATCGTCCCATACAAGGAGCTTCTGAAGGCTCGATGCAATCGAAATGGATATGTCGACGCGATCACTTCAAATGGTGCCGTGGCCAGTATCGCCAAGAGCAAGGCGGCTGGAAAGAAATATGTGTCCGGCCTGACGCGTGAATTTGAGATGCGAAAGTGTGCACATCAGTATTCTCGGGCAACGGTGGCCAAGACCGGGACACTTAACATGTCAAGGCTTCATGGATATCGCTATTCTGAAGACATCTTCAAGTCCATCACGCTCATGGCCGATGCCAAGAACCATGGCATGATTATGTTTGTTGACTATTCTGGGTCAATGGCGCAGACACTAGGTCATGTGCTTGAGCACACGGTTAACCTGGTGATGTTTTGCAAGTCAGTTGGAATTCCATTTGCCGTCTACGGGTTTACTAATCCACATAGTGGGTCCCCTTTTATGCCGCAGCAAACGCACGCGGACACAGAGATCAATCTTGCATCACTCAGTCTCCTTGAGATATTTTCAAGCAAGATGAACAAGGCTGACTTTAGTCTGGCGATCACTCAGACATTGGCACAGGCCTATGCTTACACGACACGAAATGTGCATCCTCACCACCTCTCTGCGCCGCAGGAATCTCTCAATGGGACTCCGCTCAATGAGTGTGTGGTCGCCGCGCACACGATTGTCGCGGAGTTTCGTAAAGCCAATCGAGTTGAAAAGATGAATGTTGTCTTCTTATCGGATGGCGATGGGTCCGGATTCGGCCGGCATGGCTCTGAGCATGTCTCATGGCACTCGACTCGCCAGCTCAAGGGCATTCTCAATGGCGCCGAGATCGCAATCAATTCATCACTCAATGAGTTTTCCATCCTGATCCAGCATCTTCGAAAAACCACGGGCTCCAATGTGTTGGGATTCTACATCCCCTCTTCCACGGGCAGGGCTATCTCCAAGGCTTTCGCGTCAACAAAGAACGTGCCCTCGGAAATGGTCCTTCGCACTAAATACAGGTCCGATGGATGTCTCACGATCAAAGATGGCTTTGGCTACACGGAATACTATGTGCTTCCGACGCCGGCCGGGCTGGCGATCAGCGATGACGATGAGTTTGGGTCAGACATCGACGTGGATGCGGGCAATGTCAAAAAATCTGCGGGAAAATTGGCCCGAGCATTCATTGAATTCAATGACAATAAGCGCACGAACCGGATCATCTTGTCGAAGTTTGCCCAGGCGATCGCCTAAGACGGCCGCGCGACCCCACTAACCAAACACCTGAAAGAAATGCTTTCTGAGAAACCTATGAGTGCCACGCCCAGGACATCTGCTTTTGAATCACAGGAACGCAGTCTTGAGTGCGATTGCCATGAGGCAATCGACTTTGCCCGCCAACTTGAAACGGAGCTAGCCGAGGCGAATGAAAAGATTCGGCTTCTCACGACCGACATGGACTATGTTGGCGGAATCCAGTATTGGATAAAGCAACATCATGACGCGTTAGTGCTCGCACTCACGTCTAATATTGAAACCCGAGCGCGAGGGATTGAGGAGGCGGCGGATATCGTTATGGAGGCCAAGTGGCAAAAGGGGTCAATGAACTTCAATCAGGGTTTCATTGCTGGATCCCTGAAAAAGTATGCATCCGACATCAGGAAAGAAGATTCAGAATAAACATGGACACAAAAGAGTGTACAAATCCTGAAGATGTGGTATACTTATCTTAGATCGGAAAATGCCAATGCAACCCAAGAGAGTGCATAAAGCAGACCGACGACAATTTGAGCGTGTGGCGGAATGTAAAGACGCAGAGGAAAGAAGTCAGTTTAACACCTGAGACGTTCAACTCGTCAGTTGCAGGTTCAAATCCTGCCGCGCTCATCAATTTTGCTATCATTCACTTTGAATAACGGCGGCGTGGAAATATCGCAGACACGCGGCGAGAACCTAAAAGCGATGCGCGACCCGGTTAAAATGGGCGTATCAGAGCCGGATTAGCGACCGGCCCGTTGTTCAAACTAAACGGTCGTCTCAGGCGGAGAAATGCCGCGTCTGGCTACATGCCGGACTATGTTGGAAACTGCTGAGACTTTAATTTATGACACCAGATGAAATAGTATTATCACAAATCAGGGCCAAGTGTGCTCAATTGATTCGTGATCATGACCCCAAACATGCGGGGTATCTAACGGCAAAACAGGCCGTGTCTGGCTGGCGCGCCACGATCACGGCAATCGACGCACTCGATCTTATACATGCCGCGGCGGTCGATGGCGATGATATGGCATGGACTGCGCGGATGCAAATCATTGAAGATTGGCCAATCGAGTGCCTTTGAATGAAAGCTATGAAAATAGGAAAATATAGACTCGAAGGTGGCGGAACGTGCCCCGAGCAATATGCCGTGTTTGATGGAGAGAAGGAAGTCGGATACTTGCGGTTTCGGCATGGAAGTTTTTCCGCATATCTGACGGGCCAGCGGAAATACTGGATCGAGGTGTATCGATCAGGCGCAATGCTAGGCGACGGAGCCTTTAATCCAGATGAGCGCATGAAGTTTCTTGCGGCGGGAGTTGATGCGATAGCCGAAGCACAAAAGCAAATCCATGAAAAAACTAAAAGCGGCCAATAAAATTATCAGGCCGACTAGTCAAAAGGAGTTGGCCAAAGTCCTGAACGAAGATGTGAGGCTTGGAAAGCCCGCGGCCAAGAGAAGTCCACATTGGGCGAGTGTCAGGGGCCATCATCTGGAAAACAATCCCGCGTGTGTGGCTTGTGGACGCACGGAGAGGCTTCAGGTTCATCATATACGCCCATTTCACGTGTTTCCTGAGCTTGAATTGGATCCAGCCAATCTCATGACGCTTTGCGAGATGTTCGTAAATGATGGCGATGATACAAACGACAATCATCACCTTCATCTGGGCCACGGCGGAGATTTCAGAAACACTAACGAAAAAGTGCTGGATGACGTCAATGACTATCGCTTGCAAAAGGCAAAGCTGCCTCCACTTATCAATCTATGAAACGAAGACAAAATGCAAGAGTTAGCGACTCAGTGCAAGTCCCTGATCTTCAGGGAGATTGAATCTCACCTTTTTGTGTACAAATCCCTCCGGGATGGTATACTTATCTTAGATCGGAACAGCTATATTATGAACAACTTGATTCAACGGACGGTGGAAACTCTGACGGCAGGTAGCCCCAACAAGTGGGTCTTCCACAGGACAGAAATTTGCGAGGTTGCACGAAAGCTCGGCGTGAACTGGAATGACATCAACACGCAACTTCTAGGATCGCATCTCCGGGCCGGCCGCGGGACCTATGACATGTCATCGTTTCTTACGCCGAGCTTTCGCGTGAATGGTTCGAATCCCGTGACCACTCCTGAGGCCTCGGCGCCTGACGCCACGGCGCCTGAGCCAGTTAAGGCCGTCCCATCCAAGGTGGCTTTTAAGCTCGCTCAGGCGGTCACATCGCACATCAACTCGGATGTCTATATTCCCGACGTCGATCACACCTTTGTCCAGTGGGGTGACTATTCCACCGTTCACACGGCGATTAAGTCTGGCCTATTCTATCCGATCTACATTTCAGGCCTCTCAGGAAATGGCAAAACCATGATGGTTGAACAGGCCTGTGCCCGCCTCAAGCGCGAATACATCCGAGTCCAGATTTCGCCTGAGACGGACGAAGATGACTTGATTGGTGGATTTCGACTCCTGGCCGGCGAAACGGTGTTTTGCAAGGGACCCGTGATCAAGGCGATGGAGCAAGGCTGCATTCTTCTCATTGACGAAATCGACCGTGGCTCGAACAAAATCATGTGCCTTCAGGGCATTCTTGAGGGAAAGCCCGTGCTGGTTAAGAAAACAGGCCAAGTGGTCTCCCCCGCGCCTGGCTTCAACGTTATTGCCACGGCCAACACTAAAGGTCGCGGGTCTGAAGATGGTCGCTTTGCCGCGGCCTCGATCATCGATGAAGCATTCCTCGAGCGGTTTGTCGCGACGATCGAACAGCCTTTCGCTTCCGTGGCCGTCGAGGAAAAGATCGTGGTCAAGCACATGGAGAAATTTGGAAAGCTTGATGTAGATTTTGCCAACAAGCTTGTCACTTGGTCGGCCGTGATTCGAAAGACATTTGAATCGGATGCAATCTCCGACCTGGTTTCAACTCGCCGGCTCTGTCACATTGCCCAGACGTTTGCAATCTTCTCGGATCGCTGCCGTGCAATTGAACTTTGCATCGCCCGATTCGATGCGGACACCCGTAACGCATTCCTCGATCTTTACACCAAGATTGATCCAAGTATCAATCCGCCGGCTCCGGCCGTGACTCCGGCTCCAGTTCCGGCTCCGGTCGATAGCCCATTCTGAGCAAAAATACTTCCACTTTGGCGTGTACAAAGCATCAAAGTGGCTGTATAATTATCTCTCACAGGCACGGTAAGACTTGGTGCTTGTGAGATAAACATAAACAAGTCTATGACACATACACAACACATGAAGAACAACAAGACCAGCAAGAACTCCAAGACCACCAACGCCAAGACCATTCGTGGCCATCTTGCTGGCCAAGATCAGGCGTCCGGCATCCTCAGCATCTTTTGCACGGGCGCCGAGGTTTCCGCGAACGAACTGCGTGCGGCTGGCATCAGCAATCCTTCGGCCGTTATCTCTCGGCTTCGTTCGGAAGGCTACGAGATCTTCTCGAATGCCCGTCGGACCGTGACCGGAACGGTTAATAAGTGGCGCTTGAATGACGCCCTTGTTCTCAAGGTCGCCTAAACTAGTCACACATTGGTGCCAGACTTCACTTCGAGGTCTGGCACCAATTTTTTTATGTTTACCTCAACAAAGACAAAAACCACCACAGCGGCCACGACACCTCCGCCCGTTGACGGCCCCCTCACGGAGGGAATAAAGTTTGATGCGGGCAAGCCAGAATATGGCCTTGTCCCCGCATACGCCTTGGAGGAAGTTGCTAAAGTTCTCACATATGGTGCGCAAAAATATCGTCCAAACAATTGGAGGTCTCTTTCTACTCCGCATAAACGTTACTTTGATGCGGCTCAACGACATACTTGGGCCATTGCTCGGGGTGATGTGAATGATCCTGAATCTGGACTCCCGCATGCGGCCCATGCAATCGCGTGCCTGATGTTTCTCCTGGAGTATCAGATCTGCGCGGAAAAAGACTCGGCCAAATTTCTACAATCGACGGACAAATAAATTATGCTTAAGCTAACTACACAGACCCTTGACGTTCTAAGGAACTTCGCCTCTATCAATGCAAACCTGGTTGTTAAAGAGGGATCGGTTCTCACGACAATCGCCGAAACCAAGAACATCTTGGGTGTGGCCAAAATCTCAGAGACATTCACTCAATCATTCGGCGTATACGACCTGAATGAATTCCTTTCGGCCATGGCACTTGTTGATGATCCTTCCCTGGAATTCACCAATGACTCCGTTCTCATCTCTGATGCGGACACGACCATTCGATATCGCTTTGCGAATCAATCCGTTCTCACGGCTCCGACCAAGGCAATCACGATGCCTGATGCGGAGATCAATGTGGCAATTTCCGGTGATCTTTTATCCAAGGCCCGAAAGGCCGCGGGCGCACTGGGCCATTCGATCCTGGCAATTGAAGGAAAGAAAGGCAAAATTGACATCTCGATTCGCGACCCCAAGGATTCGTCGGCCAACACATACACGATCACCGTTGACAAGAGCAATCCGTACAAGAACACATTCTCTTGCCAATTCCTGATCGGCAACCTCAAGCTCCTGTCCGGCGACTACACGGTGGCCATTTCGTCGAAGCTTATCTCTCAATGGAAGCATGCATCGCTCGATGTCATGTATTATGTTGCCCTGGAAAAAACCTCAACCATCGAAAACTAAACTATGCCTGAAGATACATCCACACCTCCACCTCCGCTGTCGCTCGGCGACATTGGATTCATCCTGTATATCATTGACACGGTTTCGAAGCGCGGCGCATTTGCCGGTGAAGAGCTTCAGCTTATCGGAACATATCGGACCAAGGTCGAAACATGGCTTAAGCACAACACCTCTCAGGGTGAGACCGCTTCGACTCCGGCGGACGTAGCGATCCCTGAATAAAAATATGCCTATCAAGTCAAAAATTATCGGCGACCGAGTTATCCTTGAAAGTGTCACGGAGGTGTTTAACTCGGGAGATTCATCCATCATCGTTCCTGATGTGGCCAAAGAGACAGGTGCTCATCTAGTTATTGCGGGCCTAGGAACGGCCAAAACCATCCCGCCTGAACTTAAGGTTGGAATGCGAGTATGGGCTCATCCAAAGGATGCACGAAGGTTCACGATGGAAGGAAAAGACTTCATCTCCGTTAAGTCTGATGCTATTCTAGCATATCAGAAGTGATCGCCCCTGACAACCGTACGGAATAAAACCCTATGTGATCGGGCGGATCGAGAATTACCTCCGTCCGCCCGATCTTTTTATTATGAATGACTATCTTTTTTGTGAAAAATACCGCCCTCGAACGATCGATGAATGCATCCTTCCCGCGGCCCTGAAGAAAACGTTTAACGAAATTGCCAAAACCGGACAGATGCACAACATGCTTCTCTCGGGAACTTCTGGACTTGGCAAAACCACCGTTGCCCGAGCCTTGTGCAATATGCTCGGGCTTGATCATATCCTGATCAACGGATCCGAAGAATCTGGAATCGATGTTCTCAGGAACAAGATCAAGCATTTTGCTTCGACCATTTCGCTTGATGGCGCATCATACAAGGTTGTGATTCTTGATGAGGCCGACTACCTTGCGGCAAACTCCACGCAGCCCGCGCTCAGGGCGTTCATCGAAGAGTTCTCGTCTAACTGCCGCTTTATCCTGACCTGCAATTTCAAGAACCGAATCATTGAGCCACTTCACTCTCGATGTGCCGTTATTGAATTCAACGCGAGCAAGCGAGAACTCGCCACGCTTGCCGGGCAGTTCCATGAGCGCCTTAAAATGATTCTCACGACCGAGAAGATCAAGTTCACGGACAAGGTTCTGGCGGAACTTATCATTAAGCATGCGCCAGATTGGCGCAGGTGCCTGAACGAGTGCCAGCGACATGCCGCGTCCGGCGAAATTGGCGCAAATGCCGTGGCTGGCCTATCAGACTCGAACGTTGGATCGCTGGTCAAGACCCTGAAAGAAAAAGACTTTCGGGCAATGCGGGCCTGGGTCGCAAATAATTCAGATGTGGATCCGGCTGGAATCTTTCGCTCGATCTATGAATGTCTCCCAGATGTCGCGCAACCTCAATCGGTTCCCATTGGCATTATCACGCTGGCCGACTACTCATACAAGGCCGCCTTTGTCGCCGACCGAGAGTTGAACTTTGTCGCATGCATGGTTGAACTCATGGGCCTTGAATGGAAATAGCCTATGAGCAATTTGAAGCCTACACCATTCACGTTTCTCAACTCGATCAATGAAGGTCTTCGTGGAAAGGATGTGTTTGGCGACATCTCGATTGAAGAAAAGGCATATCCATCGTTCATGGTTAATCGCGGATTGTCATACTTCGCCGACACCTGTCTGTTTGCAAATGAAATGAATAAGCATCCGGCCATTCCTGGCCGGTCGCAATATGAATTTCTTCGTCGTACAATTCGCCCATCCAAGAGATTTGCCAAGTGGCTTAAGGCTGATTCGGATGCGGACATGGACATTATCAAGCGCGCATATGGCTATTCATCGGACAAGGCTCGGGCCGTTCGATCACTGTTCACACGAGAGATGATCGATGGCCTAAAGACTTCCATGGATCGTGGTGGCAAGGCATAAATAAATCAAACCTATTGATATGACGCAGAGCAATGATGATCCTTCTAATCCTGGACGTGATGACGCGTTGGCCCCTTGGGCACCCGAAGATATGCTTGAGATCACACTCAACGAGCCCGATGATTTTCTCAAGGTGCGAGAGACGCTGACTCGAATCGGCGTCGCCTCCAAGAGGGATGCCAACACGCTCTGGCAATCATGCTATCTTCTTCATAAGCAGGGGCACTATGTTATACTTCACTTCAAAGAGCTTTTTATGCTTGATGGGAAGCCTTCTAACTTCTCCGTTGATGATCTGGGCCGGCGTAACACAATCGCCCAGCTTCTCTCTGATTGGGGACTTCTCACGATCGTGGACCCTTCCAAGATGACCGTTAAGGCGACCTTGAAAAATATCAAGGTGGTTGCATATAAAGACAAGGCGAATTGGAATTTACTCTCAAAATACACGATTGGCAAAGTCAAAAAGACCAAGTCATGATGTGAAGCCCATAAATATAGGCTATGAAAGCTCCTAATTCTTCACCTGGACCTCTTCAGTTTCGCGAATGGTCCGCGACCTATAAAGGCGCCGAGACTGCTCTGGTGGTTGCTGATAACGCGGGTGCATATGTATTTGTCGTTGATCAGATCAATGTTCTAACGGAAGAATTCTCGGGTCACAAGGTGATTTCTGGATTCAAAACCCTTGAGGCGGCCAGAGGCGCTTACTCTGGGGCGCATGATTCAGGTGGAAGCCTTCGCCTTGGCGCGATCACTCGACTCACGCAGGTTGAATACAAAAATTGGTCTGAGGATGGTGATAAGCGGGTCCCAATCGCCTCCATGATCCCGCCTCTTTCGATCAATCCGATCGCGGAAGGTGTTAATGGTGGATTGAGCCTCACGATTTTTGACATTGATGACACGCTTTTTCACACCTCCGCAAAGGTCCGTGTTATGGCCGGGACCCAGGTTATTGCCACGCTCACTTCGTCTGAGTTTAATGATTACAAGCTCAAGCCCGGTGAGTCGTTCGACTTTGGCGAATTCCGGTCCGCGGATAAATTCCGGGATGAGTCAGAGCCTATTCGGCCGATGCTGGCAAAGCTCAAGGCGATTCTAAAGAACACGGCCGATTCGACCGTTATCATGCTCACGGCTCGCGCGGACTTTGATTCCAAGGCGACATTTCTTCAGACGTTCAAGGACTATGGCATCGACATGTCAAGGATCCACGTTCATCGAGTGGGCAATCTCCCCAACTCAGGTGTCCTGACACCGGCGCGCAAGGTCGCCGTTATACGCCAATATCTTCAGAGTGGAAAATACTCATCGATTCGGGACTATGATGATTCGCTGGCAAATCTCAGGGCATTTGCCCTTCTTAAGCGCGAATATCCTGATGTTGAATTCAAGCCTTATATAGTCGACAAGTCAGGGGGCGCGCATCTTCTAGCATTCACCCTGAGCGAAGCCGGCGAGCTTGAAGAGAGCTGGAAGTCGCTCGTCGTGGCTGGAATTATTGCCGCGGGACAGATATACGGAGATGAACTTCCCGCCGATAAGGTGAGCTTAGGAAGTACTACACAGACCATCAGCAGACCTATAAAAGCCATGAGCGTTGAAATGGAAATAGTTGCGGCCACCTTGATCGGTGAAGCCCGCGGTGAAGGTGAAAGCGGAATGCACGCGGTTCTCAACGTGATCATGAATCGCGCCAAGGGCAATATGGACGATGCGGCCAAGGTTTGCCTCAAGCCGTGGCAATTTTCGTTCTGGAATAAGAAAGAGAAAGCGATCAATTCAACCATCACCTGGGCCAAGTCACAGTCTGGATGGAAAACTGCCTCGGACCTTGTGATCAAGGCTTCCAAAGGTGGCCTCTCTGATATCTCTGGCGGTGCAACTTTCTACTTTAATCCAAAGCTTGCGATGCCAAAGTGGGCGGCAATGTTCACTCAGACAAAGGTGCTTGGGCACCATACATTCTACAATCACGGCAAAGTGCCAGTTTCCAAGTTTATCTGAGGGTCCAATGCTATGTTCTCGTCACTTCTACACAAATTTATCAGCATTCTCACTATCATGATTTGCCTTGTTGCATATGTGTGCGTGATGACTATTGTGCTTCCTTTCTGGTTTATACTTGTGACATTGCCTAATTTGATCGATAAATTGTTTGGGGCAAAGTAGCATGCCTGATATAAATAAATGCGAGTTCAATGTAGAGCTCACATGTGTGCCATCTTGATGCCTTAACTGGGTCGAGGTGAATGGCACATTTCACGGTAAACACAACAAATGCGCTTTTGCCTTAGCAGGGAAAGCGCGGAAAGAAATATATGCAAATGCAAATGGGTTACGCCTACTCCAGTCCGTTCCTTGTCGGTTTCGATAGTCTTTTCTCTCAGCTCGAGGAGCTCAAGGATCTATCCAACACCTACCCACCTCACAACATCATCAGGCTTGACGATGATTCGTACACGATAGAGCTAGCCGTTGCTGGTTTCAAACCTTCGGATATTGAGATCGAGCTTAAGGATCAGCTTCTGTCCATCTGTGGAGAAAAAGAAGACACGCGGGCATATTCATATCGAGGAATTTCCTCTAAGCGATTCTCCAAGTCATTTCGACTAGCCGAATATGTCGAGGTCATGGAGACTATTTTGGCCGAGGGAATTCTCTCTATCACACTTAAGCACACGATCCCCGAAGATAAGAAACCCAAGAAAATTGCTATCAAGCACGGATAACACACACTCACACATATCGGAGGGAGACCCTGAAAAGTCTCCCTCCATTTTTATGTGTACTTCCAGTAATAGCATGGTATAGTATTCTCATGTCACTTCTAGGGTTTTACACGTCGGTTAATCGATATGGAAATTCAATCCTGTATCGCGGATATGACGCGAACGGCCGCCGGATTCAGGAGAAATTCAAGTTTCGACCCGTGTTCTACGTGGATGCCAAAGTTCCTGAGAAGGCGCTCCATCGCACATTGGATGGCACTCCCGTGGATCCTATTCGATTCGACACGATGAAGGAATCTCGGGAATACATTGACATGTACAAAGAGGTCCCAGGATACAACCTCTATGGAAACGATCGGCACGTGGTCGCATTCATCCAATCTGAGTTTCCCTTGACCGTCCAGTTCCATCGAAACATGCTTGATGTAGCGACCCTCGATATCGAGACGGCATATGATGATGGATATTCCGAGGCATCCTTGGCCGAGAATGCGATCATCACGATC
>Ga0194048_10001277_pt1 | contig 12502 bp, 12 predicted proteins | sample JunL225m_MetaG_FD_161685 | JGI IMG/M metagenome (GOLD analysis project Ga0194048, IMG submission 161685) | Anoxic zone freshwater microbial communities from boreal shield lake in IISD Experimental Lakes Area, Ontario, Canada - Jun2016-L222-5m | ecosystem: Environmental > Aquatic > Freshwater >...
GGATCACGTGCCGCAGGCCGTCCGCCGCGTGATCCCGCCGCTCCTGAACGACTTCATCGGCCTGCAGAAGGACACCGCGCTCGTTGGCGTGCTGGGCGCCGTCGAGGCGTTCAACCAGTCGCAGATCGACGTCGACGCGACGTTCAACTTCACCCCGTACCTCGCAGCCGCGCTGCTCTTCGTCGCGATCACGATTCCACTGGCGCGGTTCACCGACTGGCTCGTGCTGCGCGACCGTCGCCGGCGGCTCTCCGGAGGCGCAGCGCTGTGAACGCGCTCGAGATCACAGGCGTGCGCAAGTCGTTCGGTCGCACCGAGGTGCTCCGCGGGATCGACCTTACGGTCGCCGAGCACGAGGTGGTGTGCCTGATCGGTGCGTCGGGCTCGGGTAAGTCGACGCTGCTGCGCTGCATCAACCTGATCGAGCCGATCGACGAGGGGCAGATCGTGGTTGCCGGCAGCGAGATCACCGCGGGCGGGGTCGACGTGAACCGTGTGCGACAGGGGATCGGGATCGTCTTCCAGGCGTTCAACCTCTTTCCCCACATGACCGTGCTGCGGAACATCACGCTCGCCCCGCGTGCCGTCCTCGGCGAGTCGAAGGCGCAGGCAGAGGCGCGTGCGCTCGAGCTGCTCTCGCGCTTCGGGCTTGCCGACAGGGCACGCGACTACCCCGACCGGCTCTCGGGCGGGCAGCAGCAGCGCGTCGCGATCGTCCGGGCGCTCGCGATGCAGCCCCAGCTGATGCTGCTCGACGAGGTGACGAGCGCTCTCGATCCGGAGCTCGTCGCAGAGGTTCTCGAGGTTGTGCGCGAGCTCGCCGCGGGCGGGATGACGATGGTGATCGCGACGCACGAGATGGGCTTTGCCCGCGAGATCGCCGACCGTGTCTGCTTCCTCGACGAGGGCGTGATCCTCGAGGAGGGCCCGCCGGCGCAGCTCTTCGCGGCGCCACGTGAGCAGCGGACGCAGCAGTTCCTTGGGCGGATCGTCGCCGCGGGTCGTCTCTGAGCCCGCGACGCGACGCTAACCTGACGCCGAGATGCTCGATCCGCTGGCACGCCTCGACGTGACCCTCGAACCGCTCGACGACTTCATCGTCGTCCAGCCGCTCGACGAGTCCGAGACCGCCTCCGGTCTGATCGTCCCGCTCAACGAGGCGGCCCAGTGCATGACAGGGATCGTCGCTGCCGTTGGACCCGAGGTCACGTCGGTCGAGCCGGGTGACAAGGTGCTGTACCCGCGCAACGCGGGGTACGAGGTACGGCTCGTGCGCTCGAGCCACCGCGTCCGGGTGCTCAAGCGCGAAGAGCTGATCGCGCGCATCCACGACTGATCTGAGCGCGCCGACGCATCGGCGCCACCCGCGAATCCAAGCTACACTCGGGATCAAGTGAGGATTCTGCCCACACAGGTAGACGCAGTTCGTCGGTGTGGTGCTGTGCGCACGGGGGAGAGGTCGGCCTGGTAACTCTCGTCCTCTCGGTAGCCCTCGCACTTCTCCCGAACCACGCGGCGAAGACGACCCAGGCGTCCCATGTAGCGCACTCGTCGAACTTTCCGACTCGCGGGCTTCTTGTGCCCGGTAAGTCGATCGCGGGTGTGAGTCTCGGCATGCCCCAGGCTCGGGTGAAGACCCTCTGGGGGAGCCGGTACGAGGTCTGCTCGTACTGCAAGGTGACCACCTGGTTCTACGAGTACCCGACGGGTGAACCGCTTGGCGCAGCCGTCAAGTTCAACAAGGCCGGCAAGGTCGTGTCGGTGTTCACGCTCGGCTCGCCGGTTGGCTGGGGGATCAAGGGTGCGATGACCTTTGACCCGGTGACGAACGTCTACACCTTCTATCCGAACCCGATCCAGAAGTCGTGTATCGGCTACGTCGCGCTCTACGTTCGGATTGGCCAGAACACGATGTCGTTCTACACCGCCAACGGTGTGATCTACGGATTTGCGCTCACCGGCCCGTCCGAGTCCGTCTGCCAGTAGGCAGACGCTCTCCGGCCCCTGACGCTCGACTAACGACGCTTGCGGGCCGAGTGCCGCTCGCCGGTCGAACCGAGTCCGAACGCCGCCGCGAGCAGCTCGTATGACCGCAGCCGCGCCGCGTGGCTGTGCATGAGCGTGTGCAGCAGCACCTCGTCTGCGCCGTAGTCGACGGCGATCTGTTCGACCTCGTTGCGGACTGTCTCCGGCGACCCGACAACGACGCGGCGGCCCGCGAACCCGAGCGGCTCCCGCTCGGATGCCTGGAAGGCGAGCGCCTTCGTGACCGGCGGCAGAGGCGCGAACTGCCCTCGCTCGGCGAGCGTGATCGCCATCTGCCAGCTCGATGCCTGGCGCCGCGCCTCCTCGTCGGTCTCGGCGCAGACGACGCCGACGCCGACCGCGACGAGCGGCCGCTTCAGGTGGCGCGACGCGGTGAACCGCTCCCGGTAGCGCCGGGCTGAGTCGGCGCTACCCGGGTTGATGAAGTCGGCGACCCCGTAGGGCAGGCCGAGATCGGCCGCCCAGGTTGCGGACTGCACCGACGTTCCGAGCATCCACACCTCCGCGCTTCCCGGCGCACCAGGAAGACGGGTCAGGCGCGCAAACGGATGGTCGTCGGGAAAGCCTCCGTCGAAGTACGCGAGCAGCTCCGCGACCTGCTCGATGAAGTCGTCTGGGAGGAACTGGCGGCGGTCGCGTTGGAGCGCTGCGATCGTCTCCCGGTCGGTGCCCGGGGCTCGGCCAATACCGAGGTCGATGCGCTTGCCGTGCAGGGCGCCGAGCACGCTGAAGACCTCGGCGACCTTGAACGGGCTGTAGTGCGAGATCATGACCCCGCCGCTTCCAACCCGGATCCGCGACGTGGCGGCAGCGATCGCCCCTACGAGAATCTCCGGCGCCGCGCAGGCGAGCATGGGTGTGCCGTGATGCTCGGCGACCCAGTAGCGGCCGTACCCGAGCTCCTCGGCCCGGCAGGCAAGCTCGATCGTGTTCCTGAGCGCCTGCGCACCTGGTCCGCCTTCGGCGATCGGTGACTGGTCGAGCACGCCGAGCTTGAACGAGGCGGTCAACGCTGCGCCCGTCGGGTCAAGCTCACCATCGGCGACAGCATAGAAGCAACCGGATTCGGAACAGCTGGCGCCGCCGCGTGGGCGTGGGTGAGCGGCCCTTGTGGGACAAGGTTTGAACCCCGACCGCGCGCGGTGGGAGCTTGGCGTCTTGCTGCAGCAAGCGCGACCGCGACACGCCCAACCTCTCGCTATCGTTCCATCGATGTCCGATGAGCTCGCGTTGACGATCGTCTTCGAGCCTGGCGAGGGCGGCTGGGTAATCGCATCGATTCCGGAGGTGGCCGGCGTGTTCAGTCAGGGCCGCACACGAGAAGAAGCCCGCGCGAACGTGATCGATGCGCTTCGGCTGATGCTCTCGCCTGAGCCGGCCGGCGACGACGACCAGCGCGAGCGCGAGGAGCTCCATCTGACGATCGCCGCGTGAAGCGCCGCGACCTCGAACGTCACCTTCGCGCTCACGACTGCTGGCAGATCGACGAGGGCGCGAATCACACCCGCTGGGCCGCACCCGATGGCGCCCGTTCGGTGATACCGCGTCATCGTGAGATCGACGTCGGTCTCGCCCGCAAGATCTGCGCTCAGCTCGGCGTGCCTCCGCCGACCGGCAGCCGGTAGGGCGCGGATGCGGCGCCTGCCGCATCCGCGCGTCGCAGGTGCCAACCCCCGACAGTCCCTTCTTCTCAGCGGAGAGAGAGGGATTTGAACCCTCGATGCACCTTTCAGCACATACGCGATTTCCAGTCGCGCTCCTTAGACCACTCGGACACCTCTCCGGGCTCAGGCAGGGTAGCCGTTGCGCCGCTCGGCACGCCCGGTTGGGCACGGCGCGAGACGACGCGCGTCAGAGCAGGGCGTTGACCGCCCGGATCAACCCGACCGTCGGGATCACCGGGTTGAGTGCGACGTAGCGCGGCGTCCAGCTCGTCGGCTGGAACTTGTCAAGGTACGTCGTCAGCGCACGAAAGTGGTAGCGGGAGTCGAAGAATGAGAGCGCGGGCGCGGCGGCCTTGAAGAGCATGCGTGTGCGCCCGTCGAGCTGTGCCTCCGAGCCCCGGAGCGGCGCGACGTCCATCCAGGCGCACTCGGCGCCTTCAGCGGCGAGGGCTTCGAGCGCCGCGACCATCACGGCCTCGGTCGCTCCCATGGGTGCGTCGGGTCGGCGGATCAGATCCTCGAGGAACCAGCCGTTCTCCGCCGGAACGGGCGCGCAGGCAAGCAGCGCTTCGACGCGGCCGTCGCACGAGGCGATGAAGAGCCGCTTCTCCTCGAGCAGCGTCAGTGGTGAGGCGCGCAGGAACGAGCCTGTCGGGGCGCGGCCGAGGCCACGTTCCCATGCGGCGACGGCGTCGAGCGCGAGCGTCTCGTCGCCCGGGCCGTAGCGGCGAACGTGGACGCCCGCGCGGGCTGCCTTGTTCATGCACCAGCGCAGCCGTTTGCCGGAGTCGCCCCGCGGGGGCGGCCAGCTGCGGAGCGCAAAGAACGGCTGCTCGCCGATCTTGAGGACGCCGTAGCCCTGGCGGAGCGCCGCCAGGGCTGTCTCAGCACCGGCGAGAAGCAGGCAGATCCGGCGGCGGCGTTTCCGCAGGGCCGACGTCGCCTCGCGCAGGAGCTCGGCGGTGTCATCCGGGGCCGCAAGCGGGTCGCCCCAGACAACAGCCACGCCGCCGCGTTCGAGGTACGGGACGGCTCCGGCGACGGTCGTGCCATCGTGGAACCGCCACGGCGCGTCGTAGCGGATGCAGAACGACAGCGGGTTGCGCCCGAAGCGCTCGAGGAGCACGGCGGCGGCGAGAGCGTCCACACCCAGACGATATGCGCCGGTTCGATTGCGGGCAGAATGTCGTCCGTGAGCGTGCGCGCAATCCCGTCTCGTGAGAGGCGGCACCGGTGATCGTCGGGATGGCAGCCCTCACGTGGGTCATCGCGGGCGCGATGTTCGGGGCGTGGCCCATCGTCGGCGTGCTCGCGTTCTACGTCCGGCGGTCGTGGCGTCGGCACGATGCCGAGCACGGCAAGTCTCACTGAGCGGTACCCACTTGACGGGTACTCCGGTTGGGTACTATTTCCCCCGAAATGGGCACTGTGCTCGAGCCGGACTACTTCGGACGACCGTCGGGGTCGCCGCGCACGGGGGTTGATTCCCCGTGCTGAGTCTCGTTCTCTCGCTCGCTCTTGCCTTCACGCCGAGCCACGCCGCTGCGAAGACCTCCGGCACGCACGCTTCGGGGTTCCCGACGCGGGGCGCTCTCGTCCCGGGCAAGTCGATTGCCGGCGTCAGCCTTGGCACGCCTCAGGCACGCGTCAAGCAGCTCTGGGGAAGCCGGTACGAGCTCTGCTCCTACTGCAAGGTCACGACCTGGTTCTACGAGTACCCGACGGGTGAGCCGCTCGGCGCCGCCGTCAAGTTCGACAAGGCCGGCAAGGTGGTGAGCGTCTTCACGCTCGGCTCACCGATCGGCTGGGGCATGAGGGGCGCCATGACCTTCGACCCGATCACCAACATCTACAACGTGTATCCGAACCCGACCCAGACGTCGTGCATCGGATACGTCGCGCTCTGGTGGAGGGTGAACGCCACGACGACGATGTCGTTCTACACGGCCTCGGGCGTCATCTACGGCTTCGCCATCACGGCGCCGAGCGAAAAAGTCTGCCAGTAGTCACGCCGGGGTGGCGACTCGCACCGGGCGTAGACTGATCGCTGCAGCGACGGCTGCTAGCTCCCTGCGGTAAAGCCACAGCCGCATCCGTCCTGACCCTGATGGTCTTCGGCATGTCGGGCAGCAAGATGGCTAGGTGCCCACCAACCACGAACCGGCGCTGTCGGCCCGTGAGGCGCTCGAAGCATCGGTGTCGGAGTACCGCCATGCCCGCGACGAGCATCGGCGCACTCACGAGCACGGAAGCGCTCGCCGCCACCTTGACGATCGGCTCGCGCGGATCGTCGCTCGCTTCGAGCGTCAGCTCGCTGGCGCGGAGATCAGCGACGTCATGCGAGACGAGTGGCGCGCGCACCTCTACCACGGCGCTCCCGCCCCCGCGGAGCCGGAGCAGCAGGCACCGGCGGGCAACGGTCACCCGTTGCCTCACTCAAGCCGACGAGCACGCACGAGGATCAGGCGGACACTCTCCCAGATCGTCGCGAAGTCGCAGCGCCGGGTCTAGCTGGGCGACATCCGCGGGTTCAGTCGAGGTCGAACCGGTCGAGGTTCATGACCTTGTCCCATGCCGTGACGAAGTCGCGGACGAACTTCTCCTCTGCGTCTGCGGCCCCGTAGACCTCCGCGATCGCGCGAAGCTGGGAGTTCGAACCGAAGACGAGGTCGACGCGGCTGCCCTTCCACCGCAGCTCACCGGTCGTGCGGTCGCGGGCCTCGAAGACCTCCTCGGCCTGGGACGTCGGCGCCCATGTCGTGCCGCTGTCCAGCAGGTGGACGAAGAAGTCGTTGGTCAGCGTCTCGGCCCGGTGCGTGAGGACGCCAAGCTCCGCGTCACCAACGTTCGCCCGAAGGACACGCAGCCCGCCCACGAGGACGGTCAGCTCGGGCGTGGTCAGCGTCAGCAGGTTCGCCCGGTCGACCAGCAGATGCTCTGCCGGGCGTCGGTTGCCGTCGCCGAGATAGTTGCGGAACCCGTCCGCGGTCGGCTCCAGCACGGCGAACGACTCCACGTCCGTCTGCTCCTGCGACGCGTCGGTGCGGCCCGGGGTGAAGGGGACCGAGACGTCGAGCCCGGCGTTCCGTGCGGCCTGCTCGACGCCCACGCAGCCGCCGAGCACGATCAGGTCGGCGAGTGAGACCTGCGTGGTGCCAGCGGCCTGTGACGCGTTGAACTCCTGCTGGATCTGCTCGAGCGTTGCGAGCACCGGTGCCAACCCGGCCGGGTTGTTGACGGCCCAGTCCTTCTGCGGCTCCAGGCGGATGCGCGCGCCGTTTGCGCCGCCGCGCTTGTCGGTGCCGCGGAAGGTCGATGCCGACGCCCATGCGGTCGAGACGAGCTGAGAGACGGACAGACCCGGAGCGAGGAGGGTCGCCTTGAGGGCAGCGATCTCGTCGGGCCCGACGAGATCGTGGGTGACCGGCGGAACGGGGTCCTGCCACAGCAGGGCCTCGGCCGGGACGAGCGGGCCGAGGTACCGCGCGATCGGGCCCATGTCGCGGTGGGTCAGCTTGAACCACGCCCGCGCGAAGGCGTCGGTGAACGCCTGCGGGTTCTCGAGAAAGCGCCGTGAGATCGGCTGGTAGATCGGGTCGAGCCGCAGCGCGAGGTCGGTCGTGAGCATCACCGGGGCGTGCGTCTTCGACGGGTCGTGGGGATCCGGCACGGCACTCGTCGCCTCGGGGTCGGTCGGGACCCACTGCTGCGCGCCTGCGGGGCTCTTCGTCAGCTCCCACTCGTAGCGAAACAGCGTCTCGAAGAAGCTGTTGTCCCACGTCACGGGCGTGGGCGTCCAGGCACCCTCCAGCCCGCTTGTGATCGTGTCGTTGCCGCTGCCTGTGCCGTAGCTATTTCCCCAGCCGAGGCCCATCTGCTCGAGCGCCGCCGCCTCGGGCTCGGGCCCGATGTGCCTGCTCGGGTCGGCCGCCCCATGCGTCTTGCCAAACGTATGGCCGCCGGCGATCAGCGCCACGGTCTCCTCGTCGTTCATCGCCATGCGCGCGAACGTCTCGCGGATATCGCGGGCTGCGGCAAGCGGGTCGGGGATGCCGTCTGGCCCCTCCGGGTTCACGTAGATGAGGCCCATCTGCACCGCCGCAAGAGGATTTGAGAGGTCGCGGTCGCCGCTGTGCCGCTCGTCGGCAAGCCACTCGGCTTCGGTGCCCCAGTAGGTCTCGTCAGGCTCCCAGACGTCTGCACGACCGCCGCCGAAGCCGAACGTCGCAAGCCCCATCGACTCGAGCGCGACGTTGCCGGCCAGGATCATCAGGTCGGCCCACGAGATCTTCTGCCCGTAGCGCTGCTTGACGGGCCACAGCAGCCGGCGTGCCTTGTCGAGGTTTGCGTTGTCGGGCCAGCTGTTCAGGGGCGCGAAGCGCTGCATGCCCGCTCCGCCGCCGCCGCGGCCGTCGCTGATGCGATACGTGCCGGCGCTGTGCCACGCCATCCGGATGAAGAGCGGGCCGTAGTGGCCGTAGTCGGCCGGCCACCAGTCCTGCGACGTCGTCATCGCGTTCGCGATGTCTGCCGTCAGGGCATCGAGGTCGAGTGTCGCGAACGCCTGCGCGTAGTCGAAGTCGGCGCCCATCGGGTCGCCGGCGGGCGGGTTTGCCTGCAGGCGCTTCAGGTCGAGCTGGTTCGGCCACCAGTCCCGGTTCGATCGGCCGCCGGCGCTCGTGATCGGGCAGGTGCTCTCGTCGGTCATCGTGTCCTTCTTTCCGGTCGAGCGCGCTCGTCGAGGACTGTCGCGCTCACTGTGCGTTGACGGGATCTCTGAACCTTAGGCGGCGTGAGGCTGCCGGGGCCGGAATCCCGCGCATCGGTGCGAGATCCCGGCCCTGAGAACGGAGGGGAGAGGATTTGAACCTCCGATCCGCTTGCGCGGATAACGGTTTTCGAGACCGCCGCATTCGACCGCTCTGCCACCCCTCCAGCGCCTCTAGGTTACCCGCTTCAAGACCGGTCTCTGCGGTTGACTCGCAGAGCGGGAGCGGTGGTGGGAAGGGTGTCCGTGGGGGAAACAGCGTTTCCCCCACGGATGACGGAGAAGGAGGGATTCGAACCCTCGACAGAGGTTTACCCCCTGTAACGCCTTAGCAGGGCGCCGCCTTCAGCCACTCGGCCACTTCTCCAGGGATCGCGCATGGTACCGCAGCCGAGGCGGAGGATTCGGTGGACTCGAACGCCCTAGGACTGGACGGAGTCGTACACGAACGCGACGAGATCGGCGATCTGCTTCTGCGTCAGCGTCTGGCTGTACGGCGGCATGCCGGCCGAGAAGCCTGACGCGACGAAGACGTTCGGGTCGGTGATCGACTCGGCGATGAAGGAGCCGAGGGGCTCGCTCGCGTCTGCCGCGTCGGTGACGAGCTGCTTGTCGAGATCCGGGCCGGTCGCACCGGTCGAACCTGCTGCGGCGAATGTGTGACAGCCGGCACAGCTGGCGCTGTTCCAGACGGCCTTGCCGGCAACCTCGTCGCCGTCGGCGTACGGCCCGGTCGTGACCTTCCCGACCGGAGAGGTGACAGGCGTCGTTGCGGCCGCCTCAGCCTCGACCGGCTTCGACTCCTTGCCGAAGACCAGCACGGAGCCCATCATCGCGAAGAAGAAGATGAAACAGAGCGGCAGGTACCAGACGAGTCCGCGCTTGGTCGGGAAGTCCGGATTGAAGAGGGGGAAGACGAACGAGGACAGCAGCGCGAAGACGATGAAGATCGCCCCTGCTGCTCCCAGCCCAATCTGGTGACCCGTCGATAGACCGTAGATCATCGCCGGGGAACCTAGCGCACGGGGGCATGGGATGCGGCAGTTCCCCCCTCGGAGGGCATGAACAGGCCGTTTATTGGGAGACGTCAGCAGGGAGGCTCCGACCGATGAGATGTCCGTGCGTGCCACTCGGACCGCAGAATGGACGTTCCCGAGACTTTGAAGGAGGAAGACATGGCCGGATTGACCGATGCGCAGGCGCAGATCCTGCTCGACCCGAACTTCGCCGTGATCGCGACCGTCCGCCCCGACGGCTCACCGCAGTCGAGCGTGGTCTGGATCGACTGGGACGGCGAGGCGGCCGTGTTCACCACCACGAGGCCCAGGGCGAAGGGCCGCTACCTCGAGCGTGACCCGCGCGTGAGCATCAGCGTCTTCGACCTTGAAAACCCGTACCGGTACGTCGAGATCCAGGGTGTCGCCGAGCTGAGCGACGACGGTGCCGCCGAGCACATCCATGCGATGTCGCACAAGTACAGCGGAGCCGACTACCCCGAGCCGGACGGGCGGCTGCTCGTCCGCGTCAAGCCGGTGCGCGTTCACGCGATGGGCGTGGAGTAACTTTTCGCCCGATGAATCGCCTGGCCGACGAGACGAGCCCGTACCTCCTCCAGCACGCCGACAACCCGGTCGACTGGTACCCGTGGGGTGAGGAGGCGTTCGAGCGCGCCCGCAGCGAGGATCGCCCGATCCTGCTCTCGGTCGGCTACTCGGCGTGTCACTGGTGCCACGTGATGGAGCGCGAGTCGTTCGCGAACCCGGAGACGGCCGCGGTGATGAACGAGAACTTCGTCTGCATCAAGGTCGACCGCGAGGAGCGGCCCGACATCGACTCGATCTACATGGACGCGGTGATGGGGCTGACCGGCAGCGGCGGCTGGCCGCTGACGGCGTTCCTCACGCCCGCGGCCGAGCCGTTTGCGGGCGGCACGTACTTCCCGCCGGTTGCGCGCGACCGGATGCCGGCCTTCCGCGACGTGCTCCGGGGGATCTCCGAGGCGTGGCGTGACGAGGAGCGGCGGCCGAGGATCCAGGAGACGGCGACCAAGGTGATCGGCCATCTCCGTGAGGGCGCGCGCCGCCCGCCGGCCGAGGGCGACCTTGGCGAGGCCGCGATGGCGCATGCCTACGAGATGCTCGTTCGCTCGTTCGACTACGAGTGGGGAAGCTGGGGCAGGGCGCCGAAGTTTCCGCTCTCGACCGCGATCGAGTACCTCGCCCGCCGCAACGACTGGCGGATGGTCGAGAAGACGCTCGACTCGATGGCTGCCGGCGGCATGTACGACCTCGTCGGCGGTGGCTTTCATCGCTACGCGGTCGACGAGCGCTGGCTGATCCCGCACTTCGAGAAGATGCTCTACGACAACGCGCAGCTCGCCGTCGCCTACCTGCATGGCTGGCGCGTGATTGGCAAGGAGCGCTACGGGCAGGTTGTCGAGGAGACGATCGAGTACATGCTGCGTGAGCTGGCGCTCGACGACGGCGGGTTCGCCTCGTCGCAGGACGCCGATACCGAAGGAGTCGAGGGAAAGACGTTCACCTGGACGCGATCCGACGGTGTTCCCGACGAGATGCTCCACTTCTTCGAGGGTGGGCGGTTCGTGCTGCGCGGCACCCTCGACCCGGAGCTGCGTGCCGAGCTGCTCGCGACGCGCCAGGAGCGCGCGCAGCCGGCCCGCGACGACAAGGCGGTCACCTCCTGGAACGGTCTCACGCTCGCTGCGCTCGCCGAGTGCGGCCGGACGCTCGACCGGCCCGAGTGGATCGACGCCGGTCGTCGCCTCGGTGAGCTGCTCCTCGGCTCGCTCTCATCGGTCGACGGTCGGCTTCATCGCACCTGGCGTGGCGGCGTCGCGAAGGGGTATGGGTACCTCGATGACTACGCAAACGTCGCGCACGGCCTGATCGAGCTGCACGTCGCAACCGGCGAGCTCCGCTGGCTCGAGGAGGCAAACCGGCTGGCGCGTCTGGCGGTCGAGCTGTTTGCCGACGAGGAGCACGGCGGCTTCTTCGACACCCCGGTCGACGGCGAGGAGCTGATCGCCCGCAAGAAGCACCTCGACGACAACCCGACCCCGAGCGGCAACGCGATGCTCGCCTACGTCCTGCTTCGGCTCTCGCGCCTCTACGGCGACGACGTGCTCGAGGCTCACGCCCGCCGCGCGCTCCACCTCGTGAAGGACGCCGTCACGAGCGCCGCGCCGTCGTTTGGCTGGTCGCTCGTCGCGCTCGACCTGCTGTTTGCCCCGCATCGCGAGCTCGCGATCGTGGGTGCCCCGGAGAGCGACGTCGCCCGGGCCGCACTGGCCGCCTGGGAGCCGCGCTCGGTCGTGGCCTTCGGCCCGTCCGAGGGCGTGCCGCTCCTCGCGGGGAAGACCCTCGTCGACGGCAAGCCTGCGGTCTACGTCTGCGAGCGGTTCGCCTGCCAGGCGCCGATCACCGACGCCGCGGCGATTCAGACGGCCTGAACCCGCGCCTGCGTCGCGACGGCGCCGGCGCCGGTCGGCTGCGCTCCTCGGCCGCATACGATTGGCCGGTGGACATCCTGCGCCGCCCTCTCGACGAGCTGATGGCGGAGGCGCGTGAGGTGCGGGCGTTGCGCGGCACGCTGGTGACGTATAGCCCGAAGGTGTTCATCCCGCTGACCAAGCTCTGTCGCGACGTCTGCCACTACTGCACGTTCGCCCATCCGCCGAGACGCGGGGAGCGGGCCTTCATGACGCTCGACGAGGTGCTCGAGGTCGCGCGAGCGGGTGAGCGTGCCGGGTGCCGTGAGGCGCTCTTCACGCTTGGCGACAAGCCCGAGCTGCGCTACGCCGCTGCCCGCGCCGAGCTTGCTGATCTTGGCTACGCGACGACGATCGAGTACCTGGCAGCGGCGGCCCGCGCCGTGGTGAAGGAGACGTCGCTCCTGCCGCACCTCAACCCCGGCGTGCTCACCGCCGCCGACCTTGCGCTCCTGCGGCCGGTCGCCGCGTCGATGGGCCTGATGATCGAGACGACCGCGACGCGCCTCTCCGAGC
>Ga0194048_10001279_pt1 | contig 12485 bp, 13 predicted proteins | sample JunL225m_MetaG_FD_161685 | JGI IMG/M metagenome (GOLD analysis project Ga0194048, IMG submission 161685) | Anoxic zone freshwater microbial communities from boreal shield lake in IISD Experimental Lakes Area, Ontario, Canada - Jun2016-L222-5m | ecosystem: Environmental > Aquatic > Freshwater >...
TCTCAAGAGACGAGGTTGTACGTGTATTACTGTTGCCCATCGTCTTTCATCAATTCGTGAAGCAGATAATATTATTGTGCTCAATGCTGGAATCATCATAGAACAAGGCACTCATGAAGTACTTATGCAAATTGAGAATGGCTTTTATCAATCTTTGGTGAAGCAACATTAAAAATGAATAAGCTAAGTCAACATTTAGAGACGATTGCAAAGCCCGTACCGGTAGATAAGGTTTTTTGGCTTGACCAATATCCTACGATTGATTTGGTTGAAACTGGTGCCGTAGATGTATTTCTACAAAAAAGAAATGCAGAAAATAAACTAGAAGGACCTAGATATCACCTATATCGATTAGAAGAGGGAATGTTTATATTTGGTAATCAACAGATTGATTTGCCAGAAGGATGGGCATTAGTAGCTGTTAGATTAGCATCAACTACAGTTAGAAGATTAAACGCCGATATTTTTGTAGACTTATTAAAAAATAAGCTCATTAATGAAGAAGCCGTAACAGTAGTTAAGAAAACGATTATTAATTATTTACAAGTACTCAAGGATGAGCCTGCGCCGCAAAAATATGTATCCATAGAGCCCGGTGTAAAACTAGAGATTCATGAAAATGATGTTGTATCTTGCGGTGAGCCTTTGATTTGGACCCGAATTCTCGATGGACAAATAACCTGGTGTAGCAAGGCCGAATTCCCATTAAATAGTCAGTCAGGATTGATTCCACTTAGCCGAGAGACCTTTTTAAAAGCAGATTCTAGTACCACGATAGAAGCTCTCAGTTTTGACGCCTTAGTAGAAAATATAGATTCAATTCTTAAGTCAGTACAACTGATACAAAGGATGATTGCAATTGAAGGTCTTGGAGACATTCAAAAAAAGGCACTTTTAGAAAATAATCAGTTGCAGAATATGCCAAGTATTGCTCAGGAAGCAATGAGTCAAGCCCTGTCAAAATTATTTGGCATGGTTCATCACTTTGATGAGCAGTTATTTGCCAATAAGAATGAATTACCCATCTTAAAAGCCCTTGCACCCATTGGAAAAGTTTCTGGAATTGTATTTAAAACACCGCACTCTTCTGAGTTAAAGAGTAAAGCGTTTCAAACCAATCCTCTGGAATGTATTTGCAATGCTTCAGATGTTCGTTATCGACAAGTAGCCATGGTTGATGGGTGGTGGACCACTGATAATGGGCCCATACTAGCTCAGTATGAAGAATCTAAAGAATGGGTAGCATTGTTGCCCATCAAAGATAAATCTTATGAGATATATGACCCCATTACTGGTCAGAGAAAAGCAATTAAAGAAGAGTTAAGTCATGAACTCGCGCCATTTGGATTTGTGTTTTATCGATCGTTTCCAAATAAAAAGATTACGCCGTTCAATATAGTTTCATTTGGAGCGATAGGTATAAAGCGAGATTTAATATTAGTTATGTTGCTCAGTTTACTCACAGGACTTTTAGCAATGGTAGTACCTATTGTTACTGGTAAATTGATTGATACGGTAATACCATCTGCAGAAAAGAGTCAAATTTTACAGGTGGTTGCAGCACTTTTGATTGCTGCTGTATCAGCAACTATCTTTGAAGTTGCTTCACTTATATCCATATTACGAATTGAAAGTAAGATGGATGGTTCTGTTCAAGCAGCAGTTTGGGATCGCGTATTAAAGTTACCAGTTACTTTTTTCCGAAAGTACAGCACCGGTGATTTAGCGACACGTATAAGCGGGATTAACACGATAAGACATGCACTATCAGGCGCAACTATTAAAACAGTCTTAGCGGGAATCTTTTCTATCTTTAATTTTGGATTACTTTTTCATTACAATCAGAAACTAGCTACGATAGCTACTCTATGGGTGTTTGTAATATTGATCGTTATTGCAATCATTGGTTATTTAAAACTTCGTTATGAAAGACAAATGGCGCAAGTTGATGGGAAATTATCAAGTATTACATTTGAATTTCTTACGGGTTTAGTAAAGGTTAGAATTTTTTCAGCTGAGAATCAAGTATTTTCTCGTTGGGCTGAACTGTATGGTAAACATCGAAATTTAATGTTCAATACCCATCATTTGGCTAATATTGAACATACTATTTTCTCCAGTGTGCCTATCATTATTTCCGCATCTTTCTTTTCTGTGATGGGGGTATTTTTATTTGAAGATAGTATCGGAACGACCATGACCTCTGGAACGTTTATTGCTTTTAATGCTGCATTTGGGGCATTTTTAGGCGGCATGATTGGTCTTGTAGAAACTGTCATGGGTATGTTAAATCTCGTACCCATTTACGAAAGAACAACGCCGATTCTGCATTCGCTTCCAGAAGTTAATGAATATAAGATTCATCCTGGAGAGGTACTCGGTGAGATCAATATTGATAAGTTAAGTTTTCGATATGGTGATGGTGATTTAATTTTGGACGATATCTCTTTAAAAATTCGCTCAGGTGAATATGTTGCATTGGTAGGATCATCTGGGTCAGGTAAATCCACATTGCTTCGACTATTACTTGGATTTGAGAAACCTGTATCAGGATCAATCTACTATGACAACTTAGATATGAACGAAGTTGATATCAATGCATTAAGAAGGCAGTTTGGAGTTGTTTTGCAAAACGCTCAATTACTACCAGGCGACATTTTCTCTAATATTGTAGGAAGTTCAAATTTAACCATCGAAGATGCTTGGGATGCGGCTCGGATGGTGGGTTTAGATAAAGATATTGAGAAAATGCCAATGGGTATGTATACAGTGATTGGTGAGGGTGGTACCACCTTTTCAGGAGGGCAGCGCCAACGAATGATTATTGCTAAGGCCATTGTTCATCGACCAAGAATATTATTTTTTGATGAGGCAACTAGTGCCCTCGATAACCATACTCAGGCAACTGTTACCAATAGTTTAGAGCAGTTCAAGTCCACAAGAATTGTGATTGCTCACAGGATGTCTACTATTGTTAAGGCTGACAGAATCATTGTGTTGGCTGGAGGTAAAATCATTCAAGATGGAAGTTATGAACAGCTCATGTCAGTAGATGGTTTGTTTAAAGAACTAGCAAGCAGACAAACCACTTGATTTAAAGTATTGTTTGAATATCTGTAAATTGTAATTTAGCCAAGTTGGAATACAGACCGCCTTGATGGATTAAGCTAGCATGGGTTCCAGTTTCAATAATACGACCATTTTCTAGAACAATAATACGATCTGCTTTTATAACGGTCGAAAGACGATGAGCAATAACCAAGGTTGTACGGTTTTTCATCGCCACGTCGAGAGCCTGTTGAACAAGGTGTTCAGATTCAGCATCAAGAGAACTTGTGGCTTCGTCGAGTAATAAGAGTGGAGGATTTTTTAGTAAAGCCCGTGCAATGACGATACGTTGTTTTTGACCACCGGAAAGTCGCATACCTCGATCACCTAAAAAAGTATCATAGCCATTCGGTAGTCGAGTAATAAATTCATCAGCGGCCGCTAACTTAGCCGCCTGAAATACCTCTTCATCACTTGCATCTGCTTTGCCATAACGAATATTTTCCATTGCATTGGTGGAAAAGATGACAAAATCTTGGGGAACAATACCAATTAATTTTCTTAAATCATGTAGATATAAATCACCAATATCGACACCTTCTAATTTAATTGCACCATGTTGAGGTTCATAAAAACGTAAAAGTAATTGGAATAAAGAGGTTTTACCAGCTCCAGATGGACCAACGATGGCTACTCTTTCACCAGGTTTGATTAGAAAATTAATATCCGATAGAACTTGATTTGGATTAGACGGGTAATGAAATGAGAGATTTTTAATCTCTAATTGAATACCTTGAGATGGAACTACTTTTACAGATTTTGGTGAGCTAGGATTTTTAATATTCGAGTTGAGTTGAAGAAGCTCTAGGAGTCTCTCACTTGCTCCGATTGCTCTCTGAGTATCGCCAATGACTTCCGCAACAACTGCAATCGCTCCTGCCACGATCACCGTATATAAAATAAACTGAGTGAGTTCACCACTAGAGAGCTCATTACGAGTAACCGCATAGGCACCTAACCAAAGAATCAAGATGATGCTAGAAAACCCCAGCAAAATCGCTATAAAAGTAAGATTAGATCGTGCAAGATTTCTGTGTTTAGCGGTTAAAAATGAAGTTTCAATAAATTGATTAAATAATTTTGATTCATAGGCTTCTTGAGTAAAAGATTGAATTGTTGAAACAGTATTGAGCTTTTCACCAGCAAGTGCAGAGGCGTCGGCGATTTTATCCTGCGAGTTTTTAGATAATCTGCGAACCCGTCGTCCGAGAATGACAGTTGGAATGACAGTGAGTAAGAGTAGGGTAAAAATCAGAACAGATAATTTGATGCTGGTAATAAACATCATGACAAGGCCACCCAGGAGTAAAAGGGTGTTTCTAATAGCCATAGAAACGCTTGTTCCAACAAGAGTTTGAATGAGTGTTGTATCTGAATTGAGCCGAGATAGAATTTCACCACTTTTTGTCACTTCAAAAAACTCTGGGCTTTGATAGAGTACATGATCATAGACTGCTTTTTTAATATCAGAAGTCACTCTTTCCCCAAGCCACGAGACCATATAAAAACGAAGCGAAGTAGAAAATGCAACGGCACACGCAATCAAAAATAAGTTAATAAACGTTGAATTAATTTGAGAACTACTTGAGGAACTAAACCCAAGATTGATGATTTCACGAAAGCAAAAGGGGACTGCTAAAGTTGCGCTAGCTGCTAAAACCAGACTAAATATAGCAATCAATAATTGCTTTTTATACGGTTTGATAAAAGGTAATAGGACTTTAAGAGAGCCGATATTGGAAAGTTTTTTCTTTGTCATTGGTATTATTATTCTGGAACTTTGATAGCTATCTTATCGCACCATGGACATGAAACGCGCAAAATGAGTGACTAATTCCGAGTGATTGTTTTACAAGCAGTGTGTTTTTCTTGTTGGTTGACAAATTGGGTAAGTTTTGTACCTTCTTGATTAATTTTTAACTGCCCAATTTGAGGGTCAAATTTCATTAAGATTTGATAGGTATCTTTAAATTTTAGTAAGTTCACTAAACTTGTTTTTCCATCATAGAGGAAGTTCGCAGTGAGAGAGCCTTTTGAAATCACTATTTCAAGATTTTTCTCATTGAGTATGCAATGAATAGTTTTACTACGATCTTCGATGGACACTGATTTTGGAGCTTGTTCATTACAGGCAGGCAAAAATAATATAAAGAAGATTTGAAGAATTAGTAAAGAGTTGTGACGCATTAGCGACTCATCATCGCTATAGGTGAAACGCCAATGAGCCACTGATGTAATCCGAAGATAAACGCAAGCCAAACAGCGACCCCAACAAAGATAGTGATCAGAGTTGCTTTTAAGCTGATCACGGGTGTTTCTTTTAAAGCACTTGGACGATTTCTTGCTGATCGAAAATCTAGTATCGCCCAAATTAAGAAAGACCCAAATAAAATCAAGTCGATGAGACTTCCATTGGCAAGCAAGTGGGCAAATGCCCAGACTTTCACACCTAAAATCATCGGATGCTTTAGTTTTAGCCGAATTGCGTTATTGTTCGGTGCGCTACTAGCTAAGAGAATAAAAGTAAACAGATTGAGCAACACAGCAAGGTGTGTCATAAAAAAGGGTGGTTGCCAAATAATGATCGTATTTTGTCTAGCTTGACTATATCCAATGATTAGAAGAATAAATCCAAGTAATGAGAAAAGTGTATAGAGTCCTTTCCATTTTTTTTCACCGAGTTGATGAATCATCCTAGCGCGCCAGGGGTCTGCAAAAATACGAACAGAGTGACTGCCTAAAAATATAATGATTCCAATGATAAAAATAATCATGCACCACTCCTAGAGTTATGCATTTATTTTATAGAGTTATTGTCTGATGTGCCATTGAATTGATTCAATAGCCAGACGATATCTAGCGGGATGATTCAAGTGAGGCGTCTTTTTTTTGACGCCAATTTCGTAGTTGTTCAGTTAGCTCGGTTGACTGCTGGTGGCTAGCTTTCATTATCGATTGAGTAAACCACCGCAATAGCAATATTATTTTTTCTTGAGTGGGTTCTGAACCAACATACCAGCAATCAGGACACCGAAAAATATCGCGGCAACCCATATGCCAAAAGAGCCTAAGGAGCCAACCGGCATTAATAAACGAAATAGAACAGCAGCAATAATACCGACAATAGCTAAGCCGATATATTGATTAATGTTTAAGCGTCCAAAATTCATATGTACCTCCTTAATTAATTCAAGCAAATGATATCAATCTCATCAATTAATATCTCTTTTGTTTGCTACCACTTACTTCTTTGGTGTTTTGTCTTTATTAAAATAATTAGCTAGCAAAAAAAATGCTACCAAGAACCATATCATGAGAAATAGTTGGTAAGTTTTCAATTCTGTTCTCCTAAGTAAATAAATATAAATAAATCATACTTTAAAACTGGCACTTATTTTATAAATCCTCAAACTATTTTAAAACTAAATCTTAAATAATTGAAATTTATTACGATCTTTTATGAGGGGTATCATGGCAATAATTGTCATGATCAGCATGCAAATTTCGATAATGTAAACAGTTCTGTATCCCACTAAGGAAGAGTTGGTTTGATGTGCAACCAGATCCCTAATGATTCCTCCCAACGTAATTGCTACTCCAGCGGCTGAGGCCTGAACGGCGCCCCATGCTCCAAGGGCTAAACCACTTTGACCGTTAGGTGCCAGGTTCATCGTTGCCGTTAAAGTGCCATGCCCAAATAGGCCAGCACCAAATCCAATTAAAAGAGTCCCTAGGGCAAATAAAATAGGCTCGTTGATTTGACCAGAGATAATCACAGCCATAAAGGCTGGAATCCCAATTAAAGCGCCTAAGCTAGCCATTTTAAAAGGATCCGCCCCTTTGCTAAGAATATGAGAAGCCCAAGCAAAGCCTAGAAGACCACCACCGGCGAGAGCAGCAGTAAGGCTTGTGGTTTGTGAAACGGTCAGTTTGAGAATATCGCCGCCATAGGGTTCTAGCAAAATATCCTCCATCGAGAAAGCCATTGTGCCAAGACCAACCGCAATTAAACGGCGCGTTGCATAATTACCCTCCAAGAAAGCATTCCAAGACTCTTTGAATGTTTTTTCTTTTGGTGGGGCAGGATATAAATGCGCAGGTTTTCTAGCTTCTTGTTTCCAAAGCGCAATAACATTCAAAATAATGGTTGCAACCCCCGCTCCTTGAACAACTTGGATCAATCGACCTGGGCTAAATTCACTTAATAAATTACCGAAAATGACGGCACTAAGAATCATTCCAATTAACAACATGACATACATGAGTCCAACGACTTTAGGTTGAGACTCTGGAGGGACTAGATCATTAGCAAGAGCTAAGCCAACTGTTTGCGTTGTGTGTAGTCCTGCCCCAACAAACAAAAAAGCAATGCCAGCGCCAAGTTGACCGACCCATTGTGGCGCATTGCTAGATTGACCTGCTCCGGACAAAACTAGGAGAGCAAAAGGCATCATTGCAAAGCCACCAAACTGAACTAAAGTTCCCATCCAAATATAGGGGACCCTTTTCCAACCTAAGGCTGAACGATGGGTGTCAGATCGAAAACCAATCACTGCTCTAAATGGAGCGAAAATCAGGGGAATTGAAATCATGATGGAGACTAGCGAAGCAGGTACATTAAGCTCCACAATTAAAACTCTGTTTAAGGTGCCAATTAGCATGACTAAGGCCATGCCAACTGACACCTGAAAAAGCGACAATCGAAGTAAGCGCGATAAAGGGACATCAGGAGTTGCGGCATCTGCGAAAGGCAAAAAACGCGTTCCAAGCCTAGACCAATTATTCATTAATTTATGGCGGATTGATGTCATTATTTATTTTTATATTTTTTGAAAGCTGAGTAACAAATCAGGATGAATTTCATCCTGATTTGTTCTTTCGAGCCATCTACTGCGACTTCGGCGCTTCTTTTGCAACCACAGCAGCAGGAGCACTTCCATTTAAAAAAGCTTTAACCCATGTGGTATTTTGAACTAATTGCAGATGCACATTGAATGAACCAAATGCAACAGCAGCAATAATAATTGGAATACCAACAGAAGGTTTAACTACACACCACAATTTTCCGTAAATCATTTTGTGTTCCTTCCGTTATTTGAGCCAAGGTGAATAAATGTAAGCCAGCAAGTGAGCTAACGCAGCAATTAAACCAAAGAACTGAGTTCCTTGAATTAAGTGTCTGTGGATCTCTTCTGACTCTGCCTCAGTTAGACCTGTCGGCCAAACTTTATTTGGATCTGACATTGTGATATCTCCTTTTGAAAGATCTTTTCGTGCAAAGCCCGCACGTGGGCTATTCGTGTTTAAAAATATTTAAAGATAATTTTTAACCACTCCTACTAGTAATTTAAATTAGACACAACAATATGTCAATAATTAGTTACACATGTGATGTAATGGTTTAAGATTTAATAAGTAATTGATTTATATTAATATTTTATAAATTATAGTAATTTTATATACCACCACCCAGAAAATAATCTAATTTTAGATAGGTCTAAATCGGATTAATTGAGATTACTTCTTCGTGTTGAAGAAGCCAAGATTTAAAACCGGGAAACGATACGTAATAAAAGTAATTCGTAACCAATGTATCCATAAGTAACTAATGGATACATTGGAGCTCATCTAATTGTTTATTGCTTTAATTATTTTTTAGATGCGAAATTGAAGGATTCCTGTTTATTTATGAGCCTTCATATAAACCAAGATCCCTGAGATGATAAAAATAATAGCCCATAGCTTTAGTTGATGTTTAGCTAAAAATTTAATCGACATTTCTTCCCACATCAAATAAAAGGGTTCTGCTTTTTTCTCGGAGGGAACTGAGTTGCCAGATTTAACTTCTAGATTGAGCGACCAATCTTTCATACTGGCATTCAGAAATTCTTGAGGGACTAGTTCTGATGAGGTTATATTTAGTTGTTTTTCTAATTCTTTAATTTTTGTATTAGATGCTTCTAATGCCGCCTCTAAAGTGATAGCGCGGTGAATTAAAAGATACGTTGCATTTGGTTGCGTATCAATAGATTCCCTGATGTATTTATTGGCTAAGGGATCTATAAATTTAAATCTTGTTTGATTTAAAGATCTCAAAAAACCCATGAGTAAAAAGCTTTCATTGTCTGTCATATATATCTTTATAGAGAATTAAAAAAAGGATCTGTATTTAAAAGAAAAATTTGGTACGCATCATCGGTTGATACTTTTCTGATACACGTAACATCAGCAGCAAAATCGGTAGAAATAAAAATAATAATAAAGTTAAGCTAGAGTATCCGCCTAGCCCAATATTAATAATAATAAAAATTGCTGCTAGATTAGCATATAGAAAGTTAGTCGATTTAATAAAACAGAGCCCGACATTAATTTCACCGATAGTCAGTATCCAAGCAATGGGGAATGAGCACGGGATAGCAAATGCGGACAAATACCTATAGCCAATGGAGTTAGGAGGTATTTCTAAAAGTCGTTCTATAAACATTTCTTTCAACTTGTCCGTAAACAAAATTCCGATAAAGACTTTAAATATGCCGGCAAGTAAAAAATACCATCCATAAAGCTTACTCATTAGATGAACAAGCTCTATAAAAATCTCATGTTTGCCCATTAATCGAAAATCTATTTGCTTTAGAAAAACCATAAGATCCTTATACATCTGGAGTCTTAAGACCCCTTAAAAGATATAATTTATTACAGATATTGAATGAATTTATTATATTGACAATTTAATGCTAATTTTGAATATTGGTATATTCCCTAAATAATTAATCAATTTTTTTAAAACCTTACAACAGGATTTCAATGCAACCATATCTCTTCACTTGTTTCGTGGTTTTGTTAACGGTCTTTTTAATGCTTGGACTTATGCTAAATGTTGGTAGGGCTAGAGCCATATATCAAATAAAAGCACCCGCCACATTGGGACATGAAGTGTTTGAAAGAGCATTTCGCGTACAACAAAATACGCTTGAAAGCGTCATCATGTTTTTGCCAGCACTATGTTTATACGCATTGTTGATTGGAGATAAGGGAGCTGGTATTGCTGGTTGTATTTGGATTATCGGCAGACTTTGGTATGCAGTTGCTTATCAGCGTGACCCATCGAAGAGGGGCATTGGATTTATGATTTCATTTCTGATGATTGTGGGTCTATGGATTGGTGCAACCTATGGTTTGTTTCTTCAATACTTTAAGGTTTAATGATTGAAAAGTCAGTTCTTCTAAATACTCCCCATAGCTAAAGCAAGGTGCTTTACGCTGCTTTTGGTAAGAATTTACACTAGTGGTTTTATCATAAATAGGCAGGAAATGGGCCATACGGGTAGAGCCCTAAAACCTATTACTTAACTTTAGGTAAATTTTGTATGAGGTCTGCTGCACCTTGCCCCAATAAATCTTGAGCAAGCAACAAACCCAAAGCCTCGGCCTCAGTAACGCTTTTTACGGAGGCTTTACCCTGGGCTCTACACATTTTCTGACCATCAACACTTGCCACAAAAGAGTTTAAGTCGATATGGTCATTTGCCCATACAGCATGGGCCGCAAGAGGAACTTCACACGAGCCACCTAATTGACGGGAGATCATGCGTTCTGCAGATACGGCTAATAATGTGGGTAGATCGTTGAGTGGATCAAGCCACTTTTTAATATGAGGATTATTCGTTAGGGTTTCAATACCAAGCGCCCCTTGACCAGCCGCAGGAGTATATTTATCCAATGGTAGAAACGCACGAATACGATGTTCTAGGCCTAAACGTTTTAAACCCGCTGCAGCTAAAATAATGGCTTGATATTGACCCTTATCAAGTTTGCCCAAACGTGTATCTAAATTGCCGCGCAAGGGTTCAATTACTAAATGAGGAAAGTGGGCTTTTAAAATCGACTCACGTCTAAGACTTGAAGTGCCGACCACAGCGCCTTTCGGTAGATCCTCTAAACTATCAAAGTCATTCGAAACAAAAGCATCTCTAGCATCTTCACGCGCCATTACGCAAGCAAGTTCAAAGCCTTCTGGCATCACCATAGGAACATCTTTGAGAGAATGAACCGCCAAATCTGCACGGCCTTCTTGCATAGCCGTTTCTAATTCTTTAACAAATAGTCCTTTACCACCAATTTTCGAAAGGGCTTTATCTAAAATTTGATCACCGATGGTGGTCATACCTAAGATCTGAACATCACACTGGGGGTATAGTTTTTTTAAGCAATCTCTAACATGCTCTGCCTGCCACATCGCTAAACGACTTTCCCGAGAGGCGATGACTAGACGGCTTGGTGTGGGCAAAGAAGTACTCATTGATTTAATCTAACTTGAGTGGAAGATTTTCGGACTGCTTCAATTAAGACTTGAACATTTTCCGGGGGAGTTGCTAAATTGATGCCATGACCTAAATTAAAAATATGTCCTTGCAGAGGGCTGCCATTACCGATTTTTGCCTCTGCCAGGTTCGACATGCTTTGGTGAACTCTTTTCTCAATTTCTTTTGGGTTAGATAAAAGAATCAAGGGATCAATATTTCCTTGGATCGCCAAGTTTTTTCCAGAACGGCTTAAAGCCTCTCTTGCTACTTTAAGATCAATCGTCCAGTCAAGACCGATAACATCAGCGTTTGATGAAGACATAGCTTCTAGCCAGCCGCCACCACCTTTAGTAAACAGAATAATGGGTACAGACTCATATTTTTTATTAGATTTAATATTTTGTATGATGCGGGACATTGGATCTAAAGAATATTTTAAATAATCTGGGGTACTTAACATACCTCCCCAGGTATCAAATAGCATGACAGCTTCAACCCCAGCATCGATTTGAAGTTGGAGGTATTGAGTGACCGACTGAACATTAATATCCAAAATTCTTTGTAATAGATCAGGACGGTTGTAAAGCATTTTTTTGGTATTGACAAAATCCTTCGAACCGCTTCCTTCAATCATGTAACAGGCAAGTGTCCAAGGACTACCAGAGAACCCAATCAGTGGGACACGTTGTTGGCCATTACGTTGGAGTGACTTTTTAATTGTTTTTACGGCATTGAAAACATAGTCTAGTTGAGCCATATCGGCTTGTGCAAGATTGTTAACAGCAGCTTCGGAGTTGAGAGGATGAGCAAATTGTGGGCCTTCACCATTGACAAAGCTTAGTCCTAGGCCCATTGCATCAGGTATGGTTAAGATATCAGAAAATAGAATAGCAGCATCTAAGTCATATCGATCTAGAGGTTGAAGTGTTACTTCCGCTGCATAATCTGGATTGGTAGCTAAACCCATAAAGCTTCCAGCTTTAGAACGGGTTTTTTGATATTCAGGTAAATATCTTCCAGCTTGTCTCATGAGCCAAACAGGACTTCTGTCTGTTTGCTCGTATCTACAGGCTC
>Ga0194048_10001280_pt1 | contig 12475 bp, 11 predicted proteins | sample JunL225m_MetaG_FD_161685 | JGI IMG/M metagenome (GOLD analysis project Ga0194048, IMG submission 161685) | Anoxic zone freshwater microbial communities from boreal shield lake in IISD Experimental Lakes Area, Ontario, Canada - Jun2016-L222-5m | ecosystem: Environmental > Aquatic > Freshwater >...
TCAAGTGTCATCGCTGAAGCGGAGACAAGCTGCCAAGGGGCGTTGGCGGTATCGCCGTGGGGCGGACCCTTCGCTTGCCCGCCGAAGGGCAGACACAGGAAGTCACCACGCAGGGTGGTGAGCAGGTTCGGGAGCGACTGGTCGATCTGCGTCGGAGTCCACGGGGAGAGCGAGAAAGGGGAGGCCTTGAGTCCGTTCAAGTTGAAGGAGACCGGAGCGAGGTGGCCGGCGGTCTGGGTAACAGCCAATTCCACCTCCGGCGTACGCAAAATATAACTCGGGGCTCCGTGGATGGTTTCCATGGTGGTAGGGGAGGGTGATTTGCGGCGAGCCCACCTCGGCTGTCAATGCCACGAGGGCGGCAACGGGTCTCCGCTTGCCTTGCACGTGCGAGTGAGGTTCGATGCCGTCATGCCACAACCTTTGCCGATTCTTTACATCAAACCCGGATGCCCTTGGTGCGTTCAGGCCCTTGAGTTCTTCGCCACCCAAGGCGTGAAGCTCGACGTCAAGGACGTCATCGCCGATATGCACCAGATGCGCCAAATGGTGGCCATCACCGGCCAATCTAAATGCCCGTCTTTCCGCTACGGCGATTTCATCGTCGCCGACTTCGGCGTGGATGAGTTCATTAATAAGGCCCGCAAGCACCCAGCCGTTTGCGCCGACCTAGGTTTGAAGGTTTAATCTGCAAATTGTCGATTTAACCCTAAAGTTTGCGCTTGGGGTATAGGGTAAAACCCCTAGGGTGTGTGGGTGAGGTTCTCCCCAACCTTGTGTCTATTCCTGTGCGGCTGCCTCTTCGCCGCACAGCCCAACGTCGTGCTCATTATGTGCGATGACATGGGCTGGGCGGATCCGGGTTGCTACGGCTCGAAACAAAACCCGACTCCCAATATTGACCGACTGGCTTCGGAAGGCCTCCGCTTTAACAGTTTCTACGCCACCCAGGCCGTCTGCACCTCATCGCGCGCTGCCTTGATGACGGGCTGCTATCCCAATCGCCTCGGACTCGGCGGAATGGCGCTCGGTCCGGCATCGAAGATTGGCCTCAGCAACGAAGAGCAGACGCTGGGCACGTTGTTGCGCAACGCTGGGTATCACACGGGCGTCATCGGAAAGTGGCACCTGGGCGACACGGAGAAATTCCTGCCACCTGCCCACGGCTTCGATGAGTCGATGATTCTGCCTTACTCGAACGACATGTGGCCGCTCGGCTATGTGCTCGGCGATGAGACGCGCCGGAAAATGTATCCTGAACTTCCGCGCTATGTGAACGGACATCAGCTGGGCACCATTAAAGATTGGGTCGACATGGATGCGCTCACTTCAGCTCAAGGTCTGCGGGCGGTGAAGTTCATCCAAGACAATGCAGGCAAGGGTAAGCCGTTCTTCCTCTACTTAGCGACGTCGATGCCCCACACGCCGCTGGGTGCGTCGGCGGACTTCAAAGGCAAACACGCCACGCCCTTCGCTGACACCATGGCCGACATCGATCGGGCGGTCGGGGCGGTTCTAAATACCCTTCGGGATAGGGATGTGGAAAAAGATACCATCGTTATTTTCACCAGCGACAACGGCCCGTGGTTAAACTTCGGACGCCATGCTGGCTCCGCCGGACCTTTCCGCGAAGGCAAAGGAACCACCTTTGAGGGCGGCGTGCGCGTGCCATGCATCATTCGCTGGCCCGGCGTGACTAAGCCAGGCTCCACCACGGAAGCCCTCGCCGCCAATATTGATTTCGTCCCGACGCTACTCGAAGCATGCAGCGCCCCGAAGCCGAAGAACCCCATCGATGGGCAGTCCTTCGTCCCGTTGCTCAAAGGTGAAAAAGACTCCGCCCGCGAAACGTTCACCTATTATTACGGCGATCGACTGGAAGCCGTCCGTAAAGGTCGCTGGAAGCTTCACCTGCCACACGGTTATCGCAGTTACGTCGACATGGTGCCAGCGGCGAAAGACGGCCTGCCCGCCACCACGCACCAGCGTCAGATTGGACTTTCCCTTTACGACCTGCTGACCGACCCCGGCGAGGTGACCAATGTTCGCGAGGCCCACCCGGAGATCGTCCAAGAACTAAACGCTTTGGCTGAAGCGGAGCGTAAGGCCCTAGATGCGGGCAAACGTCCCGTCGGCCGGCTCTGAGTCGCTTAACGCACCAAGACGATCAGCCGGTAGAACATGAGGGCGAAGCCTGCACCGGCGCCCAGGAGGCACGTGGTCCGACGGAGCCGGGACTCATTCAGGCCAAGACGCACTAAGGCCCATAGCAACCCAGCCAGCAGGCAAATGGCCAGCGCCTGCGCCAGCTCCACGCCCAGATTGAAGCCGATCAGAAGTTGAACGATGCGGGTGCGATCCCAGCTCCCCAGCCGATCACTGACCGCGGCCGCAAAGCCCAGTCCGTGGACGAGGCCAAAGACACAGGGAATCATGAGCATCTGGCGTTCGGTGGAGTTTTGGCGGTAGGCCATGATTCCAGCGACCCCGATGGTTAGGGCGATCAACGGTTCAATCCACGTCCCCACATTTCCGATCAACCCCAAAGCCACGACGGTTAAGGTGATGCTATGACCCACCGTGAAAATGAGTGAGCGGTAAAGCGCCTGACGGAGCGAAGCCGCGCCGGCGAACATCATCGCCATGAAGAGTAAGTGATCCCACCCCTCCGGAATCACGTGGGTGAAGCCATCACCGAAGAGGGTCGCAACATAACGCAGCGCAGACTGCCACCACCGCACATCCTCTGGGTGCGCGGGCTCGTCGCTGATCACAAATTCCCCGGGCTCGTTCTTCGACACCGCCATCACGGTCTGGAATTCCATTCCTTTGCGGAGATTAGTAAAAACCGTACCCAGTTCCTCCGGAAAACGAATGACAATCTGGCGCGTGCCAGCGGGTACCCGGGTACTGAACTTACCATTCAGAAGTACGGGGTAGCGATCAGCCTCTCCCTGCCGATTAGAGGTCAGGAGGATATCGTCAGACGACGGGAAACTTTCTAGTTTCAGCATCAGCGGCTTACCATCAGCCAAGACGCTGACCGCTTGAGCAAAACGGAGTCGGCCTGATTCCACCGCCGGAGCCAAAGTCCCCTGACCGAACATCAAGGCGTCCAGTTCCTTGACGGGAGCCTCCTTGGGCAACTTGCCGATGAGGTAAGAAGGGATGTCGAATTTAACGGTGAAACGGAAGTCTCCCTGATCATCAATGACCCCGATACAGTTGGCTTCCTTCCACTCCGGGTGGGCCTGGGCCGCGATTCCGCAGAGCAAGGATAGGCAGAGAATAATGAGGCGAACCATCGGCACGCCCAAGACCTACCCCCGGCGTGAGGTTGCAGGCAATTCGCAACCGCGATGAAAACTCACTCGCCCTTGGGGGCGGGCGGCGGCCCTTTACGGGCAGGGCGCTTTTCTTCCTCATCCGAACTGCCAGCTGAACGGGTATAAATTACGTTCAAGTCGGCGGCGCCAAGGACCTTCCCTTTTATCGCGGCCAACAATGAATCTGCCGTGATCGGGGCGGCCGCATTCTTCAAGTCAGGTTTCGCGGAAAGGGCGAAGAGGGTGAGGACATATTTCTTGGCCCCAGGCCCTTTTGAATGAGGCGGGGCATACTCCACCCGATTATGGACGGTACTCATACCCATCTTACCGAAATCGGTCGCATTCTTGGCCACGCTCGTGGTCTTCGGGTCAATGTCGTACATTAGCCAGTAGATCTTCGTCTTACCTTCCGGATCGAGGTGATGCATGATGAGGGCGAGCGACTGCGTGCCCTTGGGGAGGTTGGTCCAAGCGAGGGGTGGGCTGGCGCTATCACCGTCGCCGGTATACTCCAGCGGCAGATTACCCCCGTCTTTCACCGCCGGACTGGTCAACGTAAAGTTCGGAGCAGTATTCGGCACGGGCTTCGCGGCGGCCACTAAATCGATTGAGCCCTTGGGCGGCTCGCCCCCTTTACCGCCCTTACCACCCTTACCTTTGCCATCTTCGGGTGCGGCGGAGAGCAGGGAAGTCGAAAGCAAAGTGACGAGCGCTAACGGGAGGAGTAGTCGGTAAGGAGCATTCATGGAAGTGAGCTAATTATAACAGAGTGTGCCTTAAGCGAAGGTTAAGGGCTTACTAGGTTACCAGCCTCAGACCAACAAGGCGGCGTACACTTTTCGCAATAATAATGGGCTTAAGATTCGCGCTCACTCCGCGGCTTGGGGTGCGTGAAATCACCTGCGTTATAAAGCACTTTCTCCATGAACAACCCGCGGGCGGGAGCGGTCGGAACCTCCGAAGTGATGGCGCGTTCCTTCCGATACTCGATTAAGCGAGCTGGCGTCATCTTGCCTTCTCCGACGCGAAGCAGGCCGCCTACCAGCCGGCGGACCATCTTATAAAGAAAACCGCTCCCTTCGGCGATGACAGTAATCCGTTTACCCCGACGGCGAACCTCGAGGCGTCGGAGGTTTTTCACCGGATTCTCCTGCTCCATCCCCTGGCCATGATTGGCACCGAAAGCGTAGAAGTCATGCTTACCAACGAGCATCTTCGCGGCTTTGCGCATCAACTTCACATCGACCGATTTGGTCCCTAATCCCAGGCAGAAACGAGCCTCCCAAGGTGGCGGGTAGCCATCGCAAATCTCATAGCGGTACCGCTTGCCGGTGGCGTGCCATCGACAGTGAAAGTCAGCCGAAACGCGGCGCAGCGTGGTGACCAACAAGCCGTTCTGCTCGCAGGCATTAATTGCGTGGACAAGGTAACTGCAGGGATGGGGCCAGAAGGCGTCGAAATGGAAGCGTTGCCCAACGCTATGAACCCCGGAATCAGTGCGACCACTACCATGGATATCGATTGGAGTCTTCAGAATCCGGGAAAGGCGTGCTTCAATTTCACCTTCGATGGAGACGCGGCCGCTCTGCACCTGCCAGCCGATGTGATCCGTGCCGTCATAGGCGATTGTCGCCAGGAAGCGTTCCAGCTTTGGCTTAAAAGGTTTCTTGGGCTTAGACGGAGGCATACTCAGGCACCGATACCGCGACTGTTGAGATAATCCTGAAGCAGCACCGCGGCAGCACGGGAGTCGCGCTCGCCTGAACGGGCTTGATCCTGACGTTCTTTCGCCGAGCGGGGCTTACGCCCACCGATATCATCGGCCGCCTGGCTCGTCAGGGCTTCGTCCACTTTTTCGATCGGCAAGTGGAAGCGCCGGTTCAATTCGGTCGCAAAGACATCCACTTCATCGCACCGCTTAGTCCGCTCGCCTTCCACGGAGAGAGGGTAGCCGAGCACCAGTTGCGTGACCTTCAAACGTGTGATTTCCTTGCCGATCTGGGCGAAACGTATTTCGGGATCCTCGGCCACCGCGGCGGGCAGCGGAAAGGCGAACCCCAGCTCATCGGCATGACTCAGCCCGACCCTGCGGGAGCCATAGTCGATGCCGAGGAAGACCTTTGCCACGGACTCAAGTTGGTAGACCTTGGGGCAGAATTCAACCCGACACGTCGGCGGGCAGGTTTGACAGGGTTTGTTTGTGGTCTTCCTATGAGCCATGCCGGCGAATCCTCACCTCAGCGACCACGAGCGAGCTCTCTATGCCCGCCAAATGCGTCTGCCCGGAGTAGGGGAGGCTGGTCAAATCAGGCTGAGGGATGCCAAGGTGCTGATTCTTGGCGCGGGTGGCCTTGGATCACCTGCTGGACTGTACCTGGCTGCGGCGGGCATTAGTCAGCTCGGCATCGCCGACCCCGATAAGGTGGAAATCTCTAATCTTCACCGTCAGATTATCCACGGGTTCGATACGCTTGGCCTCCCCAAGACCGTTTCGGCCGCCGAGGCCCTCTTGGAAATCAATCCAGGTGCCCGCATCGCACTCCACCCGGAAGGCCTTAAGCCTGAGAATGCCGCTGAGCTCATTTCGCGTTATGACCTCGTACTAGACTGCACCGATAATTTTGCCACGCGCTTCCTGGCGGCTGATGCCTGCGTCCTCGCAGGTCGGCCTTTAATCCATGGCAGCGTCCTCCGTGGCGAAGGACAAGTCGGGGTCTTTCTTCCTGGCCGAGGCTGCTATCGGTGCATTTACCCGGTCATGCCAGATGCGGCCTCCGTGCCGACGTGCGCAGAGGCCGGCGTCTTTGGCGCCACCTGCGGGATAGTCGGATCATGGATGGCCGCGGAAGCCATTGCCGTCATTCTCGGGCAGCGGACAGACTCCAAGATGCTGGTCATCGATGCCCAGGCAGGAACTTCCCGAGTCTTGAAACTGGTCGCCGACTCGGCTTGTCCGACCTGTGGTGCGGCCGCAGTCATTAAGGATCTTATTCCCGCCCGCTACACCGCCACCACCTGCGCAAACCCCTCCATGAGCGAACACCCTATTGAAGTCACCGTCGAGGAGGCCAGCCGCCAGCTGGCCAAGGCGACCCCACCCCTTCTGATTGACGTCCGGGAGGCCGATGAATTCGCCCTCTGCCACATCGAGGGAGCCAGGTTAATCCCCATGAACAGTATCCCCACTCGCTTGGCCGAACTCCCCCAGGACGTCCCCGTGCTCATTCATTGCCACCACGGCGGGCGGAGCATGAAAGTCACGCATTTCCTCCGGTCCAAAGGGTATACCCAGGTCAGCAACGTGAAGGGTGGTATCGACGCCTGGTCGCTTAAAGTCGACCCTAAGGTGCCTCGTTACTGAACGAGACAAGGCTTGCCGACTCCTCGACCCCCTTCTTAATTAATTCCTACCAGCCATGAAGCGCCTCTCTCTTCTCCTTGCCTTGTCCGCTCTCCTTGTCGGTTGCGGCCCGTCCCGCCTGCCTTCGGATTTCTCAACCAATAGCGGACCCGGCAACGGCACGGATTCCCTCGATGGTCGTCCTTCGGGCTTCGACCGCATGGCCGACGCCATTCGCTCGGGCAACATCCCTCCTGAAGCCATTCTGGCCACCATCTACTTCGACTTCGATAAATACACCGTCGAAGCCAAAGAGCGCGCTAAGCTTGATGGTGTCGCCCCGAAGGCCAAGGGCACTAAAATCATCATCGCTGGCTACACTGACCACTTCGGCACCGATGAATACAACCTCGGCCTCTCTGATCGTCGTGCCCAATCAGCTCGCGACTACCTCGTGAAGTTGGGTTGCAATCAGGCTAACTCTGAAGTGATGGCCCTTGGTTCCCAGCAAGCCGATAAGGCTGCCGCTGGTCGCCAGTCCGGTGCCAAGGATCGTAAGGCGATCATCGTCGACGTGAACTACGCCGGCCCGATCACCTCGGGTGCCAGCAAGGCGGCCGCCCCCAAGGCTGGCGCGTCTCGTGCGGCGCCTGCTGCTAGCTCGGACGCCCCCGCCCCGAAGTCCGCACTCTGAAGCGTTTCGCTTTAGAAAATAAAAAGGCCCGCAATGCGGGCCTTTTTTGTGCACCGACAGTACGCGCCTTAGTTCAATCCTGCGTAGAGATATCCGAGCGTGCCCACGAACAATAAGGCCGCGAGGCCTTTACCATAGAGGCGCTCGCGATCCGTGCGATGCGGGGCACCCCAGCGCCCCCAGATCCAACAAGCCGAAGCCAAGACAGCCATGCCAAGTGAAGCGTCGCGCACCCACGCCGCGTCATCGACGAGAGCATTCAGCACCCAGAGCAGATACAGCGCATAGGCAAATAGCGGGAAAGCCATCGCTTGCTTTAAAGTCTCCATCCATTCGCCAGGCTTAGGCAGCAAGGCCGCGAGCCGCGGGAAGATTGAGAGGAAGAGATACGGCAGAGCCATCCCCAGGCCGATGACCGTGAAGAAGAGGAGCGTCTCCGCAGTGCTTCGATCCTTATCCAAAGCGAAGCCAAGTGCCGCACCGAGCCCAGGGGCCGTACAAGGGGTCGCCACCGCCGTAGCGAGCACTCCAGAGAAGAAGGCCCCCCATAAACCACCCTTCCCATCCGCCTCGGCGGCCGTGCCGGCGAGGCCGGTGCCAATTTCAAAAATACCAGCCAGACTAAGGCCGAGGACAATCATCAGGATACAGGTGCCCAGGACGAAGCCCGGAGATTGCATCTGGAAACCCCAGCCAACGGAACTCCCGCCAGATTTTAACGCGACAATCAAGCCCGCCAACGCGAGGAAACTCACAATCACCCCAAGCGAATAGAGCACGCCGTGCAGTACAACCGTCCGACGGGTCGAACCAGCTTCCCGGGCAAACCCCAGAACCTTCAAGCCGATCATCGGGAACACACAGGGCATCAAGTTGAGCAAGACTCCACCGCCAAAAGCGAGCAGGAGCCAGGTGAAGAACGAGTGGCTGGTCGCTGCAGCTTGGTAGGGCTTACCCGCTGAGACAGCATTCAGGGCTGCAATGACTTCTGTGCCGGTGAGGGCTTCCGAAAGAATCGCCGGAGGCTGCCCCGTGCGCAGAATGACATTGAGCGGAATACCCGTGCGTCCGTACTTCTGTAGCTCAGTCGCGATGACATCGTCCTTCTTGGTCCAATCGGCCTTGAGGCGGACGATACTCTTGGTGGCAAAGGCCTTGATGACGTCATCCTGAGTATAGACACGCTTGTTAACCTGACAGGTGGCGCACCAGCGGGCCGTGAAATCAACGTAGACGATCTTTCCTTCAGCCAAAGCGACAGCCTGGGCTTCTGGCGTCCACGCCAGCCAATCCCCGCTCGACCCCTTGTGAGTATCGGACCCAGTCGTGGCAGCGCCTTTCGAAGCCGAACCGTCTAATTTGACGTGAATGTCAACGAACCCACCATCTTCGGAGCGAGTCGTGAAAATCACGGGACCGGCGGCCAACGTCTCGGTCGCTTCCTTAAGCTCAAAGGTTAATTTTCCGTCGACGACCTTCTGCTTAATCGCGGCGTTAGGGGTGACGAAGTTTCGGTCTGGAAACCAGATGTCCGACAGTTTGCGTCCAGAGGGAAGGTCCACCGTAAGGAACTTTCCGTCACTCTTGCCATTCACGGCTAAGGAGGGACGCAGGGTTGGGTAAAGCTTGGGGTCGTACTTCTGGGCGGCGTTCCCCGCCCCAATGTTAACCGTCAGCTCCACCAAGGAGTCATGCGGCCAGCAGCCCTTGTCGTCGCACTCTAACCATTCAGCCTTCCCCTTGAGCGTGACCTGCCCCGTTTTGCCTGCAGGTATCGCCACTTCGATGAGAATCAAAGTCTCGGCTTCATAGACAAAATTATAGACTCCTGATTGATCTAGAAACTTTGGGCCGGGCCAGATGAAATCACTGATCGTGGTACCCGATTTCTCTGACCATTCGACGGTCGGGGAGGCGCCGGCATCGCCGGGATTCTTCCAATAGATATGGAAATGGGGGTCACAACGGTATCGCAGGGCGAGCAGGGCTTTCTCGCCCGCGCGGATTTCGGGGGTGAGGTTGACGAGGTCAACCTTGGTGCGCACGGCGGCAGCCAGATCGACGACCAGGGTCGTGAGCGTGAGCAATCCGAGGGCAAGGAGTCGCATGGACCCACCTTGGACATTAAGCGGACCGGAAGCAAGGCGGGGAACGCCTCAAGGAACCAGATGGCAGGGAAGCAAGGCCGCATCGCTCATCCCGTGGATAATCTTCTTATCCGCCGGACAGAACGTCGAAAGGATACCCGAAATCTCAGTGGTGTCACCGTTCACAAAGAAATAGGGGCAAAGGCGCACGCGTCCTTCCGCTGGGACAATCGACCCGTCATCCGCGTAGACCGGGTGGGTTAGCCGTGACGGCTTGTGATACTCTTGCATCACATGGAAAGTCTCGTTCTCGGGGTTTAAGGCGTTCTCGATTGCTTCGAGCCATTCTTCGCGGGAGACGTCACTACCGAGCGTCACGCTGCGGGCACCCCAGGCGGTTTCATGAAAGCCACTGGCTTTGATAATAAGATTCCGCTCCTTCTGGGAAGCCTCCGCCAGCTCGGTCCATTCGCGGATTGGCCGACCGGCGACTCCCGGGGCATGCAAGACGGCGGTCGGCGGCAACACGGTCTTCTCCATGATCCAAGTCTGCGGGACGATGCGGAATAGCGCCTCGTGATGGTCTTCCGGTAAGTTTTCTTTCCAGAATTCGGCAAGTTGAGGATGATGGAGGAGGGCGAGCCCGAGTTTCTCTTCCTGAAACGCCTTCATCGGCGGCGTGAGGGTCAGCGTGCCAGCCTCGACGGCGTTGAAGATACCGTCAGCGCCCTTGACGTTGGCCAAATCGAAGAGTTCGAAGAAACGGTAGAGAATATCGACTCGTCGAGGTGCCCCATCGACGGGGATATACGAACCGTCACCCATCTGCATAATCTGGGCGGGGGCGACAATATGGACATCGTGACCGAGCGAGCGAAGTTTCTCGCCGAGCCATTCGAACTCCGGCCGGTAGGTGGCGGCCTCGTCACTGACGACGATAGCCACGAGCGGGAATTTCTCCTGCGGGGTCAGGCGGGCAAGGGAAGCCATGAACCGGTCTGGCATGGCCGATGATCCGATGACGCGGGAAAAATCCTCGGCGTAGACCTCGTTAAGGTAAGCCGTCAGCCCGACGCCACCGGGCACGCTATCCAACTCGGTCATCGTGAAACCTTGCTCGGTGATCAACAGATCAGGACGCAGGACGACCGGGCACTGGCCTTTCACGGCCCGGTGGCGGCCATGGGCGATGAGCCCTGCGGGCTTATACCGATCAAGGTATTCGGCGACCCACGGGGCATAGACTTCCCGATTACGGAGAATCTTTTTTCCGGTGAAAGAACGGACGTAGAGCCGCTCAAGGGCGCGATGATAACTCAGGCAGGCGGCACCGATGCGCTTGATGTCACGGAGCTGCGCCTCGGTGATGGGCCAGGGCTCCGGCGAAAGCTTCCAGATCTTCTCTGCGAACAGAGGAGTATCGAGAAGCTTGTGACGAAGGGTATCCCGCGAAGGCATGGTACGGGGCGACGATTAGTCGTCGATCTTGATATCCTTATTGCGGGTGCGCGGCCCGCCGGCCCGGAGCCAGCCGTTAATGAACGCGTCAATATCGCCGTCCATGACTGCCTGGATGTTACCGGTTTCGACCCCCGTCCGGAGATCCTTCACCATCTGATAAGGCTGGAAAACATAAGAGCGAATCTGGTTACCCCAGCCGATATCACCTTTTTCACCGTAGTATTTCTCCATCTCAGCTCGCTTATCATCGAGCGTCTTTTCGTAAATGCGGGCCCGCAGAATCTTCATCGCGAGGGCGCGATTTTTCACCTGAGAACGCTCGCGCTGACACGCCACGACCAGTCCGGTCGGAATATGCGTAAGGCGGACGGCGGACTCCGTCTTATTGACGTGCTGGCCACCCTTGCCGCTGGAACGGTAGACGTCCACGCGGAGGTCGGCTTCATTGATCTCGATGTCGATATCGTCGTCAATTTCCGCGACTACGTCGACGGAAGCAAAGGAAGTATGCCGCCGGGCATTGGCATCAAACGGTGAAATGCGGACGAGGCGGTGGACGCCGCGTTCAGCCTTTACGTAGCCGTAGGCATTGGGACCCTCGAGGCGGAAGGTGGCTTGGCTGATGCCGGCACCTTCACCTTCGGCGATATCTTCGACCTCAACCTTGAACCCCCGACGCTCAGCCCAGCGGGTGTACATTCGGAAAAGCAGATCGGCCCAGTCGTTGGACTCCGTGCCGCCGGCGCCCGCCTTGACGGTCACGATGGCATTGGACTTATCGTGCAGGCCCGAAAGAAAGGAGGCGATTTCCAACTCGGAGACTGCGGCCAAAAGGTCGGTGCCCAGCTTGCGGAGTTCTTCGACTTCGGCATCGGCCGTCCCATCGGGGGATTCCGTAATCAATTCCGCGAGGGTTTTGGCGTCCTCGATTTGGCGGCGAAAAGCCACCTGTGGGGCGACGACAGTTTTATAGCCGTTACATTCTGAAATGACTTTCTGGGCGGCCTTCTGGCTATCCCAGAAACTCTGGGCTCCCATCTGCTCTTCCAGCTTAGCAATCATGACCTGCTTCCCCGCGACATCGAGGAACTTCCAGAGATAGCCGGCACGACGTTCGACTTCCTCGAGGTCGGCACGGATTTCGGGAGGGATGTACATGGAGCGGAAAGGGAAGGGTGAGCGGTCGGTTTAGCCCGAAGCGAGCGTTGGACATACGGTGCCGATAGGCCGTTTTCAATGTCAGATTAAGCCATGCCCCCTGGGCGCGGCGAAGGGAGGGGCACCGACCAGATGGGCAGTCTTTCCTCAGGATTAAAGCCGCCAGGAGTCCGCTCACCACGGCGAGCCTGAACCCACTCGCACTTGCACCCGGCCGGGAGCGTGGCATACCAGCACCATGTCTCATCTTGAAGGCCTGAGTTTCCATGAGATCGCTGGCCCACTTCCGGTGCGTCGCGTCCTCGATAATGGGCTCGAAGTCATTTATTCGCATCGTCCGGGTATCGGCCTGTGCACCGTCCAAGCCTGGGTGCGCACGGGGAGTATGCATGAGGGAAGATGGGAG
>Ga0194048_10001281_pt1 | contig 12474 bp, 13 predicted proteins | sample JunL225m_MetaG_FD_161685 | JGI IMG/M metagenome (GOLD analysis project Ga0194048, IMG submission 161685) | Anoxic zone freshwater microbial communities from boreal shield lake in IISD Experimental Lakes Area, Ontario, Canada - Jun2016-L222-5m | ecosystem: Environmental > Aquatic > Freshwater >...
CGCTGCTTCGGTGGCTCGGGCGATGGGCCTAGACGATTTCAAGGCCGACATTCTGCCGGCAGACAAAGCCGCCGCAATCGCCGCTTTGCGCGCCGACGGCAATGTGGTGGCGATGGTGGGCGATGGGATCAACGACGCGCCGGCCTTAGCTGCGGCCGATATCGGCATGGCGATGGCCACCGGCACCGATGTGGCGATGGAAACCGCAGGCATTACCCTGATGCGGGGCGATCCAGGACTGGTCGCGGCGGCGATCGACATATCCCGCCGTACCACGGCCAAAATCCGACAAGGGCTGTTCTGGGCCTTTGCCTATAATGTGCTGGGCATTCCGCTGGCCGCTTTGGGGTATCTGAGCCCCGTGTTGGCCGGCGCGGCGATGGCATTATCCTCGGTCAGCGTGGTCGCCAACGCTCTGTTGCTAAAAAGCTGGCGCCCTTAACCGTTTGTTAACCTGTTTCTGTTCCAATGCCGCCCGGCAAGGACCGGAGACAGCCCGTGAACCACGTATCGAACGACATCGGCGCTGCTGTGCGGGCCGAAGTCGCCCCGCTTTTCGACACCCTGCATAAATTCGTCGACCGGCGAATCGCCGAACTTAGCATGGAGATCCATGCCACCGTGCAACTTGCCGAATACAGCGAAAACAACCTGTCCGGGCAGCTCGGCCGCATGCAGGAGCAGATCGCTACCCTGGTCGCGGCGCCGAACACGGCGACTCGCAATAGTGGGCTAGAGTTGGAGGCGGTGGTCCAAGCCACGGAAACCGCCGCCAACCGAATCATGGAGGCCGCCGAGGCTATCGGCGACTGGCTGCGCACCGGTGCGCGCGACCCTGAATCGGTAGAGGCCGTGGCCGAACGCGTCAACGCGATTTTCGAAGCATGCAGCTTCCAAGACATCACTAGCCAACGCATTCGCCGCGCCATCGAGCACTTGCAGCAAGTCGAAACAATGCTGACCGAAATGGCCCCCGGCGCACCCGCCCCTGTCGAGCCGGTAGCGGATCCCGATCTGGCGCAGGACGATGTAGATGCAATGTTCGGGTGATGCGAACGAACGTAATAGCGGCTACCGGTCTATCCGCCTGCCAACTGCTGGTTTTCGGACAGCCTAAAGTGGAAGTTGGCAGACTGGCACGCCGACAAAAATTGCAACAAATATGAACGGAATAAGGCGGATAAGGGGCATTTCTCGGTGACGACCGTTGGTTCGTTCGGCCTCCCGTCGGTTCTATTTATCCCATCCATCGATGTAAAAAGCGCAAATCGCCAACACACGATCGCCACCCCAGACCTTTGCCCAACACGACGCGCTTGCTTAAGGTCGCCCCAACAGCGGGAGCCGAAGCAGCATGGAAACCTACGATTATATCGTTGTCGGCGCCGGATCGGCGGGCGCGGCGGTCGCGTATCGCCTCTCGGCGGACGAACGGAACAGGGTCCTGCTGCTCGAAGCCGGCCCTGCGCAGCCACGCTGGACCACCATCCCGATCGGTTTTGCTAAATTGCTGTACGAACCGAAGGCAAACTGGCTCTATTCCTCGGAACCCGAGGCCAACACCAACGGTCGAAAGCTCCATGTGCCCCGCGGCAAGATGCTCGGTGGGTCCAGTTCGCTGAACGGCATGGCCTTCGTGCGGGGGCAATCGCAGGACTACGATACGTGGTCGCAAATGGGCAATCGCGGCTGGAGCTACGACGAAATCCTGCCCTTCTTCAAGCGCATGGAAAGCTACGAGGCCGACGGCGACGACGCATTTCGCGGGCGGGAGGGGCCGCTGCGGGTGACCAATCCCGAACCGGCTAACCCCCTGCTGGCAACCATCATCCAAGCCGCCGGGCAGGTCGGGATCGCGCATAACCCCGACTACAATGGTGCGTCGCAAGACGGCATCGCCATGAGTCAGGCCTCCATCGCGTCCAACCGCCGGCAAAGCACAGCGCATTGTTACCTCGAACCCGCCCGCTTCCGACCTAACCTTAGAATCGTAACCGATGCGCTGACCGAATGCATGATACTGGAAGGCAACCGCTGCATCGGCGTGCGCTATTCCGTCCACGACACCAAGCAAGAAGCCCGCGCAGGGCGAGAGGTCGTGATTTCCGCTGGAGCCATTAACTCCCCCCAATTGCTGGAGCTTTCCGGCATTGGCCAACCCGAACGTCTGCAAAGCCTGGGCATCGCGGTGCGGCAAGCGCTGCCGGGCGTGGGAGAAAATCTGCGCGACCATTACGCACCCCGCACCCGCTGGGGCATCGGCAAGCGCGGCGTCAGCTACAACGATCGCGGCCGGGGCATCGGTTTGTTCGTGCAGGCGCTGAAATACGCGTTCGCCCAACCGAGCATGCTCAACGCCGTTGCCGCCCCGCTGCGTGCCTTCGTCCGTTCCCGCGAAGGCCTCGAAGCACCCGACCTACTGCTCGGCTGGGTGCCGATGCTGACGGAACTCGGGCCGAAAGGGCCGAAAATCTCCAAGCAATCGGGCATGACCTGCTACGCCCACCCGATGCGGCCGGAGAGCAAAGGCCACATCCACATCGTCTCGGCCGATCCCCGCAAAGCCCCTGCCATCAACTTCAATTTCTTGTCGGCACAGGTGGATGCCGATCTGACGGTGGCGGCAATCCGGATCGCACGGTCGGTCATGTACGCGCCGGCGATGGCACCGCTGCAACTGACCGAGATCGGACCGGGGAAGGCCCTGAACACCGACGACGAGATACTCGATTGGGTGAAACGCGTGGCCGAGACGACATATCACCCTGTCGGCACTTGCAAGATGGGCGTCGACGCGATGGCGGTGGTCGATCCGCAATTGCGGGTACATGGAATCGAGGGACTGCGGGTCGCCGATGCCTCGATCATGCCAACACTGATATCGGGCAACACCAACGCACCGTCGATCATGATCGGGGAGCGGGCGGCGGACCTCGTGCTGAAAGCGGCTGCCTGAAGGGGCGCGCGTTGGCCGGAGCATCGGTTCGGGCGATCGGCGGACTACTGGTTGGGTTATCGGTCGGAGGATGGCTTGCGTTCGACGCGGCGATCGGGGCAGTCGGACAGACACCGATCGGCGCTTATGAGGCCATCGCGCCAGCACCGATTTTCGCCATCTTCGGGCCGTCTCTATTGAAACTGTTGCGGCAGAGTCAGACGAAGGGCCGAGGGTTGCGCGGTGCGGCAGCCATCCTCTACAAACGCTGCCGCTCCACGGAATTTATATAGGGATTGGGACGGCCATGCGCGTTACTCAGAAGGTTAAGAAGATCCTCGATTGGTACGAGGGCGATAACCCCGGCGTGAAAGCCAACCTGGCCCGCATCCTATGCACCGGCAAGCTCGCTGGCACCGGTAAAGTCGTGATTCTGCCGGTCGACCAAGGGTTCGAGCATGGCCCCGCACGCAGTTTCTCCCCAAATCCGCCAGCCTACGACCCGCATTATCACTACCAATTGGCGATCGACGCCGGGCTGAACGCCTATGCCGCGCCGCTGGGCATGATCGCGCAGGGTGCCGATACCTTTGCCGGGCAAATCCCGACGATCTTGAAGGTCAACAGTTCCAACAGCCTTGCCACCAACAAGGATCAGGCAGTCACCGCCGGCGTGAAGGACGCGCTGCGTCTAGGTTGCGCCGCCATCGGCTTCACCATCTACCCCGGCAGCGAATACGCCTTCGCCCAGATGGAAGAACTGCGGGAACTTACACTCGAAGCGAAAGACGCCGGGTTGGCGACAGTCGTGTGGTCCTATCCGCGTGGTCCGAACCTGGATAAACCGGCCGAAACAGCCGTCGACATCTGCGCCTATGCCGCCCAGATGGCTGCGCTGATGGGGGCCAACATCATTAAAGTGAAGCCCCCGACTGCCGTGATCAGCCTGGATGCGGCGAAAAAGAGCTACGAAAAATTCGACGGCTCCACCCTCGCCAAGCGCGTCGCGCACGTCATGCAAGCATCCTTCGCCGGCAAGCGGGTCGTCGTGTTCTCCGGCGGCGAGGCGAAGGATCTGGATGGGGTCTACGACGAAGTCCGCGGTCTGCGCGATGGCGGCGCCAACGGATCGATCATCGGCCGCAACACCTTCCAGCGCCCGCGCGAGGCCGCGTTGGAGATGTTGAACAAGATCGTCGACATCTACCTGAACAAGGCCTGATCGGATGGCCGAGGCCGGCAGCGACGGCAAGGATCGTTGCCGCACCTATCTGATTACGCCCGAGAAGTTCGATCCCTTGCCGTTCGCCGATCTATTGGCGGCGGCATTGGACGCGGGCGACGTGGCGGCGGTGCAACTGCGCATTAAAGATGTCAGCGACAGCATCTGGAAACGCACGATCGACATCCTTCGCCCTGTTACCCAGGCGCGGAATGTCGCGTTCCTCCTGAACGACCGTGCCGATCTGGTCGTCGCGACCGGCTGCGACGGCGCCCATGTCGGACAGGACGACATACCTGCACGGGAGGCCCGGCGTATGATGGGACCCGACCTCATGCTCGGCGTGACCTGCAAAGGCAGCCGCGATCTGGCCATGCAGGCCGGAGAAGACGGGGCAGATTACGTCGCGTTTGGCGCATTCTACCCGTCCACGACCAAGCAGGTGACGAATCAAATCGATCCCGAAATTCTGCAATGGTGGTCGGATTTGATGGAAATCCCTAGCTGCGCGATCGGCGGGATTACACCTGACAATTGCGGGCCCTTGGTGCGTGCAGGTACCGATTTTCTGGCAGTGGTTGGCTGTGTATGGAACCATCCGGACGGGCCGGCGGCGGGGGTGAAAGCGCTGAATAAGGCAATCGCGGAGGCAGGTTAGTCAGGCCACCTCAGTGTCCGCCGCGAAATCGTTGCCTTTGAAGAGCAAGGGTAAGCCCCTGACCTTCGCCAAAGCGTTCGAGAATACGTCGCCGAAATTCAGCGAAGCCGGATGGCCGCTACCTTTGCCGAATGCAACGAACGCGGCATAGGCGGCGTCCATATCGGTCAGTGTCGGCGACATGATTCTACGCCAACCCGTACTCCACCTCCGCCGTATAAACCGACTGCTCTTTCCCCAACTGGGAACTGAACAGCGTAAAGTGCTCAACATCGAACGGTTCTGCACGGAACAAGTTATGGGCCTGCACAAACTCGACCAGCTTGAATTCCGGCGCGTTATCCAGCCGGGCGAGTGTCACATGCGGCTGAAAGCGGCGGCGCTCGGGTTCGAGACCGACGCGTTGCAACGCGGTCTCGATCTTGTTTTGCAAATGCTCCAGCCGAGGATTGCGGTCCACCCCGACATATAACGTGTTGGCCCGACCGCCTTTGCTGAACGTCCCCACGCCGGCCAGGGTTACGGCCAACCGCTTGCCACGCAACGTCGCGAGCGCGAGGTCGATCTCCTCGGCGACCGGCGGAGAAACCTCGCCGATAAAACGCAGAGTCAGATGGTAGTTTTCCGGCGGCACCCAGCGAGCGCCTTGGATGCCGGCGACGGACAGCGCGGCGATGCGGTGACGCAAATCCCAAGGCAGGTCGATGCCAGCAAAAAGCCTCATGGCGCGGGTATCTCCGCCAACAGGCGTTCCACCGCCGGCAGCAAACGGGCGACGATGCGGCGCACACCCTCGGCGTTCGGATGCAGGCGGTCCGGTTGGTTCAAAGCCGGTTCGGCGGCCACACCTTCCAAGAAGAACGGGTCGAACTGCACACCTGGGCGTTTCGCCAATCGCGCGTACACCGCCCGGAATTCGTCGTCGTAGGCCGAACCGAGATTGGGCAGCGCGCGCATGCCGCTCAGCAAGACCGGAATGTGCCGCGCGGCCAGCATGTCCAGGATCGCCGTTAGATTGGCCTCCATCTGCTTCGGGTCCAGCCCCCTCAGCCCGTCATTGGCGCCGAGCTCCACAATCGCGACGTCGGCGCCATCGGCAAGCACCCAGTCCAACCGAGCCCGTCCGCCGGCCGAGGTATCGCCGGACACTGCGCCGTCGACAATCGCGACGGTCTTGCCGCGCGCCGCCAAAGCATCCTTCAAACGCGCCTGGAATCCGTCGGCGCGCGGTAAGCCGAAGCCGGCAGTCAGGGAGTCGCCGAGAACCAATAGCCGCACCGCTGCCTCCGCCGGGGAAACCGCAAGCAATACAAATAGGAACAAGGCGGGGTTACCCCAGCGCCTGAGAACCCCATATGCTGCCATCATGGATGCCATCGTGCCAACAGCCTCCGAATCGCCCCTCGTCCAAGTACGGGGCCTGACCTTGACGGTGCCCTCGGCCGCCGGGCCGGTCAATATTCTGCGTGGGGTCGATCTCGACATCGCCGAACATGCGGCTGTGGCGCTGGTTGGGCCGTCCGGATCGGGCAAAACCAGCCTGTTGATGTTGCTCGCCGGTCTGGAACGGGCAACGGCGGGCAGCATTCGTTTGAACGGGCAAGACGTGACGGCGATGAACGAGGACGCATTGGCCCGCCTGCGCCGCCAGTCCGTCGGGATCGTATTCCAAGCGTTCCACCTGATTCCCACCATGACCGCCCTGGAAAACGTGTCTGTTCCGCTGGAACTCGCCGGTCGCGCGGATGCCACAGCACGCGCCACCGAGGCGCTGCGGTCCGTCGGTCTCGGCCACCGGCTCACGCATTTGCCTGGCCAGCTTTCGGGCGGGGAACAGCAGCGCGTCGCGCTCGCCCGCGCATTCGCGCCAGAACCGAAGCTGCTGCTCGCCGACGAGCCGACCGGCAATCTCGATCACGCGACAGGCGAACAGGTGATGGACCTGCTATTCGCACTGCGCGCCTGCGCCGGCACCACATTGCTGCTGATCACCCACGATCCAAAGCTCGCGGAGCGCTGCGACCGAATGACGCGAATGGAGGATGGGCGAATTGACCGATCTGGATCGCAGTAGCGCCGGCCCCACCTGCACCGTGATGGCCGAGTTCGACTCAGCCACCTCCTGCGAATTAAACCAATGAAAACGCATAATCTTTACGATCCTTCCCCATTCGCCAGAGATGGCCGGATCAGGCTAGGCCGCGACGGGGTGGATAGTTTCGCCCCCCGCTCTAGCCGTGGGCAGGTTATCCGCGCACCATGATCCTCGCCTTCCGCCTCGCGCGCCGGGAACTGCGCGGCGGTGTGCGCGGCTTGCGCGGCGTCGTGCTCTGCCTTGCGCTCGGCGTGGCCGTGATCGCCGCCGTGGGAGGGCTACGGGCGGCGGTCGATGCGGGCATGGCCAACGATGGACGTCGCATTCTCGGCGGCGATTTGGAGGTCGACGGCGGTGGCGATCCCCTGCCCCCCGGCCTGCACGACTGGCTGACCCCGCGCACCGCTGCCGTGTCCGAGATCGTGCAGATGCGCTCGATCGTGGTCGCGGCGTCGGGCGAGCGGCAACTTGTCGAACTAAAAGCCGTGGATGCGGCGTGGCCGCTGGTCGGCACACCCGGCATCGACCCGCCGCAACCGCTGGCTTCGGCCCTAGCGCATAATGGCATCCTGCTCGACCCCGTCGTCATCGCTCGCCTCGACCTCAAGCCCGGAGACACCGTCAAGCTCGGCAATGCCAGCTTCCGAGTCGCCGGCGCGCTTACGTTGGAGCCCGACCGTGTCGTTACGCCGTCGCTGTTCGGGGCGCGGGCGCTGATTGCGGCCGAGGCATTGCCGGCGACTGGGCTGATGCTACCGGGCGCGATGGTGCGGCACATGCTGCGTCTTACGACCGAGCAACCCGGCCTCGCGGCAGACATCCAGGTTGCGTACCCCGATCGCGGCCTGCGCATCCGCGATCCGAAAGACGCGGCACCGGGGGTAAAACGGTTTCTCGATCAGACCAGCCTATTCCTCACGCTGGTCGGCCTGACCTCGCTACTAGTCGGCGGCATCGGCGTCGCGAACGGCGTGCGCGCATGGTTGGACGCGCGGTATCGCACGATCGCGACGCTCCGGTGCTTGGGCGCGCCAAGCGGAACGGTGTTCGCAGTTTGCCTGATCCAGGCGATGGCGTTGGCTGGGCTGGGCGTCGCGCTAGGCCTGACGGCCGGAGCGATTCTACCGCTGGCGGGGGCGCGATTGTTGCAGGGCGTTCTGCCCGTACCACCGGTCGCCGGACTGTACCCCGGTGCGCTGGGTCTCGCCGCGACATACGGGGTACTGACGGCATTCGCTTTCGCACTTTGGCCGTTGGGCCGAGCAGCGCGGATTCCTGGGGCAGCGTTGTTTCGGGAGACGACGGCGGAAGGCCGGCCGGCTTGGCCGATCGTGCTCGCCACTCTTGTCGCGGGCATCGCTTTGGCGGCGGTCACGGTCGCCGCCGCCCCCGACCGGCGGATGGCCTATTGGTTCTGCGCCGCTGCGGTGGCGACGCTTGTGCTGTTCCGCTGCGGCGCATGGGTACTGATGCGGATCGCCCGTCTGGTCCCGACGGCCGGCTTGCCCCCCTGGGCGCGGCTCGGTGTCGCCAACCTCCACCGTCCCGGCGCCACCACGGCATTGCTGCTGGTGTCGGTGGGCCTTGGCCTTTCGACTTTGGCCACGGTGGTGCAAATCCAGGGCAATATCGGCCGGGAGGTGTTGCAGCAGATGCCCGCCAACGCCCCCAGCTTCTTCTTCATCGACATCCAGGCCGACCAAATCGAACGCTTCGAGGCCATCGTGCGGGCGCAACCGGGCACAAAGGACCTCCGCGATGTTCCGTCGTTGCGGGCACGAATCGTAGCGGTGAAGGGCGTACCGGTGGAGGAGGTCCGCACCAGCCCGGAAACCGCCTTCGCGCTGAAAGGCGATCGCGGCCTTACTTACGCCGCCGCCCCGCCGCCCGGCACAAAACTATCCGAGGGCACATGGTGGCCCGCCGATTACGACGGCCCACCACTGGTGTCGTTCGACGCCGGCCTCGCCAAAGGTTGGGGCGTCGGCATCGGCGACGTCATCCGCATCAACGTCCTCGGCCGCGATCTGGACCTGAAAGTCGCGAGCCTGCGGGACATTGCCTGGCAGAGCCTGTCGATCAATTTCTTCATGGTCGCCAGCCCCGGCATCCTCGCGCGCGCGCCGCATACCCATATCGCGACGGTGCATGTGGATGGGCCGTACCAAAGCGCGGTGTTGAAGGCGGTAACGGATGCGCTGCCCAACGTCACCGGCATTCGGGTCGCCGATGTATTGGCATCGATCGCCGCGCTGCTGGACCAGATCGCTGCGGCGCTGAGCGCAACCGGCGGCCTCACGCTGATCGCCGGCGCTATCGTGCTGGTGGGCGCGGTCGCCGCCGGCCAACGCCGCCGCACGCGGGAGGCAGTAGTACTGCGCACACTCGGCGCCACGCGCGGGCAAATCCGCGCGGCATGGCTGACCGAGTTCGGCATCCTGGGGCTAACAGCGGGGACTCTGGCGGCTTTGGTCGGCTCTGGCGCCAGCTACGCGATGACACATTACATTTTGCACACGGACTGGGAATTCATGCCCGGTACGCTTATCTTCACACTTGCGGGAGCGTTGGTGGTAATGCTGATATTCGGCTACACCGGCACTGCCACCGCACTGCGCGCCAAACCGGCCGCGCTTCTGCGCAACGAGTAAGAGAGGGGAATCATGGCTTTCACGCCGCAATACGGGGCTTACCCGCAAGCCTCCGCCGCCACGAACGCCGCCGTCATCGACGCGGGCCTTCGGGCATACATGCTGCGGGTCTACAATTGGATGTCCTCCGGCCTGCTGCTAACCGGCATTATCGCCTACGCGATCGCCAACACCAGCGCGCTGGGCCTGTTCTATCACGCGGTTCGTACCCCATACGGCACGGCCATGCAGCCGACGGCGCTAGCTATGGTAGCGATGTTCGCGCCGCTTGGTTTCGTGCTGGTACTCAGCCTCGGGGTGAACAGGCTGTCGACGACGGCGGCACAAGCACTGTTCTGGGCGTTCTGCGCCGCAATGGGCGCTAGCCTGACGAATATCTTCATCGTGTACACGTCCGAATCCATCGTGCGGGTGTTCTTCATCACCGCCGCGACCTTCGGCGCCATGAGCCTATGGGGTTACACGACCAAATCCGACCTCAGTCGCATGGGCAGCTTTCTGATGATGGGACTGTTCGGCATCGTGATCGCCGGTCTGGTCAACATCTTCATGCAAAGCAGCGCGTTGCAGTTTGCGATCAGCCTGATCGGCGTGGTCGTGTTCACGGGGCTGACCGCCTACGACACACAGCGGATCAAGGCGGATTACACGCAGTATGCCTATGCCACTGGCATGGACGGGGCAAACAAGCGGAGCGTTTACGACGCGCTCAGCCTGTATCTGAACTTTATCAACCTGTTCATGATGTTGCTGCAGTTGCTGGGGAACCGGAACAACAACTGAAGGCCATGGTCGGGCTAGTCCCGACCATCGTCCACATTTATGTGGCGCCGAGGGTATTTCAGTGTGACGCAGCCCTCGGATGACCGGCTCGTGGCCGGTCATCCGAGTTTCTAGCAGAGCGATAATTCGCTGCGCGCCTCAAGCAGTTTTGAGAAAATCCCCGAGCTTGGCGATCGCGGTCGGCTTGTCGGTACTGTCGAGAGCGGCGAGTTCGGCGGCAAATCGATCCAATGCCGACTCATAGATCTGCCGCTCGGAAAAGCTCTGATCCGGCTGCCCGGCATTACGATGCAGATCGCGCACCACTTCCGCGATCGCCATGGGATCGCCGGAGTTGATTTTCGCCTCGTATTCCTGGGCCCTACGCGACCACATCGTACGCTTAACACGCGCTCGGCCTTTCAGGACCGCCATCGCTTCATCGAATTGCTTGCGGGATGCCAACTTTCGCAGACCGGCGGTCCGCGCCTTAGCAACGGGCACGCGCAGGGTCATGCGGTTTTCTTCGAAGGTGATGTGGATCAGTTCCAGCCGGTGGCCAGCAATCTCTTCGGTGGCGATGCGCTCGACCTTGCCAACCCCGTGAGTCGGGTAGACCACGTAGTCGCCCTCGACAAAGGTTTCGGCTCTCGCCATCGGCCGAGGAATCTGGTTGGGACCGCCATGCGGTAGGGGTCGCCGTAGCTCTTGAGCCACGGGGACCGATGCGGCGGTAACAACCACCGGTTGGACGGGCGTATCGGCGCTCGAAAGCTCGGGCGAAACCGCTGTGTCCGCGGAATCCATCATGCTCGACACCCCGTGTCCCTTTGTTATGGGGCCAATATAGGAACGCGTCGCAGCCCTACCAGGGGTAGGGCCGGAGCAAATCAGGCTTTGCCCGGTGCGGGGGAGAAGAGGTCTTTCTTACCCGGCTTGTCTTTCCAGTTGTCCGCGTCGGCCGGTGCCTCCCCTTTGCGGGTGATGTTGGGCCACATCGCCGCGTAAGTGCGGTTCAGTTCCACCCACTCGGCAGCCTTATCGTCGCTATCGGGAAGAATAGCCGAGGCCGGGCACTCGGGCTCGCAGACGCCGCAATCGATGCACTCGTCGGGGTGGATCACCAGCATATTCTCGCCGACGTAGAAGCAGTCGACCGGACACACCTCCACGCAGTCCATGTATTTGCACTTGATGCAGCCGTCGGCGACCACGTAGGTCATCAGGAATCCCTCGGATGCGGCCCGCAGGCCGGTTTACCAGGGCGGGCGATATGCCGGCCTTTGCCCCGCAACGCAAGACCGTTTATGGCAGCGCTGCTACTCTATACGATCTCTTCGTATAAGGTACGCGCTTCGGTCGCCGGTCCGCGCCGTCCGGCCAGAATCAGGACGCGCAAGACGCGAATATCGTCGCGAATCGCCACGGTCAGCACATCGCCCACGCGCAAACGGGCATGCGCCTTATCGGTGGGCAGCCGGTTGATGCGCACCGCCCCCTCGTTCACCAAGGCGGCACAGTCGCTGCGGGCTTTCATGAAACGGGCACACCACAGCCACTTATCCAGCCGCTGCCAGTCGCGATCTTCCAAATCGGCGGCGGCCAAGGCGAACTACCGCTTCAAAGCGGCTAAAGCCGCGAAGGGGCCGTGCGGAATAACGACGGAGATCGGCGGTTCGATCGCCACAGCGCGTCGCCGCCGCAACGGCACCACCATGGGCGGCGCGGGGGGACCATAGACCTCGGGCGCCAAGCCGCCACCCGGGACGACCCGGAAACCCAAGCCGCGCAGCACCGCAGGCAGAATGTCCGCCTTCACCGCAAATCGCGACGGCAGGCCCGACGGCAGCGACGCGGCACCTTTGCGGGTAGCATAGCCCAATTCACCGGCCACACGTTCGGCGATATCGACTCGCAGCAGCACCGGCCCAGCTTCCACCCATCCCATCGCGGCGGCGAAACCCGGCGGCCAATCGGTCGCCGCCGGCAGCGACACCGCCCCCGGTCCCGGCAAAGCAGGTACCGCGTGTCCATGTCGGATCGCCCAAAGGCGAGCGCGCATCGTCGCGGCTTGCGGTTTCACGATCGCGGGTAGAAAGAGCGCGAACCGGCCGGAACGAACGCCGATTGCCTTCAGCTTCGGTCGCAAAT
>Ga0194048_10001282_pt1 | contig 12469 bp, 10 predicted proteins | sample JunL225m_MetaG_FD_161685 | JGI IMG/M metagenome (GOLD analysis project Ga0194048, IMG submission 161685) | Anoxic zone freshwater microbial communities from boreal shield lake in IISD Experimental Lakes Area, Ontario, Canada - Jun2016-L222-5m | ecosystem: Environmental > Aquatic > Freshwater >...
GCCAAGTCGCTCGCCGCCGGTCGCTAACCCGACACCTGCGCTCGCCAAGGTGGGTGCAATGCGCCTAATCTGCACGGACGAAAGCACGGATGAGAACTCGGAGGAGAACACGATGCCGGACAACACCACCATCACCTGGTACGGACACGCGACGTGGGGGATCACGACTCCCGGTGGCGTTCATGTTTTGGTCGATCCGTGGCTGTCGGGCAACCCAAAGTGCCCTGAGTCCGCACACGACCTCTCCGCCGACGTCGTCCTCGTCACGCACGGCCACGGCGACCACATCTCGGACGCCGTCGCAGTTGCGCAGCGCGGGGACGCCACGACGATTGCCCAGTACGAAGTCGGTGGCTGGCTCGAGAGCCAGGGCGCACCGAACGTGATCGGGATGAACACGGGTGGCACGGTGGCCACCAAGGGACTCCGCATCACGATGACGCAGGCGTTCCATTCGAGCAGCATCTCGCCCGCCGACGGTGCCTACGGTGGCGATCCGATTGGCTACGTGATCGAGCTCGAGTCGGGCCAGAGCATCTACATCGCGGGCGACACCGGCGTCTTTGGCGACATGGCCTTGATCGCCGAGATCTACAATCCCGTGATCGCGATTCTGCCGATTGGCGACCTCTTCACGATGGGGCCGTTGCAGGCCGCCCACGCCGTGCGGCTGCTCGGGGTCAAGCATGTGCTCGGCTCGCACTGGGGCACGTTCGATGCACTCACGGGCACACCCGCTGGGCTGCGCGACGAGATCGCCAACTTGGGTCTTGAGGGTGTCACAGTCCACGAACTCGCGCCCGGCGAATCGCTCTAAGCCGATGACATTCTCGATCGTTGGCTTCGATCCGGAGACGGGCGACGTTGGGGTCGCGGTGGCCTCGAAGTTTCCAGCCGTCGGCGCTGTCGTGCCCTGGCTCGAGGCGGGCGTGGGCGCGGTTGCAACGCAGTCCTTCGTCAACGCGCGGTATGGGCCCGACGGTCTCGATTTGCTGCGCAGTGGTGAGGACCCGACCACGGCCTGCGGCATGTTGACGGCAGCCGACGATCAGCGGGCGGTTCGTCAGCTGGGCATGGTTGATTGCCAAGGCGGTGCCGCCACCTTTACCGGCGATGAGTGTCTCGACTGGGCCGGTGGTGTTGTTGGTACGGGCGTCGCTATTCAGGGCAACATCCTCGCCGGCCCACAGGTTGTGGCTGCGATGGAGGAGGCCTGGCTCGCCACGGCTGGCGCACCTCTCTTGGAGCGTCTGATGGCCGCGTTGCTCGCTGGCGATCTTGCCGGTGGAGATCGCCGAGGCCGGCAATCGGCCTCAGTCCACGTCAAGCGCAAGGGTGCGGGGTATGGTGGCGCAACGGATCAACTGGTCGACCTACGCGTCGATGATCACGTCGACCCCGTACCGGAGTTGCAGCGTCTGATCGACATCCACACGATGTTGTTTGGCTCTACGCCTGAGTCGGAGTGGGTTGTTGTTGATGAGGCTATTGCCGAAAAAATTCGCGCTGCGCTACGCGCAGAAGGAACCACCATCGCCGCCGCTGGGGCCTGGGACGACCTGCTTGAAGCCACGCTGCTCAGCTGGGTCATCAACGAGAACCTCGATGAGCGTTGGTCCAGCGGCGACCGAATCGACCCGGTCGTACTCAACCACCTGCTGCGCTAAACGATCTTCAGTGGCTTCTTGATCCGCGCGAGCGGATCCTGCGTACGCATTCCGTGCAGCCGCGCGGCGAGCTCGCGAATCGCGATCGCGGCGGGAGCGTCTGGCGTACTGAGCATGAAGGGCAGACCGGTATCGCCACCCTCACGTAGCGTCGACTCGAGTGGGATCTGCGCAAGCAGTGGTACGTCGAGGTGGCTGGCAAGCGACTCGCCGCCACCCGTCCCGAACAGGTCGTCGCGCTCGCCACAACAGGGGCAGACGCGATACGCCATGTTCTCGACGACGCCGATGACGCGCATGTTGACCCGCTCGGAGACGGCGGCGGCACGCTCGGCCACGCGCTGAGCAGCGGCCGCGGCGTGGTCACCACGAGCGCCTCCGACTTCGGCAACAGGCTGCCGAGCGAAATTGCCACATCGCCCGTACCCGGCGGCATGTCAATCAACAAGACGTCGAGTTCGCCCCAGTGGACGTCCTGGAGAAACTGCTGCATGGCCTTGTGCAGCATCGGTCCACGCCAGAGCACGGCGCCGCCTTCCTCCATGAAGTACCCGATCGAAATCGTCTTGAGATTGTGTGCGACGGGCGGCACGATCATCTTGTCGACCGTCACCGGGCGCTGATGGATACCGAGCATGCCGGGGACAGAGAAGCCGTAGATGTCGGCGTCGATAATGCCGACTTCGAGGCCGAGTTGCTGGAAGGCGATCGCGAGGTTGACCGTCATCGAGGACTTGCCAACGCCACCCTTGCCCGAGGCGACGGCAATGACGCGCGTCTTCGGCGAAATCGAGAGCGTGCCGGCGGCGGCTGGGGGGCGGCCGCCGCGCAAGCGGGTGGCGAGCGTCGCGCGCTCGTCCTCGGACATGCTGGTGAAGTCCACGAGCACGCTGGTGACGCCTTCGATCGAGCCGACCTCGCGCTGGACATCACCATCGATCGTGGCCTTCAACGGGCAGCCAGGAATCGTCAACGCCACACCAACGGTGACGTGCCCACCATCGATTGTGATGGCACGCACCATCTCGAGCTCGATCAGATCCTTGCGGAGCTCCGGGTCGATGACACGGGACATCGCCTCGCGGACCTGGGTCTCAGTGATAGCGCTCATCTAGAGCGAAGGCTACCCTAATTCGGTGGAGGGGCCGTCCAGCGTGCGAATCACGAGACCGTCGAGCGTCTTCGGATAGAAGTACGTGCTCTTCTGGGGCATGACGGCGCCCGAGCGCGCGACGGCTTCGACTTCGCGCACGCTGGGGGCGCGAAGGATAAAGCCGACGTCGCCGCTCTCATCAACCTTGGCGGCTGCGTCGTCGGAGTGGGCGGTGTAGCGAATGCGATACGTCGTCGCGACAACCTCTGCGGGTAGGTCGAGGAGAGGGGCGAGGATGCGCTCTTGCAGCATCACGGCATCGATCCGCGATAGCGGTGTCTGATCGTCCGGGTTTGGCTGCGCGTGCACGAGCAGTGGCGGCAGGTCCTTACGCACGAGCCCAAAGACGCCGTGGTCGTGGGGAATGGCCGACATGGCGGCTTCAAGCTGGACGACGCCGTCGCCGGCTTCGGTTACGGCGAAGCCCGCCTCGGCCAAGAGTGCCGGTAGGCGTGCCTGCAACTCCTCGGAGATGCCACTCACCACACGGTGGATCGGAAAGATCACGAGGCCCGGCGACGAGCCATTCGTGAGGTACATCATCATCGCATTGGCCGAGGCGTCCTGCGGGAAGGCATCGCGATAGGCGAGTGCGGTGGCGTAGCGGTGGTGGCCGTCGGCGATCAACAGGCTGCGACTCTCGAGGACACCGTGGATGCGGTCTTGCATTGCAGGATCGGTCACACGCCACATCCGTAGGTGCGTGCCGTGGTCGTCGGTCAGGTCGATGATCGGTGTCGGCTCAGAGCCAGCGCGTAGGGCGGCGTCAATATCGTTGTCTGGGTCGTCGTAGGTGACGAGAATCGGCGACGGCTGAGCGTGCGTGGTGCGCAACATTCGCAGACGGTCTTCGACGATGTTTGGCATCGTGCGCTCGTGCGGCAGGATCGTGCCGTCGTGGTGGGGGAGCCCCACGAGCGCGATCATGCCGGTGCGCACGCGATTGACGCCGTCAGGCCCAATAAACGTCTCCTCAGTCCGGTAGAGGCACGGCACTTCTTCGGGCAGCAACGTGCCGTCGCTGCGCCATTCGTCAAGCAGTCTGCGTGCGTTTTCGGCACGACCAACGTCGGGCAGGATCAGTCGCACGACGTTGCGGCTACTACGCGCCACGAGCCGCATGCGATCCGCCATCGTGATGACGTCGTACGGCGGTGCGACGACAGAGAACGCCGGGTGTCGCTTCGGGTCGTAGCGCAGCCCGCGAAACGGGCGTACGTCGAGCGGTTCGGTTGGTGTTCCCACAGCGGGCGCATGGTATCGGTGCTTGCCCATCAGCCTCACCAGCGGACATTTTGGGCCCGGGCCCAAAATGTCCACTCTGCGCCACCAGACCGCGTACTTAAGCGCCAACGCGCCAGCTCGACTGCTCTCTGCTGGCGCTCGTGCGTTGCACACGCCGAGTCGCAGAAAGCAGACGCAATCGACAGAGCAAGGTGAAAGCGTCACAGAACACGCGCAGATTTCTACTACCTTTTCGTTTATATAAGCGAAAAGACTGATTAGAGGCGGACATTTTGGGCCCGGGCCCAAAATGTCCGCCTCCAGTCGCCGTTCCGCGTAGACTGACGACATGAGCGCCGAAGCCCGCACCGCTGTTCGCGACCTCGTCGAGGGGCAGTTGGTGGATTCGACGTTTGCCGTCATTCGCAAGGATCGCCGGCGCACCCGCACCGGATCGCCGTATTTGGCGCTCGAGTTGGCCGACAAGACCGGGCGCGTCCGCGCGACGATCTTTGACGATGCGCCGATTCTCGACGGCCGTTTCGCAGCCGGCGACGTCATTCGCGTGCTCGGCAGTGTCGAGGAGTATCGCGGGCGGCCACAGATTGTCGTCCGCTCGATTGAGCAGGCCGATGTGCCAGCCGACGCACTCGAATTTACGCCTGGTGCGCGCCGCGACGTCGACGATCTCGAAGGTTTCCTCGAGTTTCTCGCCGACGAGATCGCCGACCCGGCCCTCCGTGATCTGACGCGCGCCGTCCTCAACGATGGTGAGTTTCGTGTGCGCTTCCGCTCTGCCCCGATGAGCGTTGAGCAGCACCACGCCTATGCCGGTGGCGCCCTCCAGCACACGGTTGCCGTCGCCACCGCGTCCCGCGAACTCTGGCTGTTGCACCCCCGCCTCGACGAATCGGTCGTCTCGGCCGCGAGCCTGCTGTTCGCCGTTGGTGCGGCCGACGCCTTCGTCCAGGGCCCCGTCCTGCAGCAAGCCGAAGAGGGTCGTCTGCTCGGGATCCCTCACCTGTCGGTGCGACGCATCGAGCGGGCAGCCGAGCGACTCAACACTCCACGCGAGCGTGTGGTTGCTGTTCTGCACTGCATCGACGGCGATCGTTCGCGTACGCCCGAGGCCGCTTGTGTGCACGGTTCCATCGCTCTCGACGCCGCTGTCTCGGTCGCGCTGTCTCAGGCGGCGGGGCGCGCAACCGAAGCGCAATAGACTGCGCCTGTGCGCATCGCGCTCGCCCAACTCGATCCAACCGTCGGCGATCTCGCCGGCAACGCGGCCCTGATTGCCGCGGCGGCTGCCCGTGCCGCCGACCAGGGCGCAGACCTCTTGGTCACGCCCGAGCTCGTGATCAGTGGCTATCCGCCCGAAGACCTTGTGTTGCGGCCCGCGTTCGTGGCCGCGTGTCAGGCGACGGTTGAGGAGTTGGCGACCAAGCTGCCGCTGCCCGTGTTGGTCGGCGTGCCGTGGCGCGATGGTGCCGGCATCCGCAACGCGGCCGTCTTGCTCGATGGCGGTCGTGTGGTGGCGCGCTACGACAAGATGGCGTTACCGAACTACAGCGTCTTCGATGAGCAGCGTACGTTTCTGGCCGGCGATGGGCCGCTCCTGATCCGCGCAGGCGAGAGCCTTGTTGGCGTCACGATCTGCGAGGACATCTGGGTCGCGGAGGGACCTGCGGATGAGGCCGCGCGCGCCGGGGCCTCGCTCGTGATCAACCTCTCGGCTTCCCCGTACCACCTCGGCAAGGGTCAGCAGCGAGACGCACTGCTCGCCACCTTCGCGCGCGAACATGGTTGTGCCGTCGCCTACGCAAATCTGGTCGGTGGGCAGGACGAGCTGGCGTTCGATGGCCGCAGCCTTGTTCTCGATGCCGCTGGCGCGCTAATTGCGCGGGGTGCGTACTGCGAGGAAGACCTCGTTATGTGCGACATCGAGCTCGCGCCAGCGACGTCCTCCACGCTCGCCCCGGCAGCGGAGATTACGGTCCACACGCCCACGACTCCGCACGAGTCGACGATTGCGCCCCTGCCGGCTGATGAGTCTGCTGAGTTGTGGGCCGCATTGACCCTGGGGTTGCGCGACTACGTCGAGAAGAATGGTTTCAATGGCGTGCTGCTCGGCGTGTCAGGCGGCATTGATTCGGCGCTTGTCGCTGCGTTGAGCGTGGCTGCGTTGGGCCCTGAGAAGGTGCATGGCGTGTCGATGCCGACACGGTTCAATGTCGCGGAGACGCGATCGGATGCGCAGGTTGTGGCCGAAAACCTCGGGATCGATTTTCGCGAGTTGCCGATCGAAGAGTTGCGTCTCAATTTCCACGAGTCGTTGCCCGAGCTAGAGGGGTTGGCGGCAGAGAATCTGCAGGCCCGGATCCGTGGTGTGCTCTTGATGGCGCTCTCGAATCAGCATGGTTGGTTGGTGTTGACGACGGGCAATAAGAGCGAGGTCGCGACGGGCTATTCGACGTTGTACGGCGATTCGGTCGGCGGTTTCGCACCGATCAAGGACGTGCCAAAGACGTTGGTGCATGCGTTGTCGCGGCATGTCAACGCGGTGGCGGGGCGCGAGGTTATTCCGGTCTCGACGATCGAGCGTCCGCCGACGGCCGAGTTGCGCGACGACCAACGAGACGACCAGTCGCTGCCACCGTACGACGTACTCGACCCTGTCTTGCATGCCTACATCGAGGATCGCCTATCGCCGGCGGAGATCGCGGCGGCGGGCCTGGTCGATCTGGCGACTGCGACGCGGATCGCCGGGTTGGTTGATCGTGCGGAGTACAAGCGACGCCAGTCGGCGCCGGGGTTGAAGGTTCATCCGATCGCGTTTGGTCGCGATCGTCGAATGCCAATTACTAATCGTTTCTCGTAGGAGCTCGCATGCTGATTCATCACACCCAGGACCCCCAGTGGATGGCCGACGCGTATGTCGTCGCCAAGGAGCGGGGCGGCCCCGCGATCTGGATCGATTGCAATGGCGCCCATGACGACCTGCACGCCTTCGTCGCCGAGAACGAGTTGACGATCGAGGGTGTCATCCTCACGCACCATCACATCGACCACATCTACGACCTCGACGAGGTGCTGGAGAAGTACGGCGTCGACGTTGGCGCGAGTGCCCGCGCGATCGAGCTGATTAGCGAGGACGGTCACTTCACCGGCGAAATCGCCCACACGCTCGCCGAGGACGGCGCGTTCGAGTTGGCGGGTCTGCAGGTTCAGGCAATTCCGACGCCCGGCCACGCCGGCGGCCACCTCTCGTATCTGATCGAGGGCAGCGACGTCTTCACCGGCGACGTGCTCTTCAATGGCACCGTTGGCGGCACGCGCGCCCCTGGGCATACGGACTTGGCCGACCTGCAGGCCTCGCTCGGTCGCCTGCTCGACCTCGACGACGCGGTCGTCGTGCACCCGGGCCATACGCTGGCAACGACGATCGGCGCCGAGCGCGCATCGAACCCGTTCGTCCGCTACTTCCGCGGCGAGGACGCCTCGCTCGACGAGCCCGTCACCGCCTGGGGCAACCCGGCCACGCTGCTGGTCTGGGGCCCCGACTACGACGGTGGCCACAAGGCGCTGGTGCGCTGGGCCGACGGCTCCGAAGACATCGTCGGCGGCTCGAAGGTCGAGCGCGGCTAGCGGCGTTCGGCGGCGCGGTTGCGTGCCGCAGTAACCAAGTCGCGGAACGGCCCGAGCCAGCGCTCGTCGCGCTGCCACATAAATTCGTTGTGCCATTGCAGGCCGACTGCAAAGGGCGCACCGGGCGCACTTTCGGTCGCCTCAATCACGCCATCCTCGGCGCGCGCGACGGGGTGGAGGTAGTCGCCCGTGCGCGCCACGGCTTGGTGATGGAAGGAGTTGATCAGGGGCTCGCCATTGCCGATCCACGCGGCGAGACGGCTCGTTGGCTCGACCTCGATCGTGTGCCAGTGGTCGCCAGGCTCGGCCTCGGCGTGCGTCGCCCAGTCAACCATGTGGCGCTGGGCATCCGGGTGCATGCTCGGAACGTCCTGGGTGAGCGCGCCACCATCAGCGACGGCCAAGACTTGGCTGCCGCGGCAAATTCCAAGGATCGGGATGCCCTGCTCGAGCGCAGTGCGGGCGAGCCGCAGCTCGAAGGCGTCGTGCTCGGCCGGCACCGTGTCGACGGAGGCGTGGCGCTCCTCGCCGTAATGGGCCGGATCGACATCTTGGCCACCCGAGATGAGCACGCCATCGAGATCAGCCAGCAGGTCGGGAATGTCGGCAACCGGCGTGTCGCGCGGGATGGCAATCACGATCGCGCCGGCCTCGGCCATCGGCGTACGCAGATTGCGCTCGACCGGGATCAGCATCGGGTCGGCGAGTTCGAGAGTGACTCCAATGCGGGGGCGACGCGACATAGAGGAACGCTATCGCACGAGGGCGTTGGCTGCAGTAACCGCAACGCGTGGGGCGATCACTTCGACATCAGCGCCCAGTGCGATCTCGCGCGCACCGGCATCGACGAGCGCCTTGCCGACGGTAAAGGCCCACGCGGAGTCGACGCCGTCTTGGAGACGGCCGGCTTCACTCGCACGGTTGATGAAGGTGCTGATCGCTCGATTGATCGCAATGTGGGCGCGGCTGTCACCCGCATCCTCGGGCGGTGTGGCCTCGTTGAGCGTGCACGTCTGGGCGACGGCACGCATGATTGCCTCGATAAAGACCTCGACGGCTGCACGCGGGTCGGTCTCAGTGATGCTTGCGTCGGCGGCCGCTTCGACGCGGTCGAGGAAGAGCTCGCGCAACGCGGCGAGCAGCTCTTCGCGCGTCGCAAAATGGCGATAGAGCGTGGCGCGACCGATGCCCGCACGTTGGGCGATGACGTCCATGCCAGCAGACGGATCGACCGTCAACTCGGCCGTGGCCGCGAGGAGGATGCGCTCGTGGGTTCGTCGAGCATCGCTGCGGAGGGCGGTTGCCATGGCCGAAACGATACATGACCATCTCATTTGGGACAAACGTGTCCCAGGTTGTGTATTGTGCGGGAGTCTCAGATTGCTGTGTGCCCGCACACAGCCGATCCCTTCAGGAGCGTTCACCTCATGGCAGCCAGCAACACCCCAGCGAAGACCGGTCTCCTCGCCCGTCTGACCTGCTCCATCGCCGCCCACCCGTGGCGCACGATTGGGATCTGGGTCCTGATCATCGCCGGCATCTTCGCTGCGGCCGGCACCATTGGCGGCCAGCTGCAAAACAAGTTCACGATCCCCAACTCGGATGCGCAGAAGGCGACCGATCTGCTGCAGAAGCAGTTCCCCGCACGCGCTGGCGACTCCGCCACGATCGTCTTCCATTCCGACAGCAAGCTGACCGACACGCAGAACAAGGCGACCGTCGAGAAGATCATCGCGGCCTCCAAAACGGTTGATCACGTCACGGGCGCCGGCGATCCGTTCAAAGAGCAGGGCGGCTCGATCTCGCCCAAGGGCAACGTTGGCTTCGTCGACGTCCAGTTCGACGGGCAAGGCTGGGACCTGCCGTCGAATGTGATTCCCGACTTCAAGGCTGCCACGACTGCGGCTGCCGCGGGTAGCTCGGTCCAGATTGCCTACACCGGACAGGCCGTGCAGGAGCAGCCACAGCAGGGCGCCTCCGAGCTGATCGGCATCGGTGTTGCGATCATCATCCTGCTGATCGTCTTCGGCACGGTCATCCCCGCGTTGATCCCAATCATCTTGGCGATCCTTGCCGTGGTACTCGGCGTTTCGATCCTCACGATCGCTGCTGGCTTCACGGACTTCAACACGATCACGCCGATCCTCGTCTCGATGATCGGCCTCGGCGTGGGTATTGACTACTCGCTGTTTATCCTGATGCGGTTCCGTCAGGCATTGCACGACGGTGCCACACCACAGGAGGCCGCCGCGCTTGCGGCCTCGACAGCCGGTCGTGCGGTCATCTTCGCGGGCTCGACGGTTGCGATCTCCGTCGTTGGCCTGGCCACGATTGGTCTCGACTTCATCACCAAGATGGGCATTGGCGCCTCGCTGAGCGTGCTGACCAGCGTGGCAATTGCCGTCACGCTGCTGCCGGCAGTGCTCGCACTCCTTGGCCACAAGGTGGATCGCCTCAAGATTCCGTTTATTAAGACGCCGGACGACTCGCTCGCCGCCGCCAAGAAGACCGCGGTCGCACGCTGGGGTCGCTTCGTCACCTCGCACGCGTGGGTGTTTTTGATTGTGCCGCTCGGCATGATGCTGCTCTTCGCTGCACCCGTCGCCGGCGTGCACCTTGGTGCAGCCGATGCAGGCACGTCGCCGAAGTCGACGACGCAGCGCGTTGCCTACGACTGGCTGGCCGAGGGCTTTGGCCCGGGCTTCAACGGTCCACTGATCGTCGCTGTCGACACCAAGGGCGACCTGGCCGCCGCTGACACGCTGCAGAAGGCGATCGCTGCCACACCCAACGTGGCTGCCGCCACGCCGGCAATCCCGAGCCCGAACAAGCAGGCGGCGATCATTACGGTCTACGCCAAGAGCTCGCCGCAGGATGTTGCGACGACTGACCTCGTCGACAAGCTGCGACAAACTACGATCCCCGACGCTCTCAAGGGTACGGGCGCCACGGCATACGTCGGCGGCTCGACCGCAGCGTTCGAGGATATCTCCGCCACGATCTTCTCGAATATCCCGTGGTTCCTGCTCTTTGTTGTCGGCATCACGATCGTGATTCTGACGATGGCGTTCCGGAGCCTCGTGGTGTCGATCAAGGCGGCGCTTACGACGATCCTGTCGTGTGCCGCGGCCTTCGGCATCCTCACGCTCGTGTTCCAAGAGGGCTATGGCGCGAGTCTGATCGGCCTCGACAAGACCGGTCCAATCGAGTCGTTCCTACCGGTGATCGTGTTCGCGCTCGTCTTCGGCCTCTCGATGGACTACGAGGTCTTCCTCGTCAGCCGTATTCGTGAGGCCTTTGTCGGTGGCGATACGCCGCGCGAGGCAGTCACCGATGGCGTGGCCACAATTGGGCGCGTGATCATCGCGGCTGCGCTGATTATGGCCTCGGTCTTCTTCGCCTTCATGACGGGCATCGACCGCACCATCAAGGAGTTCGGTCTCGCCCTCGGCCTAGCGATCATTCTCGACGCCTTCGTGATTCGCCTAACGCTCGTGCCCGCGCTGATGTACCTGCTCGACGCCAAGGCCTGGTACATCCCGCGCTGGCTCAACAAGATCCTGCCGCGCCTGACGATCGAAGCGCCAAGCGACAAGTAGTCAAGCGTCACTGATGTCCGGAAGGGGCCAGACCCCATCTGGACATTCCGCGCTGGCTCGTCGCGGGACGCTCAGGCTTCGGCGGCCTCGGCCTTGCGGTTTGCGCGGACGCTGGCGAGGATGCCGATAGCCAGGATCGTCAGGATCACGGCGAGGCTGATCAGTGGTGGCATGTGGAACCAGTGCGAGATGATCATCTTGAAGCCGACCCAACCGAGCACGATTGCCAGCGTTGGTTGGAGATAGACAAAGCGCGCGAGTGAAGTGGCGATGGCGAAGTAGAGCGTGCGTAGCCCGAGCAGCGCAAAGGCGTTCGCGGCAAGCACGATGAATGGATCATCCGTAATTGCGTAGATCGCCGGTACCGAGTCGACGGCGAACATTAGGTCGAAAAATGCGAGCGCTACGAAGGCGACGAAGAGCGGCGTGAAGAGGCGCCTGCCCTTCTCTTTGACCGTCATCGACGAGCCGCGGAAATCCTCAGTGAGCGGAAGCACGCGGCGAATCAGCGCGAGGATACGGCTGTCCGCAGGATGCTCAGTCGTGTCGGTGTGCCGCGCCATGCGGAGGCCGGTGATGATCAGGAAGGCGCCGAAGATAAACGGCATCCACCAGAACGCTTCGAGGAGCGCACCACCGATTGCGATGAGGATGCCGCGCAGGATGATCGCCATGATCACGCCCCAGAACAAGGCGCGGTAGCGGAGCTCGCTGGGAACGGCAAGCGCGGCAAACAGGATCGCAAAAACAGCGACGTTATCAATCGAGAGGCTGTACTCGACAAGGTATCCCGTGAAAAACTCCGTCCCGACGGTCGGCCCGAGTAGCACCCAGATAGCGACGCCGAAGGCAATCCCGAGGCCGCCCCAGAGGCCGGTCCAAAGGAACGCCTCTCGCGGTGGGATCTCCTTGTCGCTCTTGTGAAAAACGAACAGATCCAAGACGAGTGCCGTGATCACGACAACAGGCAGGGCAATCCAAAGCAGCGTGGCGTTATCCATCAAGGCGTCCTCCTCATAATGCCCGCACTTTTGCCGCACCTGACGATCGAAGCGCCAAGCGACAAGGAGTCAAGCGTTGGCGAATGTCCAGATGGGGTCTGGCCCCTTCCGGACACCGGCGAGTGTTACTTGAGGCCCTGGCGCGCCTCTCGCACGAGCGCGACACACTCGGGGTAGATC
>Ga0194048_10001285_pt1 | contig 12447 bp, 9 predicted proteins | sample JunL225m_MetaG_FD_161685 | JGI IMG/M metagenome (GOLD analysis project Ga0194048, IMG submission 161685) | Anoxic zone freshwater microbial communities from boreal shield lake in IISD Experimental Lakes Area, Ontario, Canada - Jun2016-L222-5m | ecosystem: Environmental > Aquatic > Freshwater >...
CATTCCACCGAGCGCGCCGACCGACGAAGGAACGCTGCTGACGTGCGAGAGCAGCGTGATCACCATCGTGCCGATCACGACGCCGAACATCGCCGTGATGATCGGAAGCAGCATCGTTACCGCTGACCCAAAGGTCAGAAGTAGGACGATCAGCGCAGCAGCGATGCCAATCCCGAATGAGAGGTAGGAGGCGTTGGGGTCGACCGCGACAGCCCCAAGGTTGCCGTCGGCGGCACTTTCGAGCCCAGCTTTGCTCAGTGGTGCTTCGATCCGGTTGACGAGGTTGTTCGCTTCGACCGCCGTCGGGATCGCGTACTTTGGCGTCAGCGTGACCTGGATCAAGGCGGTCATCTGATTTGCGCTCACCAGAGCGCCTGCCGCCTGCGAGGTAGGCGTCGAAGGCAACGGGCTAACGACAGTTTCAATCTCTGGCGACTTCTTCGCGACCGCGACAGCTGAGGCGATCGCGGCGCTGTTCGCTGAGCTAGTGAGCGGGCCCTTGTTGGCCGAGTGGACGACGATCGAGCTGGTGGGTTTAAGCAAGGCGGGCAGTTTTGCCGTCAGCAGCTTGGTCGCGCTGTTGCTCGGTGTGTTCGGCAGATCAACCGAGTTTGAGGAGACCATCCCGCCGCTGCTCTTGACCCAACTAGCAAGCGCGACGACAACTACCAGCCAGGCCACGATCACAATCCAGTGGTGGCGGGCGCAGAACTTGCCGAGCCGGTAGAGGACCGAGGTCATAAGCCTTTATACAGCCCTCACCCCCGTAAGTTGGCGGCGCTCCCGCGTCGCCGGTCGTCTGTTAGGTTGAGCGGCCTTATGCGAGCTATTCAAATAACTGAACTAACCGGTCCTGCGACCGCACTGAAGTTGGTTGATCTGCCCGATCCCGACGGAGCCGCCGGCCACCCAATGACGCCAGGCGAGGGCGTTGTCGTTGACGTCGCCGCCGCTGGCGTTGCATTCCCGGAGCTGCTGCAGACGCGCGGTCAGTATCAGATCAAGCCGGACCTGCCTTTCGTTCCCGGTAGTGAGGTAGCGGGCGTTGTTCGCAGCGCCTCAGCAGGTTCAGGTTTCGAACCTGGCCAGCGCGTCGCCGCCTTCTGCATGCTCGGTGGCTTTGCTGAGGTCGCCGTCGCTCCGGTGCATTTCACCTTCGCTCTTCCCGACGCGCTCGATGACGCCCAGGGCGCGGCGTTGGTGCTCAATTACCACACAGCCCACTTCTCGATGGTCCACCGCGGCCAGCTGCGCAGCGGCGAGACGGTACTCGTCCACGGCGCCGCTGGCGGCGTCGGCACAGCCTCAATTCAGGTCGCGAAAGGGCTCGGCGCGCGCACGATCGCCGTTGTCTCCAGCGATGAGAAGGAGACTGTTGCGCGCGAAGCAGGCGCCGACGAGGTAGTCCGCTCCGACGGTGACTGGAAGGACGAGGTGCTGGCACTCGGCGGCGCCGACATGGTCCTTGATCCGGTTGGCGGCGATCGCTTCACCGACAGCCTTCGCTCGCTGAAGGAGAACGGGCGCGTCGTCGTCGTCGGCTTCACCGGCGGCTCAATTCCGGAGGTAAAGGTCAACCGACTGCTGCTCAACAACACCTCGGTAATCGGCGCCGGCTGGGGCGCTTCGGTGCTTGGCAACCCGGCGCTGGTCAAAGCGACCGGCGATGCGATCGCCGAGCTAATCGAGCAAGGCTTCGTCCGCCCACCGGTCGGCGCCCACTTCGCACTTGAAGACGCCGCCGCCGCGCTAGAGCTGATCGACAGCCGCGGCGCTACCGGCAAAGTTGTGCTCGACGTCGCTTAGCTCAGCAGCTACCAGCGCCACTGCTGCAGCGGCTGCGAGATGCCTTCGGAGAGCGTCGCGTGGCCGCGGCCGGTTAGCGATGCGGCGACCGCTTCACCCTGTGGTTCGGCGTTGTAAGGAAGGTTCACGCCAGCGCCGCCACGCACCAGCGCGTCGGCAACGGTCTCGTCGCTGCCGATTGCGTAGCCGCGTACCGCGCTCGCCGTCTTAATCAGCACGAACGAACCATCGGGTGAGGCGGAGGCGCCGACCACCCAAGTCAGTGGCATCCGGCCAACCGAGGTGAGCTGCGAGCGACCGCCAACGAACTGCGGATCGGCGAGCTGGTAGACGCCCACCTGCGCTTCGCGCTTGGAGATAATCGTCAGTGCCCCGTCGGAACCGACGGCCAGCGACTCGGCGTCGCGCGGACCGCCAGGATAAGTGAGTCGCTGTGAACTAACGCCGCCAGCGTTAATAGTGACCGGTGCGCCACCTGCACGTGGGAGCGTTGGTTCAGCCACGCGGTAGACCGTCACCGAGCCGCGCACTGCGGTGTTGTCGCCGATGTCGGCAATGTAGAAAGCATCGTTGCCATCGCTATCCGGGGCGATCGCCAGGTCCTCCCAGTCGGTCGCGGTAACTCCAGGCAGTTCTAAGGTTGCGCGCAGGTTGCCGCTAGCGGCGTCGATTGCAAACAGGCGCGCGCGGTCGCCGCTGTCGTTGTGGGTCCAGTAGACGCCAGGATTGACTGCGCTCTCGGCAAGGCCCGAGGCTTCGGTCAGGTCTGGGGCATTGACGGTTGGTGCGCCGATCAGCTGAGGCAAGAGATCTGCGAAAGGTGAGCCGGGGTCAACCGGTGAGTCCGGGGCGGCTGGCGAGCTGTCGATTGGTAGCTCAGAGCTGACGGGCTGCGCGCCGTGCCCGCCCGTGCCCGGTTTCTTGCCGCTACCGCTCGACGGGTCGCCAGCGACCGGCGCTGACGAGCTGGACCTGGGCGCAAGCTGAAGCGTGCCGGAGATCACTGCGCGGCCGCGCGCGCGGATCTCGAGCACGACGCGGCCTGCCGGAAGCTGGGGCAGCTCAAGGTAAGTCGCTTCGGTGGCGCGTAGCTTGACGCTCACCGACTTGCTGACGGCCCGTGGCCGAGTTGACCATCGCAGTGAGCGAAGCTGTCCTGCGCGGACCGCGGTGACGCTCACGTGAACGTTGCTGCTCGAGCTCAAATTCAGCGCGATCGGCTTGCTAGCCCAAGCTTGCGGAACGCTGAAGGAAGCGTAGATATTCGCTCTCCCGGCGCTTAGCGAAAGCCGCTGCGGTGCGATCGTCGCCCGGCGGCCGTCGTTGCGGAGCAGCGCGATCTGGCCAGCGGCCACATTCCCCGCGGCAGGCTTGGCGGTGCCTGCAGCTCCCGCCGAAGGGGCGAGCACCAGCAGCGCTGCTGCAGCACAGGAAGTGAGCAGCACGCGATCTTTGATCACGCTCGTCATCTGCCTACCTGTAACCCGCAAAAGAGCAGTTAGTTGCGGCAAATGAAGCGCCTGGTGGCTGCGGCTTCTTACGTTACGCCTCTGATGCCATAGAATCGACGCAATGCGCAAGGTCGACAAGTACGCCAACCTCGTTGCCGTCTTCGGCCCTGTGATCGTTCTTATCGCCTTGATCCCTGTCGCGATCAACCACGACCTGCTTGCTTGGAGCGACCTGCTCGTGTTCACCGTGATGTACCTCGTCTGTGGCCTTGGGATCACGGTTGGCTACCACCGGTTGCTCACTCATCGCTCGTTCGAGACCTACAAGCCGATCGAGTACATGTTTGCGATCTTCGGATCGATGGCGATCCAAGGTGGGCCGATGGACTGGGTTGCTGACCACCGCAAGCACCACGCCCATTCGGATGCCGAGGGTGACCCCCACAGCCCGCACGTCGGCCACGGCTCGGGCGTACTTGGAGCGGTTCGCGGCCTCTGGCACGCGCACGTTGGTTGGACCTGGCGGGTGCACGGGATGGCGACGCACAAGAAATACGCGATCGATCTAAGCGAAGACCGCGGCATGCGCGTGATCCACTACTCGTTCCCGTTCTTCATCCTCGTTTCCGCCGCGCTGCCGTTCGGCCTTGGCGTCGCGATCACGGGCACTATCTACGGTGGCCTAACGGGGTTGCTCTGGGGCGGCCTGATTCGCGTCCTGCTTCAAAGCCACGTCACATGGTCGGTCAACTCGGTCTGCCACTTCTTCGGCAACCGTCGCTTCGACGTCGAGGACCATTCGACCAACGTCTGGTGGCTTGCGATTCCATCTTTTGGCGAGTCATGGCACCACAATCACCATGCCTTCCCGCGCTCTGCGAAGCACGGCCTTCGCCGCTCCGAGATTGACACCTCGGGGATGCTGGTAGGCATGCTCAAACGGCTCCATCTGGCTTGGAACGTTGTTGAGATCCCGGCCGAGCGCCAGAGCGCGAAGCTAGTCGAAGCGCCCTAATCGCGAGCTTTTAAGCGAGCGCGGCAGTGCCGTCGCCGGCGAACGTCATCGGCCGTCCGGTGATCGGTTCGCCCACGAGCTCGCCCAGCAGGCCAACTTCAGTGCTCTGCGCCACGCCGCGTGAGCCATCCTCAAAAATCCCGGTCAGCGTCGCGACGGTGGGCTGACCTTCTCGGTCGTAGACGACGGTCGCCGCCTCGGCTGTGGCCGAGCCGTTGCGGCCTTCCGCCATCGAGCGTGAGGGCAACGTCCCGGCCTCGGCGCGGGCGTCAAGGCTCGCTAGCGGACGCTCCGGTTCGCCCGCAGCGAACACTCCTGCGGCGTGCTTCGTCATGTACCAACCGACCGCCGTGCTCAGCCCGCTCGAGTTAGGATCATCGCGAAGGCGCTCAACGAGCGAGCAGACGGCGTGCGTCGCGTAGTTGTTGCCCGGGCCGCCGGCAAAGCTCAGCCCGCCAGTCACGGTCAGCGGCCGCGAGTCGTTCCACGGGTCGATGCCCAGCTCGTGGCAGGCCATCTGAACGGCGCTTGGGAAGCAAGAGTAGATGTCGAGGTGGGTCGCATCGTCGGCATCGATTCCAGCCGCACTGAGAGCGCCGCGCGCTGCCAGACCCATCGCCGGCGAGCGGTCAAGTCGCTCGCGCGAACTAACGAACCAGTGCTCCTCGGCGTGGCCGAAGGCGAGCGGGAAGACCCAGCGATCGCGCGCCACGCCAAGCTCCAGTGCAACTTCCTGCGAGCAAAGAATCACGGCCGCAGCTTGGTCGGTCTGGATGTTGGAGTTGAGCAGTTTTGTGTAGGGCAGCGTGACGAGACGGTTCTGGGGCGATGGCGTCGCGATCGCGCTCGCGCTCGGTGGCTCCGCAGTCCAGGCGTAGGGGTTTGATTCGGCGACTTTGGCGAATCGTTCCCAGAGCGCTCCCAGCCGCGCGCGGTGCTGCTCTATCGTTCCGCCCTGGTCGGCCCAGAGCGCGTATTCAAAGAGCGGGTAGACGATGATCGGGGCGATCATGTTGGCAGCGTTCTCGGCATCTGTCGCTGGCGCTCTGTCGCTCCCAAGCAGGACGCTTGGGGCAGCGGAATCCTCTGCTGGCCAGTCAGGCTCGTTGCCGCTAGCCATCGCTTTGGCCAACGTCGCCAATGCCTCAGCACCGCAGACAATCGCGCAGTCCAGCTCGCCGCTGGCGATCCGCTCGCTTAGCTCCGCGATCAGCCTTAGCGGGCCGTCGCCGCCAAGCTCGGTCCGCAGCGTCAGCTTCGGTTCTATCCCAAGCTGCTTGGCGATCAGCGAGGCCGGGTCCTTCCAGCGGCGCGAGGCGATGTCAACGACGCCGAGCGCTGTGGCGCGGCCAAGCAGAGCGCCCCCGGCGCCCGAGTCGTGGCTCGCGCTGTTGATCACCTCAGCGCACATCGTGATCGGATCCGGCGCGTCGCCTCCGCGCCAAGTCGCCTGTCCAACCCCTGCAATCAGGGGGCGCCGCGGGTCGCCAGCCACTACTGCGTTAGCTGCTGGAGGGCGCGTCGCCTGCGCCCAGGATCTTCGCCTTCTCGGCCGCGAACTCTTCGTCGCTTAGAGCGCCGCTGTCGCGGAGCGACACTAGGCGTTCAAGGTCAGCCATCCGCTGACTTTCGCCGCCGCCGGACGACTTCGAGTGGCTCGCAGTCTTCTGCTTAACGTCGGCCGCGGCCTTCGACGTCGTCTCCTTAACGGCGGCACCGGCGCGGCTGAACGCAGCGCCTATCTTGGCCGTGCCGGCGCGCAGTGAATCGCCACCGCCGCCGACCGTCGCTCCAGGAAACTCGCGCAGCGTTTCGCGTCGCAGCATGTAGAGCCCGAGGAAGACAAGGATGATGAAGATGATGATGAAAGAGGCGCGGCTGGCGGCCGGGATTGGCGACCAGATCAGGAACAGCAAGACGAGCAGGGCAACGCCGACATAGCTTGCTTCTGGATAACCATTTAGCACCGGAGCAAGCCAGCCACGGACGGCCTTAGATGCCCGCGTGGGGCCACCCAGCAAACCAGCGATGATCAGCATTGCGCCGACCACAATGACCTGCGTGGCCAGCTGTTCGAGCAGCGTACTTTCAATATTCCATGCTGCGGTTGCGGCCGGCTGAATCGAGACGTCGGTCACCAAGCTGGTGACGATTGTGTCGCCAACAGCCCCTCGCAGCAGGACTAGCGCGAGGCCAGCGAAGATCAGGCCCGAGCCAACTTCGACCAGCGTGTTGGCGCGGCGGCCTGCGGCCAGCGCGACTGCGAAAACGAAGAGCAGGAAGGCCAAGATGCTGAAGATCAGAGAGGAAGCCCGTAGAGCTTTAGCTGCCTGCTGGATCTGTTTTAGGTCATTCGACTGAACAACCGTTACCTGCCCTGCGTTTGCAGGAATCTTCGCGACGATGTTGCTCGGCAGGCCGACGTTTGCGGCAACCTTGTTCAGAATCAGGCCGAGGTTCACGGTGATGTCACCGTTGGTCGTCGTGACGTAGCTGTTGCCGCCGTCAATGACCTGGACTAGCTGCTGGTGAGCCAGCTTGTTCGCGTCGGTCCAGACCGACTGAACCGCTGGCTGTTCAAGCGCTGCGTTTGCTGCCTGAGTGATTAGATCTCGCGCGCCTGCAGCAGCGACCGGTGCCAGCGGCTGAAGCGCCTCAGGAAGTACCGACTTAATTTCTGCCTGCACATCGACATTCGTATAGAGCTGGTCCACGAGATAGATCGCGATTTGGTCGCGGATAACAGGATTAGCGATCAGCTCCGAGCTGGCCTTAGTCCACTGGTTGGTGTCGAGCAACTGTTGGCGGGTCCAGTTCGCGAAAACGGCGACGATTGTGAACAGCGTCGCCAAGATGACCAGCAGGTGAACCGAGATCCGGCGGCCACGGGAGCGCTGCCAAGGCGTTTCGCCGCTGGGCGTCACGACAGTCGGTGGATCCTCGCTGGCCGGTTTGGCTCGCGGGGGCTGCTCGGTTGTCTTATCTTCGGAATCTGAGGTCATATGGCGGTAGCCTCGCAGATTCAGCGTTGTTTCGCCACGTATGGACTAATTACTTTGACGACCGCTCTCACAAACCAGCCGCCAACGCGCCGCCGCCTATTCGGATTCGTCGTGCGCGTGATTGCACTCGGTTTGATCCAAGCGCTAACGCTCTGGGGTGCGGCGGCGATCATTCCTGAGATTGATGTGCCGTCCTTTGCAGCGGCGCTGGTCGTGGTGATAGTGCTGGCGATCTTCGGCTCGTTGATCTGGCCTCTAATTACTCGGCTGCTACTGCCGCTGACGGTGCTGACCTTCGGTTTGCTTTCGCTGGTCGCGGCGACGGCGATGGTCTGGCTGTCGCTCAGCGTCGTCGACCACAGCCACCCAACGGTGCTTGGCTCGTTTTTCGTGGCCGTTTTGATGACAGTCGTCAGCACGATCGCGGGCACTCTGCTCGACGTTGACGGCGACGCCTACCACCTGCGAGTCGTGCGGCGGCGGATGCGCAAGGCGCGCGGTGCCAACAACAGCGAAGTGCCTGGGGTGATCTTCTTCGAGATCGACGGGCTCGGCGAACAGGTGTTGCGCGAAGCGGTCGCTTCAGGCTACGTGCCAACGATCGCTCGCTGGCTCGCCGATGGCAGCCATCGGATCATCGGCTGGGAGTGCGACCTCTCAAGCCAAACCGGCGCTAGCCAGGCTGGGTTGCTGCTCGGCAGCAACGAAAACATGCCGGCCTTCCGCTGGTACGAAAAGGAGCGCGGCGTGCTGATGGTCTCCAGCAGCGTTGCCGACACGGCCGAGATGGAGCGCCGCGCCAGCACCGGCACCGGCCTTCTGGCAGTCGACGGCACGAGCCGCGGCAACCTGCTCTCCGGTGACGCGCCGCGAGCATCGGCGACGCTTAGCGTCGTTCGCGACAAGGACCGCTCACATTCGAGCGAGTTCTTCGCCTTCTTCTCTGACCCTTCCGGGATGACGCGCACCTTGGTGCTCTCGTTCCACGACATGATTCTCGAGAAGCTTGCCTACTGGAAGCAGATCCGCTCCGGAGAAGAGCACGTTCATCGCGGAGGCGTCTATCCGCTGCTGCGCGCTGCGATGACGGTTGTAATGCGCGAGCTGAACACGGCGACGCTGCTGGCCGACATCGTTGAGGGCGTCCCGGTCTCCTATTCGACCTATGTCGGCTATGACGAAGTGGCGCACCATTCGGGGATCCGAGCGCCCGATGCACTCACCGTCTTAAAGCGACTTGACCGGCAGCTCCTGAGGCTGGAGCGAGCAATCCCGCAGGCCCCGAGGCCCTACCACGTCGTTGTTCTCTCCGACCATGGCCAGTCGCAGGGCAGGCCGTTCCGCCAGCGCTGCGGTAAGACCTTAGAAGAGGTCGTAGAGCAGGCCTGCGCTGGCGACGGTGGAGTTAGCGCTCCGCCGGCTGTGGCTGAGTCTTGGGGAGAGATCGGCGGCTGGTTGACCGAGCTCGGCAACGACGACAGCGCCGGTGGGCGGGTGATGGCGCTCGCAACGCGGGGCGTCGTCGGCGACGACGGTGTCGCGCTAGGTCTTGGCCGCGAAGCGCAGGAGCAGCACCAGGCGATCACCGACGCCAGCGATGACGATCGCCCCGAGGTGATCGTGCTTGCTTCCGGCTGTCTGGGCTTGGTCTCGTTCCCGCGCACACCTGGCCGCTTGACGCTCGAAACAATCGAGCTCCAGCACCCTGGGCTGATAGCTGCGCTTGCCGCTCATTCGGACATCGGCTGGGTGATGGTTCGCTCAGAGGCTGAAGGGGCCGTTGTGCTCGGCCCCGCGGGCAGCTACAAACTCAGCGACGACAGCGTCAGCGGGGTCAATCCGATCGCGCACTTCGGCGCCAATGCCGCCGACCATCTGCGCCGCCATGACAGCTTCAGCCACTGCCCTGACCTGCTCGTCAGCGGTGCCTACCTGCCCGATGAAGATGAGATCGTGCCGTTTGAAGAGTTCATGGGATCGCACGGTGGGCTCGGCGGCGCGCAGATGCATCCGTTCGCCGTTGTTCCAAGCAGCTGGAGCGAACCAGCCGGGCCGATCGTTGGCGCCGCGACAATGCACCACGAGCTAAAGCGCTGGATGGCTGAGAGCGGTCTTTCGATCGCGCAAACGCCGGCCGAGCTGAGCTAGCCCGCGGCCATCGTTCCGCCATCAGCGCCGCGGTCAGCGGCAGCGCTTAGCGAAGCGTCGGAAGAGTTCGCGCCCGTAGTCATTCCAGGCCGGCATGTGTGCCGACCGGCCTGCTTCGAGCTGCTCGACTTGGTCGCGCCGCAGCGGATCACTCTCGCCCGCGAGCAGCGGCGCCAACCAATGATCGAGGACTGCGCTGTCAATCTCCGGATGGTGCTGGAAACCCCAAGCCTCACCAAAGCGGAAAGCCTGCACGCAGATCGCGTTGCTCGCCAGCGTTGTTGATCCGGGTGGCGGCTCAAAGGCGTAGTCGTGCCACGCCAGGCCGGTCAGCCTGTCGGCTCCAAAGCCGGTCACTGGATCATCGTGCGCCGCTGGGAGGACGTCGATCTGCGCCCAGCCGAACTCGCGCTCGCTCGCTTTGAAGACCGAACCTCCGCTGACGTGGGCGATCATCTGGCCGCCGAGGCAGACGCCAAAGACCGGCCTCTCGCTCTCGATCCAGTCTCGCACTACCTCAAACTCACGCTCGAGGTAGGGGTAGCGGTCAACTTCACAGATGTTCTCGTCGCCGCCGAGGACTACGAGTCCCGAATACTGATCGAGAGGACGCTCTGGCTCGCCGCCCTCAGCCGGCACCCAGTGTTCGATCGCTAGCGATTGTTCGGCCGCAGCATCGGCGAAGACGCCGACTGTGCCGCCGTCGGGGTGCGCGATCGCGAGGATTTCAGCCATGTCGCATCTTACGATTTCCGCCCGTCCCGAAGAAGCCAATCAGCGCTCCGCAGGCACTAACTACGGACGCAGCCAAGAATGCAGCCGCGTAATTATTGCCGCCACCGATCGAGGCGATGATTCCAGCAAACGGCGCGCCAAGTCCAACGCCGATGTCAAAGAACGCGAGGAAGGCGCCGAGCGCAGTACCGCGCCGGGTCAAGTCGGTGTTCTCGATCACGATCACCGCTAGCGCCGGGAATACGAGCGACATCCCGCCGCCAGAGAGGACCGCTCCAGCGAGGACGAGCGGCAATGAACCGGCGAGAGCGATGAGAGCTATTCCGCCGGCCTGGATGAGTCCGGCGATCAGCACCGTGGGGCGCGAGCCGATCCGGTCAGGTACCGACGACAGGAATAGTCGAGTAACTACAAACGAGGCTGTGAAGGCAGTGAAGACCGAAGCTCCGTGCCCGATCCCCTCATGGTCAAGCAGCAGCACAACGAAAGACATGAAGCTGCCGTAGGCGAGCGCAACCATCGCCAAGGAAGCACCGGGCCGCAGCGTCGAGGATGGAACCCAGCGCAAGAGACCGCGCTGGTTGCGGCTAGCGACGACTGCGGCGCTCGCCGTCGCCGTCGCTTCGATCTCGCCGCCGATTAATTCAGCTTCGGCAAGCTCGCCCGAGGCCGACTGCTCGGTCGCCTGCGCCGCTGGGATGAAGCTGGCTATCACTAAGGCGACTAGCGGTGCAGCAACCGCAAATGCCCAGACCGCGTTATACCCAGCGCCGCTGAGAATCAAGGAGCCCAGCACGGCGCCGATCGTTATTCCGCCCCAAACCGAGAGACCGAACAGGCCGACAACTCGCGCTCGCCCTTCAGCAGGTGTGAGGTCAACGATCCAAGTAATCCCAGCCGTGTAGACCCATCCCTCTCCCGTGCCTACAAGCAAGCGCGAGATGATCAGCCCCGCCACGCCGGCGGGGATGAAGATCAACGCGGCGCCGAGCGCGGCGAATGCGATGCCCGCGATGTGAACTCGCTTGCGCCCTCGTTTGTCGGCGATCCGGCCGGCGATTGGGCGCATCAAAATGCCGGTGACTGAGAAAGCGCCGATCACCAGCCCGACGGCCACATCGCCGCCACCGATCGGCCCCTTGACGTACAACGGCAGCACGGGAATGACTGCGCCGATGCCGAGAACATTAATCAGGGTGGCGATGAACAGGGCATAAGCTGGGGCTGAGCCAGCTCGCTTCGGCGCTGCGGGCAACAGCGGTTCGAGTTCAGTCGAGTCGTGGCTGCCCATTGCGCCCGAGCCTAGCGCCGATCACAAGCCATCAAGTCGCGCTACACTGAGTTTTCGACTCGCCTGGGGCGGGTCGTTTTTCTGCCCCAGACAGTCTTTTGACGCAACCTCTAACACCGGAGTCAACGCATGGCCCGTGGAGATGTACGCGTCGCAATCACCCTCGAATGCGAGGACTGTAAGCGACGTAATTATCAAACGAACAAAAGCAAGCGGAACACGCCTGATCGCGTGACGCTGCGCAAATACTGCCGCTGGTGCCGCAGCCACACCAGCCACAAAGAGACTCGTTAGTGAGCTTCGAGCAGTGGCACGCAATCGTAAAAGAGCCAAGCAGCGAAAGGCCAAGCGGGATGCATCCGCTGGCAGCGAAGGGATCGTCCGCGAGGACATCCCCGGCTCGCTCGACCACGCCTCGGCCGACGTCGATGAGTTCGAAGCGAAGCTCGTCGCGGGAGCTGAAGGCACACCCGCCGACCCAAAGGTTGACCCAAGCGCCGGTGGCGTCGTCCACCCTGAAGGACTTAGTGCTGCAGAGTTCGCCGAGCTTGAGGACCGGATCGACGACGTCGAAGCCAAGATTGAAAGCGGCGACCAAGAATCGATCAGCGAAGCTGAAGAAGCGCTCGAAGTTGACATTGAAGCTCGCCAGGCAGCGGCAGCTCTCGCGCCGGCCAGCGCCGATCAGCCCGAGCGCAGGAAGTCGATTTTCGGTCGCTTCTTTGACTTTCTGCGCGCATCGTGGTCCGAGCTGCAGCGCGTCCAATGGCCTGACCGCCGCCAAGTCGGCCAGGCAACTGCAGTCGTTCTTGGCTTCGTTGTGATCGCCGGCGCCTATCTTGGTCTCGCTGACTACGCCGCTCAAAAAATCGTCGACCTAATCATCTGACCTTCAACCTGATCTGGATCCCATGTATCGCTGGTACGTAATCAACACTCGCTCAAATCTTGAAAAGAAGGTCAAGGGCGACCTCGAACGCCGTCTGGCAGCCCATGACC
>Ga0194048_10001286_pt1 | contig 12441 bp, 11 predicted proteins | sample JunL225m_MetaG_FD_161685 | JGI IMG/M metagenome (GOLD analysis project Ga0194048, IMG submission 161685) | Anoxic zone freshwater microbial communities from boreal shield lake in IISD Experimental Lakes Area, Ontario, Canada - Jun2016-L222-5m | ecosystem: Environmental > Aquatic > Freshwater >...
TCGCCAAGGCCGCCGACGAGATCGTCGCCGGCAAGCACGACAGCCAGTTCCCGATCGACGTATTCCAGACCGGCTCCGGCACCTCGTCGAACATGAACGCCAACGAGGTGATTGCCAGCCTCTCCGGCGCACACGCCAACGATGACGTCAACTTTGGGCAGTCATCGAACGACGTATTCCCATCGGCCGTCCACCTCGCAGCGCTCGAGATGACGACGAATGAGCTGCTGCCGGCGCTGCAGACGCTTGAACGCTCGCTCGGCAAGAAGGCACGCAGCTTTAAGAACATCGTCAAGGCCGGCCGCACGCACCTGATGGACGCCGTGCCGGTAACGCTCGGGCAGGAGTTCGCCGGTTACGAGACGCAGATCGCACTGGCGCGCGAGCGGATTGAAGCGACGCTAATCCACGTTCGCCAGATCCCGCTCGGCGGCACCGCAACCGGCACCGGGCTCAACACTCACCGCCAGTTCGCGAAGAAGGTCCGCCGCGAAATGAGCAGGGAGACGGGGCTGAAGATCGACGCGCCAGCGCACCCGTTCGAAGCGCAGGGCAACCGCGACTCACTGGTTGAGCTCTCCGGCGCGCTGAAGGTGCTGGCGGTTTCGCTGACGAAGATCGCTAACGACATCGCGCTGATGGGCTCCGGCCCCCGCGCCGGCATCGGCGAGCTGTTCCTGCCGGAACTGCAGAAGGGCTCCTCGATCATGCCTGGCAAGGTCAACCCGGTGATTCCCGAGGTCGTGCTGCAGGTAGCCGCTCAGGTGATCGGCAACGACACGGCGATCACAATCGGCGGTATGCAAGGTCAGTTTGAGCTGAACGTGCGGATCCCGCTGATCGGCCGCAACCTGATCCAGTCGATCCACCTGCTCACCACCAGCTCGACGATGTTCGCCGAGAAGTGCATCGACGGAATCCAGCCAAACAAGGCCGGCGCTGCAGCCTCCGCCGGCTCAACGCTGGCTGTCGCGACGGCGCTCAACGGAGCAATCGGTTACGACAAGGCAGCGGCGATCGTCAAGCAGGCGACTGCCACAGGGCAGCCGCTGCGCGAGGTAGCGCTAGAGCACGGCGTTGACGCCAAGCTCTACGACAAGACGATCAACCTGCGCGTAATCGCCGCCGGCAACGAAGAGGTTTAGCGCCACCGGCGCGGCGGTGCAGGTGCTGTCGTACCCTTGGTGAGATGAGTTTTTCCGCGGCTGGCCGCGCATTTTCGGTGCTGATGGTAGGAGCGGCATTGACGCTCGCCGCAGTTGGAAGCTCCTCAGCTGCCTCGATCGGCACGCCGCCGATGGTTCTCCCTAGCGGCTCTGCGAGCGTGGCCACGGCTGGCGATTGGATCATCGGCGTACGCGCCGGTGCGGAGAGTGACGCGATCGCTGCCCGCTTTGGCGCGCAGCCGATCGACGGGCTCCCCGCTTTCACCGTCGCTCGCGCGCAGGCCACTGCGATGGCCGCAGCGCTGAAGCGCGAACAACTCCTGAGCTGGGCCGAGCCAGACATTCGCGCCAAGCGCCAGAGCGCCTACGAAGGAGAGCTAAACAGTTGGGCGCGGGTCGCAGTTGTGCCCGCCGACTTCGCTTGGCCAGCTCCAGGCGGCGTCGCCGTCGCCGTGCTCGACGACCGCGTCGACAGCTCGGTAAGCGATCTGAGCCAGCAAACCACTTGGCTCAATAAGACCAGCGTCACCGAGTCACACGGAACGATGGTCGCTTCAACGATCAGCGCCGTCGTTGGTCGCGGCCCGGTTGTCGGCGTATTCCCCGGCACGCCAATCCTCTCCTACGGGCTGACGAGCTTCAGCTGCGCTGACGTCGCCAACGGAATCGACGCCGCGATCGCAGCCGGTGCACGTGTGATCAACATGAGCATCGGCACAGAGAGCGGCTGCTACACGATGTACGCGGCGATCCAGCGCGCCTTCGCTAAGGACGTGCTCTCAGTTGCAGCAGCCGGCAATGAGTTCTCAGACGGAAACCCGACCGAGTACCCGGCCGCTTTCCCTCACGTTGTCAGCGTCGCCGCGACAGACTCGGACGGCAAGGTCAGCGAGTTCAGTAACGCCAACGTAGCCGTCGATGTTTCGGCTCCTGGCGTTGACGTGCCGGTTGACGTGCCGCTGCGCTTCGACACTGAAGACGACGCCACCGACGGAGTGACGACGGCCAGCGGCACAAGCTTCTCGTCGCCGATCACGGCAGGCGCGGCAGCTTGGATCGCCGCCGCGCGCCCCGATCTAAAGGCCGGGCAGATCGCCGACCTGCTGAAGAAAGGCGCCAAAGACATCGCACCGAAGGGTTACGACAGCAACACCGGCTTTGGCCTGATCAACATTCCGGCCTCGTTGGCGCTACCGACGCCAACGCTCGATCCTCAGGAGCCAAACGATTCGATCGCACTTGTCGACGGAACGGCGCTCGGCACGAAGGCGCCGCTGAGCTGGTCCGGTGGCGCAGCCGTGTCGCTGGTCGCAAAGATCGATCAGTTCAAAGACCCGCTCGACATCTACCGGATTCAAATCCCAGCCCGCAGCGCAGCGAAGCTCAGTTTGACGCCTCAGTTCGGAGGCGCCGATCTTGCCGTCTACACGAGCGGCGCGAAATCGGCCAGAGGACCGCGATACCGCGTCGCCCACTCGGCTAGAGGCGGCCGCTCGGTAGACCGGGTCACGGTCAAGAATGCTTCAACTTCGGCAAAGAGCTTCTACGTCGTCGTCAGCGACAAGGACACAAAGCTGCTCAACGCGCAATACACGCTTCGCGTCGGTCGCTGAAGATCAGTCAGCGACGTTGATCGCGATGTACTTCGTTGAGAGGTATTCGTCGATCCCTTCGTGGCCGCCTTCGCGCCCGTAGCCGGACTGCTTGACGCCACCGAACGGTGCTCCCGCGTTGCTAACCATCCCCTGGTTGAGGCCGATCATCCCGGTTTCGAGACCCTCAATCACGCGCAGCCCGCGCGCGATGTCGCGCGTGAAGAGATAGGCGACGAGCCCGTACTCGGTTGCGTTGGCGGCGGCGATTGCCTCATCCTCGGTTGCGAAGGTGCGGATCGGAGCGACCGGGCCGAAGATCTCCTCGCCCAGAATCCGCGCGTCGTCGGCGACGTCGGTCAGAACCGTCGGCTCGAAGAAGTGCCCATCACGGTCGATCGGCGCGCCACCGCAGAGCACCTTGGCTCCGCCGGCAACTGCGTCGTCGACTAGCTCTTTGACCGAAGCGACGGCTACGTCATCGATCAGCGGGCCAGCCTGCGCATCGGCCTCGGTGCCGCGCGCGACGACCATCGAACCCATCCGCTCAGCAAGCCGCTGCGCAAACTCGTCGGCGATCGAATCTTGGACGAGAATCCGGTTGGCGCTGGTGCAGGCCTCGCCGCCGTTGCGCATCTTCGCCATCATCGCGCCGTCGAGCGCGACGTCGAGATCGGCGTCGTCAAAGACGATCAGCGGAGCATTGCCGCCGAGCTCCATCGATACGCGCAGGATCTGCTCGGCCGACTGAGCGATTAGCTGCTTGCCGACTGCTGTTGAGCCTGTGAAGGAGAGCTTTCGCAGGCGCGGATCGGCGATCAGCGGCGCCATCAGCGAGCCGGAGCTGGAGCCGCAGACGACGTTGAGAACTCCTGCGGGCAGGCCCGCATCCTCGAAGATCTGGGCCATAGCGAGCATCGAGAGCGGCGTCTGCTTGGCCGGCTTTACGACGACTGTGCAGCCGGCCGCGATTGCCGGGCCAACCTTGCGCGTGCCCATCGCCAGCGGGAAGTTCCATGGCGTGATGAAGAGGCAAGGCCCAACCGCTTGGCGCATCGTCAGCACGCGACTGCCACCATTTTCGGCCGTTTGGAATCGGCCGTTGATCCGAACCGCTTCCTCGGCGTACCAGCGCAGGTAGGAGGCTGCGTAAGCAACCTCGCCGCGCGCCTCGGCCAGCGGTTTACCCATCTCCATGGTCATGATCAGCGCTAGGTGCTCGGTGCGCTCAACCATCAGCTCGTAGGCGCGGCGCAGGATTTCGCCGCGCTCGCGCGGAGCCGTCATGCGGAAGCTGGCGAAGGCCTCGTCGGCTGCGGCCAGCGCAGCGTCGGCGTCTTCCGGCGTTGCGTCGGCTACTTCGACCAGAGTCTCCCCTGTTGCCGGGTCCTCGACGGCCATCGTCGCGCCGCCGCTGGCGTCGCGCCACTGCCCACCAATAAAGAGGCGCCGCTCGACAGTTTCGAGGGCTGAACGTTCGTCTGCCACGCTAATCGTTGTCATCGTTCGAGATTAGCGAGCCGCGAGCGGCGCCGGGAGTTTTGTGACTCGTCTTAGGTGAACATCCGAGCCAGCGACTCGGCTACGCAGACAGGCTTCTCTCCGCCTTCGGTCTCAAAGGTCTGCGTCACCAGCATCTGAACGCCGCCCGGAACGTCTTCAACCGAGGTAAGCGTTGCGCGCATCCGCACCTTCGCGCCGACCATCAGCGGGGCCGGGAAGCGGACCTTCTGATAGCCGTAGTTGACGGCAAAGACAAACCCTTCGACGCTCATCACCTCGTAGGTGAACTTTGGTCCAAGCGAGAGGGTGAAGAGGCCATGGGCGATCGTGCCGCCGAAGGGGGTCTCTTTCGCCATCTCAGGATTGACGTGAATCCACTGGTGGTCGCCGGTTACCTCGGCGAACTCATTGATCGTCTCCTGCGTTACCTCGTACCACTCACTAACACCAAGCTCCGTGCCAACTGCGGCCTTCATTTCATCTACACCGTTGAGTGTCGCCATCTGTGCTCCTCTTTGTCCGAATGAATAACTTGGGTTAGAAGCCTACGCACGCGCAGCAAAAAAGTCCGCGTCCTGCTCGCCGAGCGGCGTCGATGGCGGCTCGCCAGCGACGTATTCGAGCGACAGTCGGCCCCAATCGCCACCGGCACGAAGCTCGCCAAGAACGCTAAAAAGCAGCCCTTCCATCCGTCGCATCAGTAGCGCCTCAGGCGGCAGCGTCTGTTTACGCATGTAGTCGTAATGCGGTGAGCGGGGAGAGCTTCCAACCTCGATTGCGTTGCGCACGTACTCCGGAGTGAGCCTTCGGTAGCCGGTCGTGAAGTACCACTCACCGGCGGTCTGCAGCTGCTCGAGCACGCGCTCAGGCTCAAATTGGTCGGGCTCGGGCAGGTAGCCAAGCTCGGATAGCCAGCGGTGAGTTTGCTCGGCGTCGCCTTCGATCACCGAGCGCGCCAATGCCCGCTCGCCGTCGAGATATTGCTCTGGCACTCGGCGAATCAAGCCGAAGTCGAGGAAGCAGACGCGGCCGTCGTCGCAGAAGATGTAGTTGCCTGGGTGGGGATCACCGAGCGCGAGCCGCTCGCGCTGCAGCAGACCAAAGAAGAAGCGGAAGGCAATCTCGCCGGCGAGGTCGCGCTCCTCGTCGCTGCGATCCTTCATCTGCGCGAAGCTCTGGCCTGCGACGTACTCGCTGACGAGCACGCGCCGGGTTGAGAGCGAAGCGAAGATCGCTGGAATGCGGATGAAGGGATGGCCGCGATAGGCGCGCGCGATCTGGCGCTGGTTGGCGGCCTCGAGTTCGTAGTCGAGTTCCTCGGCGATCCGCTCGCGCAGCTCAGCAAGCAAAGCCTTGGCGTCGATGCCTGGCGCCAGCCGCTTGAGCAGCGGCACCAGCAGCCCCACATTGCGCATGTCGGTCTCGACCGCCTCGGCAACTCCGGGGTACTGAACCTTGACCGCCACCTCGTCGCCGTCGTGCGTGGTGGCGCGATAAACCTGCCCGATTGAGGCGGCAGCGATCGGCTCTTCGTCGAAGCTGGCGAAGACTGCGCTGATCGGCTCGCCATAGTCGGCTTCGACGACCTTCTTCATGTCCTTGAACGCAACCTGCGGAGCGTTGTCGCGCAGCTCGGCGAGCCGTGCTTTGAACTCCTCGCGGTCGTCCTCAGGGATCAGCTCAAAGTCAACGGTCGAGAGGACTTGGCCGATCTTCATCGCCGCGCCCTTCATCTGGCCGAGCTGCTTGACGAGCTGATCGGCGAGGTCGAAGGCGCGTGCCTGGGTGGCCTCGTCGGCACGTTCCTCGGTGCGCAGGCGGTTGATCGCGCTGGTCGCCGCCCACTTCGCGCTCTGGCCACCGACGAGCGAGCCAAACTTGGCCGTCCGCGCCAGCCTTGAGCTGGGCAGCTTGCTGGTCTCTTTGATGTCGTCTTGGTCTTCTTCAGCCATCAGCAGTTCGACCCTTGTACGGGCGGCCATTCAGTCGGTATCACGGTAGCCTGCCGCCCGTGGCCACTCCACTACTCGCTGTCGACACGCCGTCGCTGCTGTACCGCGCTTTCTTCGCGTTGCCGAAGTCGATCAAGGGTGCAGATGGCAAGCCGGTCAACGCACTGCTCGGAACGGCCAACATGCTGCTCCAAGCGGTCGCTGATTACGACCCGCGCGCAGTCGTCTGCTGCTTCGGCGCTGAGGCCGGCGCCTACCGCGTCAAGGCCTTCCCCGCTTACCACGCAGACCGCCCACCGATGCCACCGGAGCTTGAGCACCAGTGGGAGCTTGCGCCCGGCTTCCTCGCCGCTTGCGGATGGAGTTCGCTCGATGCGGGAGAGCTTGAGGCCGACGACCTGCTCGGCTCGCTGGCCACGCTTGAGAGCAAAGCTGGCGGTAAGACGCTGATCTTCAGCGGCGACCGCGACATGTTCCAGTGCGCCTCAAAGCAGGTCACCGTGCTCTACCCGGCGCGTGGCGGGCCGCAACTGATTGGCCCGGCAGAAGTGCTTGAGCGCAGCGGCGCTCAGCCAGAGCAGATTCCCGACCTGATCGCGCTACGCGGCGACCCTTCCGATGGAATCCCTGGAGCGAAAGGGATCGGTGAGAAAGGTGCGGCGTTGCTGCTGGAGCAGTACGGCTCGCTCGAGGCGGTGCTGGCAGCGGCTGATGACCCCGCCGCTGAGATGACGGCGAGGACGCGCGCCGCTCTGACCGAGGACCCGGTTTTGCTGCGGGCGTTCAAAGAGATGGCGACGCTGCAGCCGATCAAACTGAAGCGACCGAAGGACGCGCCGCTCAACGCAAGCCGCGGCGCTGAGGCAGCGCGCGAGCTGGGAATGAACCGGCTCGCCGAGCGGCTCGCCGCTAGCGCTAAGGCGTGAAGTTGACGGTAATCACGTCGCCATCGGCTACTTGGTAGTCGCGGCCTTCGGTTCGAAGCGTGCCGCGGTCGCGCGCTGGGGCGTAGCCACCGGCCTCGACCAGCGCCTCCCAGCCGATGATCTCTGCGCGGACAAAGCCCTTCTGGATGTCGGTGTGGATTGCGCCGGCAGCGTCCCACGCGGACGAGCCGCGGCGCAGGTGCCAAGACTGAGCGGGCTTCGCCTCTCCCGCGGTGAAGAAGGCGATCAGCTCGAGCAGCTCAAAGGCGCCGCGGACAACCATCTCAAGCCCCGACTCGTCAAGTTCGAGGTCGGCGCGCATCGCAGCGGCGTCCTCGTCGCTTAGCTCTGAGAGCTCGGCCTCGAGCCGCGAGGAGATCGCGACGGCGCCGGCGCCCTCTTTGGCGGCGTGCGCGCTGACGACTTCCGGCACGGCGAGATCACCCTCATCGACGTTGGCGATGAAGAGCACCGGCTTGCCGGTCAGCGGCTGAAGCAGGCGCATCGCATCTGGCGCATCGTCCGGAACGGGGACGGTGCGGGCGGGGCGACCGGCGCCGAGCGCCTCGATCACTGCCGCGAGCCACCCTTCTTCGGCTATCGCATGGGCGTCGCCGCTGCGAGCCTCACGGGAGACGCGCTGGTGGCGCCGTTCAGCCTGCTCAAGGTCGGCGAAGATCAGTTCGGTTTCGATGATCTCGATGTCGCGCTGCGGGTCGACGCTGCCTTCAGAGTGGATCACGTTCGAATCGCCGTGGGCGCGGACTACGTGCAGCAGAGCATCGGTTTCACGAATGTTGGCGAGGAACTGATTGCCGAGCCCCTCCCCCTTGTGCGCGCCGGCTACCAACCCGGCGATGTCGTGGAAGGCGATCGTGTCCCAAACGATCTCCGAGGCGCCGACCGTCTCGGCAACCTGAACCATCCGCTCGTCCTCAACTGGGACGACAGCGACATTCGGTTCGATCGTCGTGAAGGGGTAGTTGGCGGCCTGGGCGCCGGCCTGGGTGAGGGCGTTGAAGAGCGAAGACTTGCCGGCATTGGGCATGCCAATGATTCCGACCTTCATCGCTTAACTCAGCAATCCGTTCGAGTGAGACGGCAAGCCGGAGCGGCTAACCGAGCCCAAAGCCGACGCGATGCTCTTCGCTCTCGCTGCGCACGTAGACGACCTGCGAACAATCAACGCGAACCGGGCCGTCCTCATCGTTGAGATCGATCCAGCCGCCCTTTTCGAGCGAGCTAAAAAGCTTCTCGCGGTCGCTGGCGCTGAGTTTCAGTGGCAGCGCTCCGCCACCCTTGAGCCCGAGCACTACGCGCTCGCCTTCAGTTGATTCCTTGGCCATCAGTGATCCTCCGCCGGCTGGACGATCTCGGTCAGAACGCCTCCGGTGTATTTGGGGTGGGCGAAAGCAACTCGCGAGCCGCGGATACCAACTCGTGGCTGCTCGTCGATCAGTTTGATTCCTGCGGCGCGGAGCCGCTCAAGTTCGCTCTCAATGTCGCTGACCTGGTAAGCGATGTGATGCATTCCCGGGCCGCTGCGCTCAAGGAAGCGGCCGACGGGAGTGTCGGGGCTGAGCGGCTGGAGCAGCTCGATGTGGTTCTCGCCGAGGTCGAGCAACACAGCCTCAACGCCCTGCTCCTCGACGACTTCGCGGTGCACGAGCGTCATCTCGAGCGTTGCTTCGTAGAGCTCTAGCGCCGGGTCGATCGCCTCAACGGCGATACCAACGTGGTCGATTCGATCAAACATTCTTCTGCGCAGTCTACGAAGCTGAACCGAGTAGCTCCTGCGCGATGTCGCTGAAGCAGTGAGCGGCGAAGGCTAGATCGCGAACGTCGATCCGCTCATCAGGGGCATGAATCAGTGGCCACATCTCTGCCAGCGAGGTGTGGCGCATCGGGAAGAAGCCGTAGGAGACGGAGTCTGGGAAGGTCGCGCGAATCGTCCGTGAGTCGGTGAAAGCTGGCAGTACGACCGGCACTGTGCGGGCGCCCGGGTCCTCGCGGTCGATCCAGCGACTGAGCAGATCCATCAGCGGACTTTCGACCGCCGACCCATTGCCGATCGACTGCTCGGTGAAATCCAGCCGGTAGCCCTCGGTCCCCAGCACTTCGGTCACGCGTTTGCGGACCAGCTCTTCGCCAAGGCCGGGCGGCGTGCGACAATCAACCCGCAGCTGCGCCTGCGAGGGCAGCACGTTGATCTTCTCCGAGGCCGAAATCATCGTCGGCGCAAAGGTAAGACCGAGCATCGGCTCGACGAAGGCAGCCAGCAACGGCTCGCGCTGGCGCAGGAGATCAAGCGCGGCGCCTACGTCGCCGCCTTCAACCGGCGCGCCAAGATCGGTCATCAGCGCGCTGGCGCCGTCGGTCAGGTCGTAGACCGGATCCCACTCACCGAGCGCAGTGATCAGCGGCGCGAGTTTCAGCAGCGCGTTGTCGCCGAAGCGCGGATTACTGGCGTGGCCGGCGACCCCGTCGGTCGTGATCGAGAAGCGGCAGACGCCCTTCTCTGCGACGCAGACGCCGTAAAGCCGCTCGCCACCGAGCTCGAAGAAGGCTCCGGCGCCTTCGTTGAGCGAATAGTCGCAGCGGACCAGATCGGGGTGGTTCTCGCAGAGCCAAGCGACCCCGTCGGCGCCTCCGGTCTCCTCGTCAACGACGCAGACGATCAGTAGGTCGCCAGCCGCCGGGCGCCAGCCACTCTTCGCCAACTCAATTCCGGCCGCTACCTCGGCCGCTGTCTGCGACTTCATGTCAAGCGCGCCTCGGCCCCAAAGTTCACCGTCGATGACATCGCCGCACCACGGATCATGCGTCCACTCATCAGGGTTGGCGAGCACCGTGTCGCAGTGCGAAAGGAGGCAGAGCGTTGGGCCGTCGGCGGCGCCACGCAGCCGCGCTACGAGGTTAGGTCGCTCTTCAGTTCGCCCAACGAGCGTCACTTCGAAGCCCGCGTCCTTCAGATCAGCCGCGAGCTCTTCCTGCAACGCGCGCTCGTTTCCGGGCGGATTGACCGTGTTGTGGGCAATCAAGCGGCTAAGTAGGCGCGTCGCGTGGTCGGCGAGTTGATCCATTCACCGATCCTAAACGAGCACGGGTTAACGCCGTGCGAACATCGCGTCAGATGGCGCACCAAACATCGATCGGAACGGTCGCGCGCGAGTGGGCGCGGCTTGGCTTCACAGGCTTCGGCGGGCCCCAGGCCCACGTCGCAATGCTGCGCGAGCTCTGCGTTGAACGAGAGAGTTGGATCGAGCCGGACGAGTTTGAGCACGCCAACGCGGCCTGCAACCTGCTGCCGGGGCCGGCCTCAACACAGCTGGCGATCTACTGCGCGCTGCGCGCCGGTGGGCAGTGGGCGGCCTTGATCGGCGGCCTGCTTTTCATCATCCCCGGGCTAGTGATGATCATCGCGCTGGCGGCAATCTCGCTCAGCAGCGCTCCGGCCGACTGGCTGCGCGGTGTCGGCGCCGGCGCCGGCGCGGCCGTGATCGGCGTCGTCCTGCGCGTTGGCTGGGACCTAAGCCGCAGCAGCCTCGCGCCGCACGAGGGCCTGCGCCGCTGGCGCGCCGCGATCTACATCGCGATTGGCGCCATCTCGGTTATCGCAGTCGGACCGTTCGTCGTGCTGGCGCTAATCGGCTGCGGCCTGGTCGAGCTGATCATCCGCCGCGCGGAGGCACCGCCGCTCTCATCGTTTGCCGCGCCAGCAGCCTTGGCGGTGTTGGTTGCCGCTGCGACGACCGTTTCGACTCAAACTCAGCTCGCCTGGACAGCGCTGAAAGTTGGCGCGCTCTCCTACGGCGGAGGCTTTGTGATCGTGCCGATCATGCAAGAGGACGCCGTCCGCGTTTACGGCTGGATGACCGACGGTCAGTTCCTCAACGCTGTTGCTCTGGGGCAGATCACACCAGGACCGGTCGTGCAGACTGTCGCCGTCGTCGGCTACGCAGCGGCCGGGCTTGGCGGCGCGCTGCTGGCTTCGTTCGTCGCCTTCGCCCCTTCCTTCCTGTTCGTGATGGCCGGCGGCGGCCGCTTCCTCAGCTTGCGCAACAACACTGACGCGCGCGCCTTCCTCGACGGAGCCGGCCCGGCCGCTGTCGGCGCAATCTTTGGCGCGCTGATCCCGCTCGCTTCAGGCCTCAGCTTCACCTGGCAGTGGGTGATCGCGGCGGCGGCAACGGCGCTGCTTTTTGGGGCCAAGCTCGGCGTCGTGCCAACGCTGCTGTTGGCAGCAGCGGCTGGAGCGATCGCAGCGCTGCTCGGCGCGCCGCTACCCGCGCTCGGCTAAGCGGCGGCGGCGCGGCGCGGCGGGCCAGGCAGCAGCTTGCCGCCGGCAACAGGCGTGTTGCGGATTATCTGCGGCAACAGTGGCAGCAGAACCCGCTTCGTGTAGGCGGCGCCGCCAAGCCGCATCGTCTCGCGGACAGGATCCCAAGAGAGGCCGTAGCCGCGGCGGATCTTCGCCGGCAAGGAGCCGATGATGATGAAGTTGACGGCCTCAACTAGGCCGCGCATGTAGATCGGTGCCGGTGGATGCAGGACGATCGCGAGGCTCTCGTCGCGCGCGCTCTCAGTGACCCAGAGCTGATCGCCTTCGACCATCTCGGTCATGTAGGCGTCGAATCCTTCGATCGTGGCGGGCATCTCGTCCTCTTGAAGGCCGAAGAGCTTGCCGACGAGGCGGTAGTCGCCCCAGAGCGCGTCGCGCTCGTCGCGCGTCAGCTCATCCACGTAGAGCCGGTAGAGCCGGTCGGCCGAATCAACGAGCGCGGCCAACGTCCAGAGCAGGAACTGCGGGTCATCGGCGGCATAGGGAGTCCCGGCCGGGTACTTGCCTGCTGGCTCTTCGAGCACTCCGTTGATCTGAGTGTGGACCTCACGGACGCGATCGGTCATCTGGTCGGCGTCGTCGCGGCGACCGAAGTAGATCGTGTTCATGATCGTCGCCGTCCGCGCCAACCGCGCGTGCGCTGCGTCCTTCGCCTCAGTCTTGATGAAGAAACCCTCGAACATCACCGGGTGGGATGCCTGCATCAGCAGCGCGCGGGCGCCGGAGAAGGCGACGATCAGCTCGCGGTTGACGCGGCGGATCAGCGAATCGTCTTCGAAGTAACCCTCGCCGGGCCCGGCCGGCCGGAAGGGAATCTCTCTGAGCTGTGATGCGGTTGCCATACGTACAGACGATACGAACCTCTACGCTGGAGCGACCATGCCTGCTGCTGCCTACGCCGGAAAAGAGTGTGTCTGCCAATACAACAAAGGGATCTGTGACCAGACCTGCGTTAAAGAC
>Ga0194048_10001287_pt1 | contig 12437 bp, 14 predicted proteins | sample JunL225m_MetaG_FD_161685 | JGI IMG/M metagenome (GOLD analysis project Ga0194048, IMG submission 161685) | Anoxic zone freshwater microbial communities from boreal shield lake in IISD Experimental Lakes Area, Ontario, Canada - Jun2016-L222-5m | ecosystem: Environmental > Aquatic > Freshwater >...
TAAGAAATCCGTAATGGACTGGAATTCTTCTTGATTGCTTGATACAATTTGCTCATAGTTCTCAAGAGAATTATCTTTATCTACTTCGTAGATATCTTTGTATAGTGTGGGGAATGCTTGAACCATAGCCTGCTTGAATTGCTCATTTTTGCTTTCATTTTCGTCTTTAGTTTCCCAAATGAGTAACGTAGCATTCATATTATATATCAACTGGTTCAGGTGTTTTGCATTTTTAATTAAGCCTGCTCTATCAAGGGATCGGAGGAAAAATCTGAACTCTTCCGATCCGTCAGCGATAAATTTTGACTTTCCCGTATTGTTTCGTACATCTCGTTTATCAATTGAAGATATTCTGTATTGATTGCTTCAATTACTGGCCAATGCCAGTTTTTTCTAATATAATTGAACCTATCCCTAATGTTTTGCAAAGATGACTCTTCATCAAACCCCGGCATAAACGGCTTACCGTTGACTGATACAAGAGAGGCTGCTGCGATTGCTACGGCAACAGCCTTCTCTTCGGTGATAGTTTCATTATATTCCTTAACTAATTGACCAATTCCCAACTCTTCGTCAATCTTTAATGTCCTAACCTCAAACTGATGTCCATTCCAGTCAAATACTTTATTTAAATGACCAATATGAACAATTTGAATAAATCTATCTAAACTTTCTTTTGATAGAAAATCCTGACTTGATTCCAACTTTATCTCCTAAGATCTATTAAATACCCCAAGGGGCGTCTTTGACGGTGTTGCCAGTAGATACGTCTGATTGGGTTGCTGAATTTCCTTCGGTACCAGCGTCCTCTAACTTAGTGTACCATACTGTGATTTGCAACGGGTTAACAGTTGAATCAACGGTTGTTGTTTCATCATCTCGGATGTCAATAACTCTTGCTCCAACAAACCTTTTCTTTCGGTACCCCCCCGTTGGATTTGGGTCGCGGATAACTCGGACGAGTTCAATCTTGCTTCCGTTATCGTCAACGGCAGCAGTATTTGTCATCATCCAGTTAAAAAAGTCTGCGAGGTCGTGAATTGTATTTTGCGCATAGCCAAGTCCTAATTGATCAAAGATTGTTTTATTAAAACTTTCCATAATCGTTAAAGTGATCTCACCGTGAGAAATTGCTCTAGGAACGACAATTTCTGTCGGCCTAAGATAATTTAATGGGTGGATTTCAACAGGCTGTGCAATCGGTTGTGGTGCCCGATGGGAAACTTCTTGACATAAGATAAAATTGGGATTTGTCGCAGCAGAAGACCCCGTAAACTGCCAAGCAGTAAAAGCGGAACCTGTTTGTCTTACTCTATTAATTGCCATTTTTTAAATGCTCCTCATTATAATATTAGGTTGATTCCGCCGTTGGTACTGACGCCACCCGTAGATAGGTTGATACCAAACGTGATCTGGACATATTGAACAGTGTAAACTGGCTTGTATTGCCAACTAATTTCAATTATAGTTGGGTCAGAAGCAGACACCTTTGCAGAAAGTCCTGTATAATCTGAAAGTTGACCGGAGTTCACTAACCCTCTTAGGATTTGATTTGCAATGTCACTAACCCTACCCGGGGCGGCATTATCTGCGTAAATCTGGCCGATGATTAGACTATCAATAGCCCCAACAATTCTTTTAATCATGCTGTTGCGCTGAAGAGCAACAGAAAATTCTCTTTTGTTAATATCTTCTGGAGAAGTTGTAATTTCGTGACGAACCCTAATTGATCCGGTACTTGGGATCTGTTCAATAACGAGCAGACCACTTCCCGCATCTTGATTCTTATCAATTGTAGTTCTATCATCGCTTACAGCAGAGAACCCAGCAAGTTGCTTGCGAGTCATTGATTCTGCAATGTTTCTTCCTGCGTGCATCCCGGCAACGGCGGCTGCGGCATATTGGCCACCGAGCGTTACGTTAGAATTATTAACACTATTAAAATAAGAAAACTTAGCGGGAGAAATTAAGCAAATATCTCCTTTACTATTAGCATTTGTGCCGATTGCTAGCGCTTCTGCTCGCAATGTGGTTTTAGTTACAGTTGATGCGACTCCATCCATTCCAAGGATGGCAGTCTTATAAAGGTTTCTTTGTTTTAATTTAATAATGTGACTCTGAACAAGACCAAAGACTGTTGTTCCAAGGGTAGTGTCCCCTATAAGTGGAACTAGAATTTGACCGTCTTCATCATCTTCAAGTTTTAAAAGAGCATCTTCCCAATCTGGGAGAGCAGTTCCATTAACAGGTGCCGCAATGATAGAAGTTGCTCCGTTTAAAATAGACAATTTAGCAGCAAAGGAGAGTGATGAACTTACTCCACCAGCACTATCAAAGGCATCTCCATATTTATCAACGATATCGTTGAAACTTGAAAAGAGGGTTGGCTTCCAGTAGTCAACATCGGCATAATCGTATTGCACAGTTACCGTGTCTCCGTTTAGGATTCCCGGAACGGGCCTACTGTTTCCATCAAGACTTAACTGCGAATCAGTATAAGTCGTCGTGGTGTTATCGTTGAGTGTTGGGACGCCAGTTGCCGTTCCCGGAATCTGGTAAAAGGGACCCCAACTTGGATTCAAGAAGGTTCCTAGATTTTTAGATCTGTAAATGTTTCTTCCAACAACACCAGAGGCTGTTCCTCCGACAGAGATACTTGAAAGCGCAATGTTTTTTGCACTTAAAACAACCGATGCGGTGCCCGATACTGTCCCAGCGCCCGCTTCGTATGTTGTAGTTCCGCCGCCACTCTTAATATTAACCATATAAGAGATTGCATACCGATAGTCTCCGACTGGGACAGAACCAGCAGCGGTACCGACGGTGGGTGTAGGTGCCCCCGGGTAAGCAATGGCTTTGATTGTGGTTTGACTATCTCCAGTTGCTGTCCCAGCGCTTGTAGTAATAACAAAGTTAGCGGGTCCAATTGTTTCAAAGGTGGAAGGCTTAGTTACCGTAAAAGATAGATTTGGCAAAGTAGCATCATCAAGGATGATCCCTCTTTTTGCCAGAGTACTGTTAGCCGTTCCGTTAAGAATAACATTTTCACTAAAAGTTTGATAGCCTCTAGCCGCTCCAATAAGAACCGGGGTAACTTGAGAAAGAATATTTCCCGGGACCAAAGGAGAAGACTGAAGTTCTCTTACCGGGAGAACTCCCGGTGGTACATATGCCATTGCCATTAGAAAACCTTCCTTTTCGCTTGCTGCTTTAAAATGTCTACTTATTAAGATTCAAGAAAACAAAGACTTTATAGCCAATTTAAATATCTAACTTTATCGGTTGAAAAGCGCCACCGACATTAGAGATATCAATATTAACGTGGCTAACATAATCATTGTAAATAGATTCTGAGTTAAAGCCACCTATGCAGCCAAAATTATACCCAACTGTATAAATTCTTGCATCGGTAAGGCCCCAACTTACTCCACTCATAGTTTGCTCTGGAATTGGAATTAGACTTCCCAGAGAAACTTGTAAGTCAACTAAAGAGTTCCCTTCAATTAACGCCCTAAAAGGCTTCCCCATCACCCGGCCAAAAGAAAGCATATTTACAACGCTATCTGATATAAAGTCCCTATCCATTGAGGTTAGGGCAAAAATTTCTACTGTAATTAATCCTTGAAAAAACCATTTTTGGGCAATAGTATTAGAAGAAAAAGTGTCAAGATGTCCAATTCCAGCGTTTTTAAGTTCTTGTTCCTGAAAACCAATGATTAATGTCGGATACTGCTCTGGCCTTTGGGGATATTCGATAGTAATGTGGCTTTTAGTTAGCAACTCTGAAGATTTATATCCGGGGTAGTATGTGCCCGTGTTGTGAAATACGGACTGAAAAGCCCCAACAACTGATCTTTTAACTTCCATTTTATAATTAATTGGAGAACGAAGAATACTATCCGACATTTGTTCCACTCGCTATTCCAATTTTATACAGGGGGTCGGCTTTTGGTATTCTTACTGCTTCAAAATTTTGAGAAACAATAATGTCAGAATTTTCTACATAATTTGTTTCTAAGTTCATATACCCACGGTTTGTCTCTGCTCTAAGTGGAACTGGAAAGACTTTTTGAACACGATATCTATCTCCAGTCCCGGTAATTGTAATTGGACCTGTTGGACTTGGCATTTCAATTCTCACTGTTATTATCATATCTCCATCTTGAATAAAAGGTTCCCAAGGAGCGACCCCGGGAGTTACAAAGACCTTGTAGGAACCCGGTCGGTTTGGAGTATCATCATCTACCATAGAACTACCATCACCTAACGTAAGATAGGTAAAAACCCCCTCGTTCCAGCCGAATGTAAATCCTAAATTGGCTCCAACAGTTGAACTTTGTGCATAGATATCATCATATGTTGAATCAGATAATAGTACTGGTGGTGTTTTTTGTTGACTTAAAGCATCATCATCTGTGTTGTAAATTCTTTTGATTACAACAGGCTGTCCATATCTAAAAACATAATCAAACACGGATTGACGAATATTACGCACATCTGCGGGCGTTGATAAATCATCATAACCATATTTAAACATCATGTTTTCAATTGACATACTGGGTATTCCTATCCATATGTATACTAACGATATCCCATGAAGCGCGGGTAACGTACTCGCATCGGAATCGGAACCAGACGCCCCTGCTTGCTGTCCACAAGACCACGGGCCTTTCCAAGTTGTAGATAACCGCGCTTAAATACACGCAAGGCGTTTTTAAATTGTTCGTCTTCTAAGTTGTAGATATCTGTCCATCTTTGTTCATAGGTTGTCCTGTCCAAAAGTGTGATATTACCGGAACCGATTGGTGCTGGAATTTCTGTATAGGAACGAATAAGATGCAGTATTACCTCTAGTGTTAGACTTTGTGCCATAAGTGTGTGATGAAGGTCCCAAGGAAAGTCTGTTAAATTAAATAAAGGGGCTGAAGGGTTTGGGAACGTATAATTGATCCTTTGAAGTGCAAAAGGAAAAAGGAGAGCGGATTTCTGTTCGCTAAAGTTCTTACGAGTAATGTCTAGGAGATACGGTCCTCCCGGCATTGAGTCAAAACCATCTTCTACTTTTAACCACGCTAGATCAAGTACAGTCTGTTGATCTGGGGTTAAGTTCCCATAAGGTATTGTGCGATAACTTCCTTGCATACTTGTTGATGCGGTTCCGGGTATAGTCAGGGCCATGTTTGTTCTCCTCCACAGTTTAAGTTAAAGAAAAAACATATAAAAAAGGCTCAGATTTCTCTGAGCCTTGATTATTAAAACTTATTTAGTTTAAATTAAATCTGATCAGCCCTAATGCTAATAGCCGCATTAGTTGCTGTGCCAGAAATTGCGGCAACTTCAACCCTCAAATATCCACCTTTTGCCCAAGTGGTATTTACTACTGATCCTCCAGAAGTTGCAACTGTTCCTGAACCAAGAAGTGGTCTATTTGCAGTTACTGTTCCGTAGATAGAAACCCCGGCTGCGTTTGGACTCTGAGCCGGAGTGCAGTATTTTACATCAAACAACACGGTGCCGCTGCTTGCTCCGACAGTTACATCAACACCCTTAATAACAAGATCTCTGGGGGCGCGAACTACGACTCCAGAAGCGGTTCCCGAGGTTGCAGTACCGGGGTTTAATGAAAGATTGAAATAGTTGTCAGAAGCCGTAATGTAGCGGCTCTCCCCTGAAGTTCTTAAGTGACGAAGAGTTTGCTGATCGTCAATATCTACAGTTTGAATAGAACTATATTCAATTTTTACATCGCTTGAAGAACTTGAATTGCTTACGCGAAACGGCCTTCTTGATAATCCTCTTAGTCTTACATAGGTAGCCATGACAGACTCCTAATAGCCAAAGAGTTGGACGGTCATATTTGCAGCAGTTCCCTGAACAACTTGTATTCTTAGGTAATCTCCAGCAGCAAATCCCTGTGTTGTGGGGACTCCCGCTGTACCATTTAGGGTAGATGCAAAGCCTGAAGTTCCAATAGATGGACGTTGCCCTGTTGCAGCAGCAAAGACTGATGCGCCGGTAGAGGTGGGGACGCTTCCGGCCCCAACCTTATAAACATCTACAACAAGTGTAGTTCCGCTCACAGCAGTTCCGACTTGTGCAACAACTCCGGTCAGTTTACCGGCGCGAGGGGCACGCCACACAATGCCAGAAGCAGTCCCGGCAGTTGTCGTATTAACAACACCAGAAACTTGCAGAACTGGGTAAAGATCTGGAAGAACAACAAATCTTGCTCTTTCATTTTGCAGCGCACGACGAGTCTGACCATTATCTAGGTCAAGAGTTGCGACGGCGGTACCATTAACAGTTGTAGTTGAGGCTGAACCTGCACCAAACGGTACACGGGCAATACCTCTTACATTTACTTCTTGTGCCATTCTGGGTCACTCCTTATAATAGATTACACAAAGGGGACGCAGACCTTATAAGCCCATTTTATCTTTTCTTATAGGGGAAGGTAAATCGTCTACCTTTTAAGGTTAAGCAGTGAAGTTTTTTACAGTTTCTATTTGTTTTTCAACATTAAAATAATTATAAGCCTGCTTCATGAGATCTAATCGGTAATCAACATCATGATGCTCACCATGCCCGTGGAAAGCCATAATTACTGGATTTGGAGAATCGTTTACATTTAATGTCGAATTAAACTTATCATCTGCAATTTGAAACATATTCATCCATTTAAATTCTCTGAGGAGTCTATTGACGACATCTTGTTCGTACCACGGAGGACCAGAAAACCGCCCATCCCAAACTTCGTGAATAAACTCTTTAGTCCGATCCGTGCAACGAAGAAGAATTACACCCATGTTGAAATGTGCGCCCATTTGAGGATGACCTGTAATTCCGGGGTGGATAACCAACCCAAGATCCTTGCCGTCATCCAAACCAGTCCTGAGATCTGTAGAGAAGTCTACAATAACGCAATCGTGATCAACCCAAAAAATATACTCATAGCGTTCTTCATCTAAAAGATCCATCATAATCTTAATACGATCCCAAGCGGGGTTGTAATCAGGATCATCTGTTTCAATTACGATATCACGATTTGCAAGGTAGTCCATATGCCAATTATCGGCATAGGCTTGATGAATTGGCTCTAACCAGTCTAGGGCTTTTACCATATCTGCCTTCCAGTTGATGCAAGATTGAAGAATTAATGCGTTATTATCCATCACTCTTCTTCTTTGCCTTGCGCCGTTGTGCCCGATTTGGGGTGGCTGCGGCTCTTTTGACTGGAGTTACTGAACGCTCTTGTTCCTTTTTAAAATCTTTTAACTTATCTTCAATAACTTTTAATGCGGGAACCCAATACTTCTCTGTAACTAAATCTGCATCATACTGGAGCGCTCCTGCGCGGGCTTCTTCACGCATTTTCATGCGGTCTTCGTTTGCCATATCGTATGCTTGCTCTAAACGATCAACAATAGCATCCACTGAAGGAATGTATTGCATTGCAGAAAGTTGCGTAATGTGAGGAATAGCCTCTTCTCTCGTAATTTTCCAGCCCGAAAAGAGGAGTTCTTCCATAGCGGTCCACCCCCCAATAATTACTGGGGTTCCGCAAGCCTGAGCCTCTATGATTGGGATTCCAAAGCCTTCACCCATTGTTGCAGACATTAGAACATCACTTGCATTGTAGATATCTGCAATAAACTCTGCGGGATATCCTGCAATATATTGGTATTGCTCTGGAACAATAACTGCTTCTTTGAGGCCAAGCATCTGTACAAGATCCCAAAGATTATACCCGCCCACTTCTGGTGTCATTAGGGTATGAAGGTATAGTTTGGAATCAGGGTGCTTCTTATGAAACTCAGCAAAAGCCTGTAACTGCTGTGGCCAAGCCTTGCGGGGCGGAATCCCCTTATTCATAGCAACAATGGAAGCAATAAAACAATCTTGCGGAAGCCCAATTTGCTTACGGGCAATTTCTCGCATTTTAGGCTTAAAAAGTTCGGTATCTACTCCGTGAGGGACATATTCAACGTCAAGGCCACGGTCTTTTGCAGCCGCCACTCCAGACTGAGAGTATGCCATAGCAACCATTGCTCTCTTAACCTTGTCAAATACAATATTAGGCATAGGCTCATGATCTACGGGAAACCAAGGAACAAATGGAATGCCTTCCAGATTTGGACCGTCAAGGTCCAAAACCCAAGTATCGTACAGGGTCAATAAGATGTCAGCCTTCCACGCCTTCGCATAAAAGCCCATAATATCTTGGCCGTGGGGATCAAATGCCCCAGAAAAAACTGGGACATCGTTCCAGTCCAGACGGCCCCCCTGAAGACCCCAGAATGCTGTAATAGACATTTCGTGTCCAAGGTCTTTAATCCTAGGCACGAATAGTGCTGTCTGATTAGAATAACCCGAGGGTCCCCAAGGGGCATTACTAAACCAATTAATTCTCATATTTTCTCCTAACTTGAAGTAAAACTAAACTTAACTATATTGATAATTCTGCAATTTTATATGGTGCAGAGCCAGAACCTGTCGTAACATACAGTGGGCCAGTATATCCCCACAAATCAGAATTTGTAGTTGTACCACCGGCAACCCATATTCCGTTTGCACCAGTGGCTGTTGAAAACCCATAGTAAAGACCCGCAGTACCTGTTTGAATAATAAGGTGCTGACGGACATTATTAGCAACAACGGCGGTTCCAACAGCGGTTCCTGCTGTTCCTAATGTAATTGTACCAGACCTAGTTCTGTTAATTGATGAACTCATTTTAAATTCCTAATTCGGCAACTACTTCTGGGTTGTCAGCGTTTCCTTCTGTACGCAGTTCTGAAAGAGTCTTCCCACTACTCTCATCAGGACGACTACCCATAACCCTTTCGGCACCAGCATAACCTGCGGTGTCAAGGGGAACGCGAACAGCATCCTGCTCAATTTCAAGACTGACTGGCAATTTCTGCTCTTCCCCCTTACTGTTAACGTGAAAAATTTCTTGTTGTTTTGCTTGCTTTACTGGCTCATGCCACTTAGCAACAATTCTTTCCTGATACTCGTTCTTAGGGATCTCTTCAACTAAAAGACCCACTGATGGTGCAAAAGTTGCACTTTGAAAAACATCATCAGCAACTTCAGAAACATCTCTTTCACCTCTTGGACCAACATTGATGTTTCCAATTCTTACTGAATTGGTTGTTAAATTCCTAACATATCTAATCTTTGTTGTTGCCATTCTTTTCTTTCTCCTTAGCCTTACTTTAAAATAAAATAGGGGAGACAGTAATTAAACTATCCCCCCTACTGTATCAAACAATTAAGTTTTAATCAAACAAGTTAATACGATTATGCCTTAGCAATCTTGGCAAGACCGCGAGGGTTGAGGATAAGCATTCCGATAAGTTCATCCATTACCCAACCACGGTAGAATTGTTCAACTTGATTGTTTTCCTCAACGTCAAGGGAGTACATGACCGGCATGACACCTAAGAAGTTGGGGTCTGGTACGAGGTAGACATTCCCGGGAGTAACCATGATTGACTTCTGAATGGTGAATTCACCAAACTCAGTAATCATGCCACCACCGAATACGGTGTCTTTAAACTGCCAACCAGTTACATTGATGTCCCATGAGTAGAGGTCACGAACGTCAGCGGGATTCATAAGAATACGCTTAGTTTCGATCTGACGCTGCTCAAGGTTAGCAACTAGGTCGTAGAAGTCAACGACTTCAAGAGGATTGCCAGCACCAATTGACTTGGTGGTGGAGCCGGTGCCACCAGTACCTGCATAGGTGGTTTGACCATTAGTGGTCTTGGTTGCCCAGTCAGAGATTGAAGCATCCAGAAGTGTCAGGAGGCGTGAGTCCTCTTGACGCTGAATGGCTTGACGACACTCATCTTGAGCAAATTCGATTGCATTTACGCGGAGGTAGTACAGGTCTTCCTTGCGAACGCGGGGGAACGCAGCGACTCTGAAGAGGCGCGGGTAAACCTGCTTGCCCTCAAACGGGACAATCTTAATTTCTGAATCAGTCTGGTTAAGAACATATGCCTTACCGAAATCATCCAGAACGTCGTATGGCAAGAGAGGTCCCTTTTCCAAGGTGTCTTCTACAAGCACATTACGAACGATACCTTCGTAGCGTAGACGGATCTGAATTGGACCAATCATGGCTACACCAAGACGCTTCATTGCATTTGATTTATCTGCAAGGATCGTTTGGAGTTTGGACTTCTTTTGTTCATTTGTTAGTTTGGGCATACCAGCCAGTTTCTGAACATAATCTGTGCTGTTAATTGCCTGTCTTGCTTCTTCCATTATCATACTCTCCTTAAACCGCTAGCAGTTCGATAACGATCTTGCTTGCACTAACCCAATCAATGAGTCTGGCAACGGCAGGGCCGCTTGAAACGGCAGAGTCGTTGAGAAGACCATTTGCGTCAGCATAGAGTTTACGATTTGCATCGGTGTCCTCGTCTGCTGAGGTGATGTTTGAATTAAAAGCAGGGGCCAGAACTTCAAAAACGGCTGCTGGACCACGCCATACTCCAACTTCAGTGAAATCGCCTACCTCGTCAAAGTCTCCACCGATAAAGTTACCGAAAAGACCAAATGGGGAAAGTGCGGTTCCACCTACTGATACACACACAACCTCGCCAACTGGGGCAAGGGCTGCTACCATACCCGGAAAAATCGGGCCTGCACCGGCAGTACCTGTGGCAGTACCGGAACCTTTTGAAAAATCGCCAGTTGAGGCACCACTCGCGTCATATGCTAGGGTAGAAAGGACAGCGGCGTAAGGATACGCTTGAGTCTGAGCATAAAGAGCGCGGAGGGTGCGTTGCTGGTTTGCTGCGGAAATATTTTGAATTCGAAGCATTTAAACTTCCTCCTAAAAACTTTTTGAATTTAAAATTCTCACAAATTGAGAATAAGTTACTACTTAAAAATTAGTTAAAGATCGCATCATCTGGAAGAGTACCAACGGAAGAAGTAACTGAAGATTCCTTGGTGCCCTTCATGGATGGGAAACTAGCCAACTTTTTAGAAGAGGTTTCCCTCTTGCCAAGCCCGGCTTCTTTGATCTTTACCAGAGTCTCGTACTTGGCTTCGACAATTGAGGAATCCTCATTTTCCAACTCAGCGACTCTTGCATACTTCATTTCTACTTCATTGAGACCTAATTCAACTTCTAGGTCTGCAAGTTTGATAGCAGAAAGGACGGAGGATTCCCTCTTCTTCTTTCCTCCGAAGCCACCATCGCCGTGGAATTGAGGTGTCTCAATTTCTTTTTTAACGCCCTGATACTGCTCAGACATTGTTGCGGGATTGTGCTTCTTAATATCTTTTGTATTACCCTCGTCGGCAAACTGTGGTTCTTCTACTGGGTGTTTAACGCTTTTGTACTGCTCAACAATGTAACCCTGTGGATCGTATTCTGTGATTCCAGAAGATTCATTGTTCTTGTCACCCTTGAACTGTGGTGTACTTTCCCCACCGTTTGGTTGAGTAAGTCCGGGAAGTTCTCCCAAAGCGACTTTAGTGGCACTCTCAACTGGCTTCAGTTGATCTGAAATAACCTTTTCGCCTCTTGGACGATCTGATGCAGGTCTTCCATCTTCTACAAGTGGAGTTGCACTTGAGGATGCACTACTGTCTTTCTCTGGAATGGTCCAACCGAGTTCGGTTAGATATTCGTCACCGGGGACTTCTTCAACCTCTGCCGCAAGTGTTATTTTTGCTGTTTTATTCATCTTACTATTAACACTCCGTATCTCGTTTTTTGATAGTACCCTCTTCAGTTTGTCAATGAGTCCCTTAGTATCGTCACGAAGTTTATCTTTATTCTCTTCTTTTTGACGATCAAAAGCCCTAGCCTTTGACAAATCTGGATCATCTAGAGGTGCTGGCGGTTCACGATAACCACATTTTTCACATCTACCTGATTCATCATCCAAACCACATTCTCCAGCAAGCCCGATTGGGCAAGGCTTTTCACTCTTAAGAGTGTTAACATTGCTAGGAGCGGTGATAGAGTCTCCATATTTATTTATTTCTTTATTCACACTAGATTTACGTCCATTTGGAAACTTATCAAAATTACCCTCTAAACTTTGTGATTCGGGATTGGCTACTTTTAAGTCATGGAGGCCATTTGGCTTCCCAGAAATGCCGTCCTCATATGCCTTCATATATAAATGCATATCAGGATCGTGTGGTTCAACCCCAAGGTACTCTGCCATCTTAATAGAATCAAACTCGGGCGTTGCTACGGGGATCTGATCGTATGCTTCTCCCGCACCAAATGCTGCTGCAAGAAAGTCTTCAGAACTTCTGGCTTCTTTGCTTAGAACAGACTTGGGATCAATTCTATTGTCTAATAAGAAATCATAGTCCTCAGAAGAGGGGCTTTTTTCATAATTTATGCCAATTTCTTTTAAACTCTTTCTTGCATACTCAACAGGTTCTTGTGCATACA
>Ga0194048_10001289_pt1 | contig 12428 bp, 8 predicted proteins | sample JunL225m_MetaG_FD_161685 | JGI IMG/M metagenome (GOLD analysis project Ga0194048, IMG submission 161685) | Anoxic zone freshwater microbial communities from boreal shield lake in IISD Experimental Lakes Area, Ontario, Canada - Jun2016-L222-5m | ecosystem: Environmental > Aquatic > Freshwater >...
GTCGATCGTCACCGTGATCTTTGGCTTCGCACCGTTGAGGGTGCCGGTCCACCTGCCGGCGAGGCTTTGGAGCGGGGTGGTCGCGGCGGAGGCGGCGGGGGCGAAGGCCGCAATCGCGAGGATGATCGTAATGGTGAGGAGGCTAGATCGCTTCATGGCAGGGATTGTACTGGGGTGTCTATCTGCTTGGCCGTGGGGTAGCAACCCGCTAGCGCCTTCGCTGACTAGAGCAACGTTCCACCGCGTCACCGTGGCGAAACGTTTACGTGACCTACGTGAAGTGCCCCGGTACTCCCAGCATCAGCAGGGAGTACCGGGGCGCTTCTGTTTTAGGTGCTGCGATGCCCGCGCGATGACTCGAGCGTGTGACACGCGGCTTTCGGCGTCCGACTAAAAGCAGCCGGCCTTTTTCTGCGTGGTGCCGTTCGGGCACGTGTTGTTGCGCCAGGAGGCGCCGGTTGTCGTGGCACCGGCCGTGATTGCGCCCGAGAAGTTGACGTTGCGGAAAGCCGAGCCCGCGAAGTTCACGCCGGTCAGGTTCGTGCCCCTGAAGTTCACGTTCTCAAATCCGCCACCGTCATCGCCGGTGCCTGCGCCCGAGAGGTTGAGTCCGGTGAGGTTCGCACCAGAGAGGTTTGCTCCGTTGAGGTTGACGCCTGGTCCGAGCAGGTACGTGTCAACGATCACCCAGCCGGTCGGAAGGCTCGCGGGCGTGCCCTTTGTGCCACCCATCGACGTGATGCCCATGAGACTCGCCGTCGCTAGGTTTGCGTTGGTGAGGGTGACTCCCTGAAAACTCGAGGTATTGAACCCAGCACCAGTCAGCGTGGCGCCGGTCAGGTTCGTGTTCTCGAAGCTGGCGCCGCCGAACCCGGCGTTCGTGAGGTTCGCATTTGTCATGCGGGCGCCGGCCAGAGACGTGTTCGTAATCAGCACGCCGGTCAGGTTGGCTCCGGTCAGGTTCGCGCGCTCGAGGCTCGCGTTCATCAAGTTCGCGCCCGCGAGGTTCGCGCCCGCGAGGTTGGCTCCAGTCAGGTCGATGGCATTGAGGTTCTTGCCAGCAAGGTTGGCGCCTTTAAGGTTTGCCTTTGCGCAATTCGCGTTGGCCTTGACCACACAAGTCTTTGCTGCTGCCGAGGTGGTTCCGATGGCGAGCACGGAGAGCAGTGTGATGGCGAGAAGCAGCGTTCGCTGCCGGCGAGATTGGCGTTTCACGAGGCGATCCTTTTGACGTCGTTTCGCAGTTGATATCCAATCCGTTCCGCGTTGTCAATCCGTGCCGTTTATGAGTATTGGCGTGCCGGAGACGGAGCGCGGCTCTCAGATCACGAGGAGGCACGCTCCGAGGATGGTGATGCCCATCGCCACGAGCTAACCAATGGATGCGTGCAGGGTCAGATATCTGCTGCACCGCTTTACTGCCGTCTCCCACGACCACACGCACGATTTCAATGCTCAGTAACGGGCAGTCTTACTCGTTCACTGTGACGGCTGAGAACATTGCGAGGTCGTTTTAGTCCATACTCGATGGGTGCGACCGCTCGCGAGTCAACCTCGTGCGGTCGTTCCCCCACCCAAGGAGTTCACATGAACGTTCCTAAACGCCGCCTTGCAACGATTGCGGCTGTCCTCGGCTTCGCCGTCCTCGTCGTGGCGCCCGCAACGCAGGCTGCGCCCGCAACGCGTGCCGCGGCCGCGTTGCCGACGACCAGGGCTCTCGCCCTGGTGCCCCCCACGATCGAGGCAGGCATTGGCATGCGGATTGCCTACCGGCGCTACGCGCTCTGCGCAGCGAGCAACATCACACCCAGCACCAAGTCGACGTTTATCAATGGCAAGAAGTACACGCTCGGTACGGGCACCTGCCCCATTGTCATGGGTTGGACGGTCTACAACTACAGCCTTCAGGGCCCGGACCCGACAGTGAAGGGCGATACGACTATCTGGTCGAGCTTCGGTAGCCCGGCCACCTTCCCGCAGAACACGAGCACCGGTTGGATCGTTGCTGCCCCGGTGGGTCGAACCTACACCGTCGGCGCTAGCGGCAATACCGCGATGGCGAACTTCTGGGGATATCCGTGCGTCGTGACGACGCCGAAGACCATCGATGGCAAGAGCTACCCGATGGCGGTGTGCGCTGGTCCGCTCATGGAGAACATCGACAATCGTCCTGTCTCCACGGGTGTCCAGGCATTCACGAATGCTCCGACCTCCGCGACAATTCCGGTCGGCCTCGCCAAGATCCCCTCGGGTCCGTTGATGGGTATGGAGACCTTCTTCATCAATCCGTTCCCCATCTCGTAAACCCGCGAACGACCGGCTCGACCTTGATGCTTGAATTGATCTAAGCGAAGCGCCCCGGCAATCCCTGTATTCGCAGGGGTTCCGGGGCGTTTTTCGTTTAGATGCGGCGATGCCCCCGGCATGACTCGAACATGCGACACGCGGTTTAGGAAACCGATGCTCTATCCCCTGAGCTACGGGGGCGGCGGGGTGATGATACGGCGGATCGCGCGGAGCAGGCCAGCTCCATCAGCCATTCTGCGACCAGATCGGGGACGAGGTTCTCATCGATAGCCCAGTCCAGCGGTACCGGGATCGTCTTCTCGTGGGCCGCGTAGGCTGCGCGACGCGGCTGCAGGTCGGCGAGGGCCTGCGTGCACGACAGTGTGATCCGGCTTGCACAACGGGTTGCCGGGATGCCAGCGCCACGCCTGTCTGGTACCTTCTCCACGTCCTGCTTGACTATTCAGGGGCGGAGAGAGCATGCGCAGTACCCAGTTGATAAGGAAGATCGCGCCGTTCGCCGCGGCAGTCGTTCTGAGCGTCATTGCACTCGGCGGGACCGCATCTGCGCAGGTGTTGTTTCAAGTCGGCCTGCCGGAGCAGTGCCTCACGGACACGGGTGCCATCACGCAGCCGTACTCCAACACCTGTGGTCTCATCGAGAACAAGGCCCGCGGGTTCGGTGTGCAGGGCAGCCTGCAGGGCATGCCGCTTACGCGTACGAACGTCGTCATGTCCGACGGGCGGTGGCTCGGTGGTTCGACGAATGCAGGAAACCCTGGATCGTTCTGGGCATCAATGTTCAACACCATGGCCAAGCCGATCGGCACGGTCTTCTACGCGCCGACGTCCGGTCCGCTGGTCAACGATCCCGTTGAGATCAAGTTCGGTGACAGCGGCGACCGGAACCGGCCCGCGAAGTGCATCAACCTCAAGTTCTTCTCGTGCGAGACGCCCGAGACGCTGCAGAAGATGGCAGTGCAGAATGATCGTCTTCAGCCCGATCTCGCCGTCGTGATCGTGCAGTCGCATCCTGTCGTGTTGAAGATCATCAACCAGACGGATCAGCGATTGACCCGCTCCACCGACCTTCGTCTGACCGGGTTCGTGCAGGACACTGAGTCGACGAACGACGTGTTAGCCAGGAGCATCGCGCCCCTGCAGGGCTCGCAGCAGGGGCAGGCCTACTACCACCTCTTCCGTGATCAGTCGGTTGCCAACAACGCGACGGTCGCGTACCAGTTCGCCGCGGGCGGTACCGGCGTGTTGACCGGCGCGATCCTCAACATCGACCTCAGCATCGGCACCGACGGCGTCGCCACAGGCACCTGCAACGCGGATCAGGGCCTGCTTGTGAACCTGTCGTGCTCGGTCGCCGTCCTCGGGGAGCCGAACGAGGGCCCGACCATCGCCGTCGTGAGCGTGGCCGCATGAGCAGCCGACGCATCATCGTGCTGATCGGCGCCTTCGCCATCGCAGGCGTCCTGGGCTCCGCAGCGCAGGGGCAGACCTATTCGCCGGGAGGCAACATCCGATACGAGGCGAGCGGATACTCGTGCGCCCAGGGCATCAGCCAAAGCTACGTGAACGCCTGCGTGGACATGAAGAACAACATCAATGTGTTCACCGCGCCCGGCAAGCTCAGCATGACGCGGCCGCTTCGCCTGATCCGCGTGGAGGAGTACTGCAAAGAGGACCCCTACGCGACCTCGACGAACATCAAGACGTTCCGGGTCGTGAAGACCGTTCCCGGTGGCACAACCGGCGGCGCTGGCATAGAAGGGCCGTACAAGGGTTACGGCTGCAACGACGCACTCTTCTTCTGGGCTATGCAGCGCCAGTCCGGGGTGCCGGTCGACTACCAGACGCTTGTCGTCGCGCGCATCCTCGATCAGCCGAAGAACCAGCAGGAGTTATCGAACTGCCTCGGCGAGGGCTACCTCGCGTGCTCGATGGGGCCCAACATCGACAACACCGGCGATAACAAGAACTGGCGCGTCGCAACCGTCACGTCGCGACCGCTCGACGTCAAGATCATCAACAGTCTCGGTCAGCCGCTGATCCGTGACGATGGTCCGTACTGGACCAAGGCGCTGCGCGCGCAGAACGGCGACAACGCCGCTCGGATCGCGGCTGCAACGACCGCGGGACCGGGCGTGGGCAATAGCGGGGCGCTCCGGTCGATATTCCGGACGTCGGGCTACGCGGCTGTGTATCGCGTGGGTATGGGCGCCGATCCGGCGAACTCGCCATACGCCGGCGCCGCCATCGCGATCAACATCACCGTTGGGCCCGACGGCAAGACGAAGAGCACTTGCACTCCCTTGGGTCGGCCGACCGCGCCATTTTCGTGCAGCATCGACTTCTCCGGCATCTACACCGGAGTGCTCACCGCCACCATCCGCGTGCGAGCCAACTAGGTAAGCCCGCGGGATCCTGTGATGATCTATCACCGCACCCCATCCGGCGCCCACCGCCTTCCCGTCCGCCTCGTCGCCGGCGTCGCGCTCGTCGCGCTGCTCGCGCTCGGGTTCCTCGGCAATCCGCCGCAGGTGCGCGCACAGATCAAGTGGCAGGATCCCGTCTCGCTGCCGCCCCTCAACGGCACGAGCACCACGGGCCGCGCGGTGCCGGCGCCGCTCAATGCGGAAATCGACGGCTCGTTCCCGGTATCGATCACGACGCAGCCGACGCTGGTGTGGAAGAACGTGCCGGCCACCACGTCGCAGGCAACGTTTAAGGTCGTCACGCTGGCGACCGCGAATCCGCAGACGCTCTGGTCGAGCACCGTCGCCGTCGGGTCGGATCGCACCGCGCAAGCGCGGATCGCTCCGGGCCTGCTCAAGCAGGGGCGAACGTATGCGTGGACGGCCACGTCGGTCGAGGCACCGTCGAACAAGGTCGGTCCGTACAGCATGACGATCGACATGCAGCGCTCGAGCGTGCAGCCGATCTGGTCGCTCGGCGATGCGACCGTCGCCGAGGCCACCGGCGAGCTGGTTTACACCTATCAGGGGCCGAAGGTCAACGCGCTCTCCGGCACGGTCGGTTGGACGCTCACGCACCGCGCCTCGAACGCGACGCGCGCTGGTCTACCGGCAGGCTGGAACCTCGCAATCTCGGGCAGCACTGGCTGGGAGACGCTCAAGGTCAACGCCGACGGGTCGGTGACGCTGCTCAATAACGCCGGCGGCGCGGTCTCGTACACGAAGAACGGGAGTAGTCAGTGGCAGCCGGCGGTGGGGCGTTATGCCTCCGCCGGACAAGCGACGTTGCTCGCGCAGAACGCGGATGGCACGTTCAGTGCCACCGACGGCAACCGCACCGTCACCGTCTTCTCGAAGCCGACCGTCAACGCGGATGGGCATCCGACGAACGTCTGGAACCTCGACGCGCCGACGATCCAGCAGGTGTGGGCGGGCGGGCGCCTGACGACGCTCACCGACCCGGTCACGCAGAACTCCTCGGCGTTCTTCTACGGCGGGCAAGACGGCTGTGGCAAGACCACTGACCCCGGCTTCATCGCGGCACCGCAGGGCGACCTCTGCGGCGTGCTTGATTGGGCGGGCAACATGACGCTGATCGAGTACGTGCAGACCGCAACTGGGCCGCAGATCGGGCGTGTCGTATCGGCACTCGGGTCAGGTCCGGGCGCGGGCGTCACCGATATCGGTTGGGATGTCAGCGGACGCATCGTCGAGCTACGCGCGCCGTTCACCACACGCGTCGTCGCCTCGGGTGCGATCGGCGGTCTCGGCGCCCAGGACACGCGTGCGATGACGCAGGTCACCTACGACGCGCAGGGTCGTGTCGCTAGCGTCACCGCCCCCGAGGGACTGACCGAGACGGGCGCCGTCGTCACGCGCGCGACCGTGAACCTCTCATATGCGCCGTTCACGGCCGCCATAGCCGGCTCGGGGCCGAACGCCGGCGTGATCCAGCAGACGTGGATCGACCCGCGCACGATGGCGAAGACGAAGGAGCGCGACAAGCTCGGCAATCTCGCGCTCTACACCTACAACCCGGACGGCACGCTGCTGCGCACTACTGACCAGCAGAGCGGCACGGTCTCGGAGACTCGGTACGACGCCCAGGGGCGCCCGACCGAGCAGCTTGGACCGACGCGCGATGCTGTTACCAGCCCGACCGCGCCGCATACGATGACGGCATACGACCAGGACGTGAACGGCAAGGCGTGGACGGGTCTCGCCACGCGGTACTGGGACAACGCGGGCTTCAATGGCGCGCCGAAGGGCGGCTCGACCGGGCCGATCATGCCCGATACGGGCGCGATCGCCTCGGGTCTGTCGATGAACTGGAACACGAGCCCGGTCGGCTCGGGCCCTTGGGCGGCACGCCTGACGGGGCTCTACGCCGCGGTGGCTGACGGCTCGTACGCGTTCCGAAACACGACGCAGGCGAAGCTGTGGGTTAACGGCTCGCTCTGTTCGCCGACCTGCAACGTCTCCCTCAAGAAGGATGCGACTGCATCACTGCAGCTTGACGTGGCCTCCGACACGGGCGGCCCGGCGGGCGTGAACGCGCTCGTCACGGCTCCGGGGGGTGGCACGACGCCGATCCCGACGAGCGCGCTGCGGCCGAACTACGGCCTGGCCACGTCCACCACGGTGCGCGAGCACCAGGCCGGTGGAGGCACGACGAACCTGGTGTCGAAGTTCGTTTACGACACGAACACGACGCAGCTGCTGAAGACGATCGCGCCGTCAGGCGCCACGCAGTCGCGAACGTACGAGCCGTACGACCCGACCAAGGGCCAGTGGGGACGTTCGACGAGCGTCACCGATTCGTCCGGCAAGACGACGAAGTCGTCCTTCTACGATGCGAATGCTGCAGCCAATGACTGCGCTGGCCAGCCGTACGCGCAGGAGGCGCAGCCGCTCGCGACCACGTTTGCTGGCGGGCGCACCGTCTCGCAGGTTTCGGCGCCGGGTGGCGGGGCGCTGAAAGTGACAGACGGCGTCACGACCACGTGCGGGTCGATGCTCAGCACGGGGAACGGTACGGCATCGACCACGACGGGCGTCGGTCCCGATGTCACGACGACGAGTTCGGAGTACGTCAACGGTAACCCGCTTGTCGTCTCTACGTCCTCAACGTCGCAGGGCACGACCGAGACGACGATCGACCATCTTGATACGAATGGCTCCACCTGGGAGAGTGTTGACGCGTTCGGGACCAAGACGGTGTCGACGAGCGATCCCATCACGGGCGCGCTGCTCCGAATGGCCGAAACGACGGCCAAGGGGGAGAATCGCATCATTGACTACACGTACGCAGCGAACGGCCAAGTCGCGACGGTCACGGTCAACGGAAGATTGATGCTGACCAACGAGTACGGGGCCGACGGGGCGTTCCTGCGTACGCGCCTTGCTAACGGGGCCGTGCAGACCATTGAGCTCGACGCCAACAACTTCGGCAAGAAGGTCGAAACGACGTTCGCCGACGGCAGCGTCGTCACCGAGTCTGCCATCCACTCACCCAGCGGGCGGATGCTCTCACACACGATCACCGGCCCCGGCGGCACAGCAACGTACACCTACCAGTACAACGTCGATGGTCGACTCATCAACACGAAACTGACCGGCACAATCCCGACCAGCTCGACCGCGTGGAGCAGCGCCTACACCGGCGCAGAGGGCGCCGGTGGCAACCGTGCCAGCAAGACCACGACACGTGCGGACGGCACGACCGAGACGACCGCGTTCACGTACGGCGCGGACAATCGTCTCGTGTCGGCCTCGGCGGGCCGCATCAAGGGTGACATCACGTACGACGCGGCCGGACGCGCCACGAAGGTCGGCGCGGTCGATCTCGCCTACGACGCGGCTGGGCATCTGCTGTCGGCGTCGCAGGCCGATCGCGCGTACACGTTCACCGATGGCGGGCTGACCACGACGTTCTCGCGCACACAGACCGACGGATCGAAGACGGCCGTCTCCGTCTCGCAGTCGGGCCAGACGCTGATGCTCGGGCCCGACAAGGCGATCGAGGCGCAGGTCGTCGGTCTTACCGACAACATCAACGTCGTCCTCGACAAGAACGGCGTGCCGGCGCGCTGGCTGTACGACGACATGCTCAGCAACATGACGTGGCGCTCGACGGGCACAGCCGCCCCCGCGCGCACGCACCTGTATTCGCCGGGTGGCGAGCCAATCAGCGCGTCGCGTGGCGACAACCCCCAGACGCCGGTCGATCTCCTCGTCAACAGCATCGGCTGGAAGGATGGGCGCGGCGCCACGACGCTACGCTTGGCGGTGCCGCTGATGATCATCGGCGCGCGCGTCTACACGCCGGACGGCGGTCGCTGGCTCCAGTCCGACCCGAGTCTCACGGCGTCGCTCAACGCGTACGAGTATGCGGCCGGCGATCCCATCAACCAGGCCGACCCATCGGGCAATTCCACGTGGGGATGGCTTGGGGGCACGATTTTCGCAATTGTCGTCGGCCTCGCCGTCGGAACCTTCACCTTCGGCATCGGCCCGATGATCACCGCGTCGTATGGCATTGGGGCACTCGCGACGCAGATCGCGGTGAGCGCCGTGGTCGGCGCGATCTCCAGTGCGGCGGGCGAGCTCATCACACAGGGAATCGACAACGGATGGACCGGCTTCGACTGGGGCCAGATCGGCATCGCCGCCGGGTACGGAGCTGCCGGAGGTGCCGCCGGTGCAGGTGTGAGCAGTCTCGGCACCAAGTACTTCGCGGTGTGGGGAATGAAGCGCACGATCTCCGCCAACACGCCTGCTGGCGCCAAGCGCTTCTTCGTTGGACTCTCGGCGGGCAGCAAGCAGGTCGCTGCGGTGGAATTGGCGGTGGTCGCAGACTCGCCAGAAGCATTGGCGAAAGGCCTTGGGGCGAGCCAGTTCCGCAAGGACATGTTCACCAGCAAGGGTTTTTGGAACAGGAGTTACAGGAAGGCGTACAACGAAAAGGTGAGCAGCGGCGGAAAGGCCGCAGAGATCCGGAGTAACAGCGCGGCCGCCGAAGTCGGATGGGGCCGCCCCGACAGCGCGTCGTCGATTCGCTACGTCGCAGGCAACGGCGCCGCCAGCGAGGTTCAGAGCGCCCGGCTCCTATCTGGCATCTCACGACAGAGTGACGAGGTGCTCAACAACGCCTTGCAGCAGAATAAGGTCTACCAGGTCAAACCCGTATTCAACGGCGATTACGATCTAAACCTTCAGGTCGCCCAGTCGGTCAAGCGCCGGACCACGGACGAACTGTCAAGCAACGGCAGTGTCAAACCAGCGGGAATAACGATGTTCCAGAGCTTCCTGATGGATCAGATAGAGGCCATGACCAAGGTTCGCTAGTGGCGGTCGTCTTGCTGTGCAGGCGCTCGTTCGCCAGCACAGGATCTTCAGGTGCGGTCAGGCGCTGAATCCCAAGCGATGAAGCGCTGCGCGAGCCACGCCTGCGCCTGCGGCGCTGCGGCCTGCGGCAGGCTGAAGTGGTCGTCGTTCGGGAAGTCGATGCGCTCGAGCTGCGCGCCGTGGCCCTCGACGGCCTGCTGGTAGCCCTCTTGCCATGGGACGGGGACGACGAGGCCACCGCCGAAGGCGTCGACGCACAACAGCAGCGGGCAGCGAGGTTTCGTCTGGCCAGCCGAGCTGCGGGCGATCGCGGTCTTCCACGCGTCGAAGTTCTGCGGGTCTGAGCGCACCAGTGCGCCCTTGAGGTGGAAGGTCCGCTTGGTCACGTCGTTGAGGTGATGGACGGGCTGGTCGTTCCAGGCGGTCTCGATCAGCTCCACGCCGAGTGGCGTGAGGATGTCGGCGACGTCGAGGCCGTCGAACGCTGCGGCCATGCCCTTCAGGATCATCACCAGGTGCGCGGTCGGCGTGGCCGTCGGGTCGGAGAGCCCCGCCGAGTCGCCGACCGGATGGGCGAGGGCCATGATCGGCACGCCCGGGGAGTAGAGCACGGAGCCGACGAGGTCGAGCTCGCCGAAGTCGGCCGCGTCGAGCTCGGCAATGGCCGCTGCGGCGTTGCCACCCTGCGACCAGCCGATCACACCGAGCTTGGTGCCCGCGCCGGCGTCGAGATGCCGTGCGGCGCGCGCGATGAACACGCCGTCGCGGGCGTTTGTCGGACCAACGGTGTACTGGTGCACGCCGGGCGAGCCGAGGCCCTGATAGTCGGTCGCGCACACGACCCAGCCAGCGTCGATCATCGCCTGTAGGCCGGGCACGCCGCAATCGATCTGCTGTGTGGACTGCGGGGTGAAGTACCCGGTCAGTTCACGCGCGGGATCGGGCTGTGCCGACGGGCAGGCGGCATCGCCGAGGCCGGTCGTGCCGTGGCACCACGTCACGACCGGTCGGTCCGCCCCCGCGGAATCGGACGCGATCACGAGGCCGGTTGTCTCCTGATCGCGCTCGGCGATATCGCGCGAGAGGTAGCGGACACGCCAAGCGCGGGCTCCCGTGATCGAGGTCGCGACAGGCTCGTGGTGGATCAGGTGTCCAGGCTGCATGGCCTTGACTGTAGTGAGGTGCCTACTCCGCGTCGGGGCGGATGAGCGTAAGGCGCTCGATGTCGACGAGATCGACGCTGCGTCCGGCGGCGCGCTTCATGGAAAGGAGATCACGCAGGCTGCAGACGCGCACCGGTGCCGACAGCCCTTCGAGATCGCCCAGATCGCTCTCGGCCGCGAGCTCGGCATACTCGGGGGCGCCTTCCGCGTACTGCATGATGTCGATGCGTCCGAACCGCGTCCGCAAGAGCCAGTTGCCGCCACGTTCGAGAATCGATTGCGGCTCGAACGGCAGCGGCAGCTCGCGCGCCTCGAAGTCGTCGATCGCCAGAGGCTCTGCGTCCACGTCTTCGATGAACGCCCAGAGGCGCTCGATGTTCTCGGCGCTCGGCTCGATGATCACGTCGAGATCCTTGGTCGCGCGGGCATACCCGTGCAGGCCGACGGCAACGCCGCCGATGATCACGTAACGGACGCCATGACGATCGAGGGAGCGCAGGAGGTCGATGAGTCTGAGGTCGTCGCTCACCGGGCCACCGCCGCTTCGCTCGTCGGCACCGGAGTGCGAGGTCTGAGCTTCACCGCGGCCAGCGCGTTGATCGTCGCATAATGTGCGTCGAGCTGCACAATCCTCTCCGCGAAGGGGAGTGTCGCGAACGCCTGGCCCTCGGCGACACTCGCGGCCTCGTTGAACCGCCAGAACTCCTCGCGCCGCCGGGTCAACTCGCGCGCGCGATCGACCACGCGGCCTGGGCGTGCCGTGCCCACGGGAATCTGGTTCGCCGTCCAGACGAGAGCCGCCGTGTCAACGCCGACACGCGATCCCTGCGACGTCTGGGCGACCTGAAGGCGACCGCGCTTCAACCATGTGTCGAGTGCCTGCGCAGAGATGTTGAGGATCGCGGCCGCGCGCCGCTTCGGTACGACTGGCCCCACGCGCTCGGTCAATTCCGTGATCATCCGATCGATCGCCACGCGCTGCGCGCCGCTCAGCGACGGAGCGAGCGCCGTCAGCGTGACGAGATGGCGGAGATCTTCCAGAGCTAGATCGGATTTCTTCATATATTCCGCATGATAACGACAACAACACGTATCAGTTCGATCTGCCTTGACAGCTGGGCCCTGCTGACGTAACGAGGTGCTGCCGCACAGCTCAAGGTGGAGGCCTCGGCGCAGCTCACGCTCGGTGGCTTGAACTCGTCGGCGACGCGGACGGCACTCGCGATGGCGAGGGTCACCGACTGTACCGCGCGGGCGGGTCTCCGAATCCGTTGTGCGAAACGGCGGGTCCGATGACCTAGGATCACCTCATGCAGACATTCGTGAAGATCCTCGCTCTTTCGCTTCTGGTCGTCGTCGTGCTTGCTGGCTCGGCCCAGGCGCGCACCGTCAACGGTTGCGCGATCAAGGCGAAAACGAACTGCGCTCGTCAGGACCTGCACGGCGCGGATCTCCACGGCGCCGTGTTGCATCACAGCGTTCTGCATCACATCAACCTGCGCTACGCCGATCTGCGCGGAGCTGACCTCCGCTACGCGGACCTCCGCGAAGCCGATCTGCACGGAGCCGATTTGACCGGCGCGAACCTGCGCGGCGCAAAGCTGCAGTACTACACCGCACCGAAAGGAACGGGCGCGACCCGGCA
>Ga0194048_10001291_pt1 | contig 12421 bp, 10 predicted proteins | sample JunL225m_MetaG_FD_161685 | JGI IMG/M metagenome (GOLD analysis project Ga0194048, IMG submission 161685) | Anoxic zone freshwater microbial communities from boreal shield lake in IISD Experimental Lakes Area, Ontario, Canada - Jun2016-L222-5m | ecosystem: Environmental > Aquatic > Freshwater >...
AAAGAGTACGGCTCAGGTTCTTCTAGAGACTGGGCGGCCAAGGGAACTGCGCTGCTAGGTGTCAAAGCAGTCATCGCCGAGAGCTTCGAACGCATTCATCGAAGCAATTTGATTGGTATGGGAGTTCTGCCATTGCAGTATCTGCCAGGTCAGAGCGCTGCGAGTTTAGGTTTGGATGGAACCGAATCATTCTCTATCTCAGGCGTAATAGAACTTAACTCTGGTGTTACTCCTAAGACTCTAAAAGTGATTGCAAAACCAACTGCACACAGTTCAACTGGCAAACAAGAACTTGTCTTTGAAGTTGCACTTCGCATTGACACACCAGGAGAAGCTGATTACTACCGTCATGGTGGAATTTTGCAGTATGTGTTGAGAAGTTTGGTTGCCTAGAAAATGACTTTACTGAGCTCGATAAAATCTCCGGAGGATTTGAAGACGCTCACCCTGTCGCAAATGGGGGAGCTCTCTCAAGAAATACGCGAGTACCTCATTGAAACTATTGCTGCAACCGGTGGTCACCTAGGTCCTAACTTAGGTGTTGTTGAACTTACCCTTGCGATTCATCGAGTTTTTGATTCACCACAAGACAGCATCATCTTTGACACCGGGCATCAAAGCTATGTGCACAAATTAGTTACTGGAAGACCAGATCTTTCTTCAATTAGGACAAAGGGTGGAATTGCCGGTTACCCACAACGTTCTGAATCGGTTCACGATGTGGTTGAGTCATCTCACGCTTCTTCATCACTTTCATGGGCAGATGGAATTTCTAGAGCATACAAACTAACCGCTCAAACTGATCGTGCTGTTGTTGCTGTGATCGGCGATGGAGCTCTCACCGGCGGCATGGCTTGGGAAGCGCTCAACAACATCACCGATGACAACGACCGGAAGCTAATCATTGTGGTCAATGACAATGGCCGCTCTTACGCTCCGACAATCGGTGGTTTAGCAAGGTATTTGAACAACGTTCGCACTGAGCCCCTCTATAAGCGCATGTATCGCGCCTCTAGACGCTTCTTTTCACACTTTGGTCCAGTTGGACGTCTTGCATATGCAACCCTGCGTGGCGCTGGCAAGGGCATGCTTGGCTCATTTACGCCTAAGAGCATGTTCCCTAACCTTGACCTGAAATACATTGGTCCAATTGATGGCCACGACATTGAAGCAATGGAACAGGCTTTGCGCCAAGCTGAAAACTATGGGGCACCAGTAATTGTGCATGCCATAACCCAAAAGGGAAGAGGATTCCCATTAGCTGAAGACGATGTTGACGACCAGTTCCATGCGGTTGGTCAAATAGACCCAAAGACAGGTAAGTCTCTAGATGTTGCTGGCGCTCCATCATGGACTTCTGTCTTTAGTGATCAGATAGTTTCGATTGCAGAAACAAACAAGAAGGTTGTTGCACTAACTGGAGCAATGCTTATTCCAGTTGGCTTGAAGAAGTTCGCTGCAGAATTCCCAGATCGAGTATTCGATGTTGGTATTGCTGAGCAACATGCAGTTGCATCAAGTGCTGGTCTTGCTTTCGGTGGTTTGCATCCTGTTGTTGCTATTTATGCAACATTCATGAACAGAGCATTCGACCAAGTTCTGATGGACGTTGCTCTTCATAAGGCAGGAGTCACTTTTGTTCTTGATCGGGCTGGAGTTACTGGCCCTGATGGAGCTAGCCACCATGGAATGTGGGATCTTGCACTTTTGCAGATTGTCCCTGGTATTGAAATCGCAGCACCTAGGGATTCAATTCGTCTCAAAGAAGAACTCAGTGAAGCTGTTGCAATTGATGACAGACCAACTGTTCTTCGTTTTCCAAAGGGATCAGCGCCAGCAGATATTCCAGCGCTGAGAAGATATCCAGACGGTGTTGAAGTTCTTGCAGAAGCACCGAGTAAAGATGTGCTCATAGTTGCAGTTGGCGCTATGGCAAGTGTTTCGATTCAAGTTGCAGAACTTTTGAAAGCTCATGGCATTGGAGCAACTGTTATCGACCCACGTTGGGTTGTTCCAGTTCGTAAATCCGTTATCGAACTTGCTAGAGATCACCGACTAGTCGTAACCATCGAAGACGGTGTTCGCGTTGGTGGCATTGGAACCAGAATTCGACAAGACCTTCGTGCTGCCCAAATCGATACAGCGCTGAACGAGCTTGGACTACCTGATGAATTCCTAGAGCACGCATCTAGATCTGAGATTATGGAACGAGTTGGTTTGACCGCACAGAACATTACTCAGGAGATTGTTGCTCAGGTTTTAGGAGCGAGAGTTCCTCATGCGAAACCATTAGACGAATCAGTTAGTCCGAGTCAGTCTCAGCTTTAGGTAGTTCCGGGGGAGTTACCGCAGCAAGTGCGACAACAAGAAACTCTGCAATAGCAGCAATCTGCCATGGTCTTACTTTTTTCAAGGTAAGTGCCTCTGAAATAGATGCAGTAGTGAGCTCTGTTGGCGGTTCAAAGCAAAGCGAACGAATCACATCAGGACTTACGATGTTCTCCGCTGGGATACTCATCTCTTCTGCGACTTTGGTAAGCATTGCTTTGCAGGTAAGTAATCTAGCGTTTGCTTCAGGAAACTTTTGCGGCCAGTTACGATGATTCGGAATTCCAGTGCTCTTAGGTCTAAGTTCGACCAGTTTCTTAGTTGTGGTCCCTTCTGAAAAGGCTTTCCACCAGATGTCAATGAATGTTCTACTAGCTTTCCCGTAGAAAGTTCGAAGTGATGCCAATTCAGGTTTTGATTTAGGGTTTGCTTTGATTGCGGCAACTATCGATGCATCAGGAATAAGTCGACCAGGCGCGATGTCTCGACTTATAGCCAAATCTTCTCTCGCTTCCCAGAGGTATTTGGCAATGGTAAGTGAGCGCTGATCTTTGATTTCGTGCAAACCAGTGATAGAGCGCCAGCGTTCAAGCTTGGGTTCTTTAACATTTGGAGTAAGCAGGTGGTCGAATTCCTCTTGGGCGATGCCCATGCGATTTTTTTCGATGAGATCTTTTTCAACAGAGGTCCAGAGTTCAGCTAGCACATCAACATCTAATGCTGCATAGTCCAGCCAAGACTTCGGAAGCGGTCGTTCGCTCCAGTCAACAGCGGAGTGTTCTTTAGCAAGTTTTATAGAGAGGTAATGTTCGGTGATTGTGCCAAGAGCGACTCTTGGTAGGCCGAGTATGCGTGAGGCAAGTTCCGTATCCAGGAGCTTCGTTGGAACCAATCCGATTTCAGCCAAGCAAGCTAAATCTTGACTAGCCGCATGGATAATCCAAGCTTTAGTGTTTGCAATCTTTGTGAATTCAGTCCATACCTCTGAGCTAAACGGAGATATTGGATCAATCAGGTAGATGCAGTTACCTTCAATAGCAATCTGAATTAGATATGCTTTTTGACCGTAACGAAATCCACTTGCCCGCTCGGCATCAATAGCTATTGGTTTCGCTGTTTTGCCGAGACTGTCAATGACTTGTTGGAGTAACTCATCTGTTTCGACTAAGACAACTGGGAGCCTTGGTTCGTTAAGTGGAGTGCTCTCTACCGGTACTTCTTCACTCATTGGGCCTTAGCAAAGCGAAGCGCACCCTCGCCACCAATTTCAAATCCAGCCATACCTGCAATCAGGTCTTGCCATGCCGCTAGATGTGGACCTAAATCATCTTCTTGCGGAGACCAGGATGCCCTGATCTCTACCTCAGAGTGGTCTTTGTCTGTGGCTAGAGCACCCATGCCAGTTGAAGACATTTTGGTGATTGTGCCCGCTTCGTGACTAAATTTGGCGCCTCGATATTCAAGTGCTCTCATCAACCATTCCCACCAGTAGTTAGCCGCGTCTTCTTGCATACCTAAGTCATTCTCCAAAGGGGATTTACCGTAAGCAATAACCCTCATGTTCGAACCCCAGGTGTCGAATTCCTTAGGATCGTGTAAAAAGACCAGTCGGCCAACCCCTCTATTCATTGGGGTGTCAGCAGGGTTTGGTACCTGCGCCGAGAAAGCTAAGGCGAAAGGTGCAATCTTAGGTGGGGCAGGGATCTCAGTAGTTTCTAATTCACCCCGGAGCATAGAATCATTCAGACCCATAGCTGCCAATTTGAACTGGTCAGGGGCTGTTTTATCCAAGGTATAGAAACTCATCTGTTCTAGGCTAAATGCCAAGGCTCTCGTATTTCCCCTGCCACGCCGCAAAGGACCAGTCATGAAGTACTTACTAGCGCTAGTCGCTGCTATAAAGGTGCTCTGGCTAGGTAAGAGAATCCAAGGTGATTTTTCAATAATCAAAGTCGAAGCGACTAAAGGTTCCACTTTCGTCTACTTGCCAGTAAACGAGGATACGGCTTGTGTGGGGGAGTTCAGCTTGTTCTGGAACTCTCGCAAAGGTCACGCTGTTGTTCGTAGGACGTCGACAACGGAAATCCCAGACCTCAGCCGCTTTGAAGTGTTGAAAAACCTAGGTGAACCACTCAGACAGACACAGGGTGCGTGGCTGTCAGGCTGGCTAGGAGATAAACCAGAGGACTTCGGCTTCGATTCAAAACAGAACTTTACAAAAATGCCGAACGGAACAAAAGCCTTTATTTCCGACCGAGCGTCATCAAATTGGGTTATTCACATTCATGGTCGCAAAGCGACCTACGCAGAGCCTCTTCGAAACATTAAGCAATTCGATGAGCTTGGCTTCTCGCAGCTATCCATCTCACACCTAAGTGACATTCCACCTAATGGTTTTGGCATTCGCAGATCAACTCTGGGTGCGAAAGAGTGGACACAGGTCTCCGAGGCAGTTGAGTTCGTCAAAGATAAAGGCGCACAAAGAATTATTCTTTTTGGCTGGTCACTCGGCGGCATGATGGTGAACCAGTACCTAAGCAATGCTGAAGTTCCTAATGAAGTTACAGCCATCATCATGGACTCGCCACTACTTGATTACCGCAGTACTCTAAGAGTTCAAGCTTTGCGAGCTGGCTATCCAGAAGCAACAGGAGATCAAGTTGCAGATCTAATCACCAGCAGTCGTGTGCTACGAGCGCTTAGATTTTCGAATGTTGCCATCGATGAGATTTCGGCTCTAAACAAATCATTGCTGGTTCAATTACCTACGTTGCTGTTTTATTCACTCAACGATGGATACATTTCGATGGATGGTGTATTCAAATACCAGGAACTTAACGGCAAAGTGAAACTTATTGATGTTCCAGGTGGTAGACATTGTCGACTATTCAATCAAGACAGAGAGAAATATCAGGACTCGATTGCAGCGTTCGTCAAAGAGAATCTGTAGAAATAGTCTTGGTCGATCTCCAAAAGTTGAATCAATTGAGCAACAACTCCCAGAGGCTTCAAGAATTGAGTTGCAGTCTCGTCGCTAGAATCCTTACTTGTTGAGCCGGTAACGGTCAGGCAAAGCTCTTTAATTATTGCAGTTGGTATTAGTTCTCTCAGAGTCTCGATTCCCGATTCCAGAACAACATTGATAAAACCGTTCTTAGAACAGAAATCCAATAACCATTGGTGCAAGGGTTCTTTCACAGGACCAACGCCAGAAGAATTTGGGTTAGGGAACTCTTTAGGTTCGCAGGTGACAAAAACTTTCTCGCGGCTCTGATTTTGCGTTGCAGGACATTCAAGAAAATCTTGTCTGGTCACAATTAGTAGTGGAGCAAACTGTGAAGCATTCAACTGCTCTGCTCTAGCTGTCTTACCCGTTGTGACAATGAGATCAGAGCTAGCTCTTATTGCCTTTAGTACTAGGCGATCAGCTACTGATGAAACATCATCGCTATTTAGTGCTGGACTATTCGCGCTAACCACATGATTGAATTTAAAGCCGGTCAACGCAGGGTAGAAGTCCTTGAGGTCCTCAACATTGGAAATCTCAGTCTGAGTTTGCACTGGGAAGATGGAGGTCAGCTTCACGAAGACTTCTCACGAACCTGACGTTTGATTCTGTTGAGCATTCCATGCATTCCACGGATGCGAAGTGGAGAGACCAAACTGGTAAGTCCAAGGCTTGCCACAAAACTGTCATCAAAATCTAGAATTTTTTCAACCGCTTGATTATTCAAGGCCAATTGCAAAATGCTGGCGAAGCCACGAGTTGTCGGTGCTTCAATTGGAGCGGTCAGATATATTTTTGCAAGATTAGCGTCAAGTTCGACAAACAGGTAAACAGGTGACTGGCATTCTTCAACGCGCTCTAATAGATCGGGGTGTTCGGAGTATTTTGCTGGTAACTCTGGCAGAGCATCCGAATACTCTAGAAGTAGCTCTAGTTTCTGTGTGGCAGGCACATCATCGAAAGCATCAATTATCTCTTGAGCCTGGCTGGTTATAGATGCCAAATTAGAATCCTTTGGGTACTATGCCAGGTTCTGTTCCTTTAACGATTGGAACACGAACAGCCGAACCCCACTCGGTCCAAGAGCCGTCATAGTTACGTACGGTAGGAATACCAAGTAAATAAGTAAGAATGAACCAGGTATGGCTTGAACGTTCACCAATTCGGCAGTAAGTAATTACATCGCTGGAATCTGCTATTCCTGCTTCAACTCGATAAAGCTGGTTTAGCTCTGCCAAGCTTTTGAATGTCTGATCCTCTTTCACTGCCTTGCTCCAAGGCACTGAAGCAGCAGTAGGGATGTGTCCACCACGTAATGCGCCTTCATCTGGGTAGTCAGGCATGTGGGTTCGTTCGCCAGAATATTCTTGAGGGCTTCTCACATCAATCAGAGGTTTTCCGAAATGAGCCAGCACATCTTCTTTGAAAGCACGGATTGTTCTGTCATCTCTTTCGGTAACTGGATAGTCAGTCTTTGGACGGTCCGTCTTGTCTCTAGTGATAACTCTGTCTTCACTAATCCACTTAGCTCTGCCACCATCCATGATCGCGATATCCTCGTGACCGAAAAGTTTTAGAACCCAGAATGCATAAGTTGCCCACCAGTTACTCTTATCGCCATAGATGACGATCTTGTCATCTCTTGAGATGCCTTTGGCAGATAGTAGTGCGGCCATGTCTTTGCCGTCTAGATAGTCACGAGTGATTGGATGATTTAGCTCAGTATGCCAATCCAACTTGACAGCTCCTGGGATGTGTCCGGTTTCGAACAGCAGAATGTCTTCATCGCACTCGATGATGACTAGACCTTTTTGGCCCAAGTTATCCTCTACCCATTGAGTTGAAACTAGAGCTTCTGGATGAGCGTACTCTTTGAAAGTTAAGTTTTGTTCGGCTTTGAAAGTCAAGTGTCATCCTTGTTAGGTTTTACAATGGTTTTGCGGTGCTTCTATTCTTACAAAAATACGCCGTAAATAGAATGGCCAATCTCGAATGCTTCTGAATGTTTCGGATCTAAACACACAGGTAACAGTGCCTGAGTTGCTAGCCGAACTCGTTCCTCCACGGGAATTCACTAAGGTGTCCTTTTCCAGTTACATCCCAGATGCGATGTTCCCTTCTCAAGCCATAGCTGCCCAGAAAGCCTCTGAGTTTGCTTCGAGCCAAAGCAAGAGGGGTAATTCCAGTGTTGGTATCTACTTAGATGGTGGATTTGGTGTTGGTAAGACACACCTTTTGGCGTCAATCTTTCATGCCAGCAAGGGCAAAAAGATCTTCGGCTCGTTCATCGCATACACCAGCATTATTGGATACCTAGGCTTCGCTGAAGCCGTTAATCAATTTTCTAAGTTTGATCTTCTTTGCATCGATGAATTCGAACTAGATGATCCAGGGGACACGATGATTATGTCTCGGTTCCTGAAAGAGCTCTCAGCCAAGAATGTCCGTTTCGCAGCAACATCAAACACCCCGCCAACAGCTCTAGGTGCTGGAAGATTTGCCGCGGATAATTTTCAACGTGAAATTCAATCAGTTGCAGACCGATTTGAAATAGTCAGGATAGACGGCGAAGACTACAGACACCGTAACTCTCGCTTTGAATTCTTTGCAACTTCAGAGAGCGAACTAGAAGCACTTAAGAGTGGTGTTGGCCAAGCTAAAGTCCTTGCGGTCGATATTAAAGAGCTGCTGGCATTTCTTGGTTCAATTCATCAGTCTAGATACGCCAAAGTATCTGAGCAGTTTGACGCTGTAGTTATTACGGCTGCGACTCAAATACAAGACCAGTTTGAGGGGCTAAGGCTGGTTAGTTTTATAGACCGTTGCTATGAGGCTGGCATTGCCCTTCGTTACACGGGCATAACCCTTGCTGACGTTTTCAGAGCAGACCATGTTGCCGGTGCTTACCAGAAGAAGTATCTCCGCTGCCTGTCTCGACTATCGGCCATGGTTGAGCGGGAAATCAGCTAAAAGTTTTTACATCCACGAAACATTTGAGAGTGTTTCCTGAAACATGTTTCCAGCATTCTTAGATGCATACCCAAAGAGGGTTTACCGCGTTGGAGGAAAACATGGATCAAGGTAACACCGCATTTGTATTGATTTCAGCAGCCTTAGTGCTGCTAATGACCCCAGGGCTTGCATTCTTTTATGGCGGAATGGTCAAGGCTAAATCAGTAGTGAGCATGATGATGCTTTCTTGGGGATCTCTCGGTCTCGTTGGAGTGCTTTGGGTGCTCTATGGTTACGCGATCGGCTTCGCCAGTTCTGATAGCGATACCTACGTTGGCATACCTGGCTGGTTTGGTTTTGACAGAGCATCGTTCGGTCTGACTGCAGAAACTAATGATGCTCTTGTTCCAACAGAAGGTGCACACCCAACAATGGCCTTTGTTGCGTTTCAAGCAACGTTTGCAATCATTACTGTTGCGCTAATCTCTGGAGCTATAGCAGACCGCGCCAAGTTTGGTGCATGGATGATCTTCGCTGGTATCTGGGCAACGATCGTATACTTCCCGGTAGCAAACTGGGTATTCAACTTTGGTGCAGCAGCAGATCACCACGATGGTGGTTGGCTTGTGCAGTTAGGTGTTATTGACTTCGCTGGTGGAACTGCGGTTCATATCAACGCTGGTGCAGCTGGTTTAGCTCTTGCCCTTGTGCTTGGTAAAAGATTCGGTTTCAGTAAGGGCATCACCCAGCCACACAACGTACCGCTAACACTGCTTGGTGTTGCGTTGCTATGGTTCGGTTGGTTCGGATTCAACGCAGGTAGCGAACTTGGCGCTGATGGCATTGCTTCTATCGCTTTCATCAACACTCTTGCAGCTCCGGCTGCAGCTATGGTCGGTTGGATCATTGTTGAGAAAATTCGTCACGGCAAGGCAACATCAATCGGAGCTGGTTCTGGTGCTGTTGCTGGTCTTGTTGCAATCACACCTGCCTGCGCAGCTCTCGATCCAGTCTGGGGAATGCTTCTAGGTCTTATTGCTGGAGCGCTCTGTGCTTGGGCAATCGACATGAAGTTTGCTCTTGGATTCGATGACTCTCTCGATGTTGTTGGTATTCACCTTGTCGGTGGAATTGTCGGAACTTTGTTCATTGGAGTCTTTGGTCGTGGAGTTGGCTTTGCTTTCGGCAATGACTTCAGCCAGCTAGGTAAGCAGGCTATTGGTGCCGGCGCTGTCTTGGCTTACTCATTCATCCTGGCTTTTGTAATCGGATGGGTCATCGAGAAAACCATTGGCTTCAGGGTCAAGGCAGAGGATGAAATAGCCGGTATCGACACAGTTGTTCACGGTGAAGAGGCTTACGCCTTCGGTAACGACCGAGTCTAATTAGCTCTAAAGTAAGGCTCCTGCGGAGGATTATTTCCACCGCAGGGGCTTACCTTTTGACGAAATTTGCGCAAATCGGTTAGAGTACTAGTTGTCTTGAATAAAGACATGCGGATGTGGCTCAGTTGGTAGAGCACAACCTTGCCAAGGTTGGGGTCGCGAGTTCGAATCTCGTCATCCGCTCGAAACGGTCTAAACCAAGACTCGTGAAGCATGGTGGAGTGGCTGAGCGGCCCAAAGCAACAGCCTGCAAAGCTGTCAACCCACGGGTTCAAATCCCGTCTCCACCTCCAAGAAATACCTATGGACGATTGGCGCAGTGGTAGCGCACTTCCTTGACATGGAAGGGGTCACTGGTTCGAACCCAGTATCGTCCACCAAAGGGAGATCCTTGATGAAGAAAATAAAAAAGTATTTCAAAGTTTATGGAGTACCCGTTATTCCAAAACCTCTGCGTGAGGTATTCCTAAAAACGTTTGAAACCAGGAACGAAGCTGACGCGTACATCATGTCGCTACATAAGCTGCACATTGAAGGGGAGCCTGTATACAAGGAATACCGAATCAAAATCGGCGCATACAGGAACGAGAAGTAGTCCATTATCGAGGGATGAGTTCCTTCCGCTTGTAAGTCCTATTTGGTAGCCTTTGGATATGAACAGACCAGCGACAGCCAAGTACTTAGCAATCTTTGTGCTGCTCTGTTCTCAATTATTAAACATTCAGTCTCCAGCTCAAGCAGCGTTAGCTGTTTCTTCTCAACCCTTATCTTCCGGCAACAACGCAACCTGTGTGATTCGCTCTTCAGATGATCTCTACTGTGTTGGTGCAAACACGTTTGGTCAACTAGGTAATGGCAATAACATCTCTACTTCGGACCCTCAGAAGGTAATCGGAATCGCGAACGTTGCGCAGGTAAGCGTTGGTGCAACGAGCGCATGTGCGATAAATAGAACAGGTGCTTTATATTGCTGGGGGGATAACTCTTCTGGGCAACTAGGCATCGGTAATACAGACAATAAGAATGTGGCTACTTTGGTGCAATCTTTATCCAACGTTGTCCAGGTAAGCGTCGGATCTGATTTTGCTTGCGCACTCACATCTAGTGGAATTGTTTACTGCTGGGGAGCTAACGATGTTGGACAGTTAACCAATGACTCGAAGCAGTCAAGCTCTGTGCCTGTAGCGACTGCACAAACCCCTAGTGCCGTGACTTTTATCAACGCCAACGGCAAACGTATTTGTGTTCTAGCCTCGGAAGTTTTCTGTTGGGGAGAGTTCGCTTCCTTCGTGTTTCCAAATGAAACTAGAACTTGGATGCCAACTAGGCTAACCGGTTCTACTGGCGCTACAAGTGTTTCACTTGGTGGAGATTTCGGATGCTTGCAGTTTGCAAGTTCTGTTTCGTGTTGGGGAGCCAATGGTCACGGCCAACTAGGTAACGGCACAAAAGTGCAGTCAGCTGATCTAGTGGCCGTAACTGGAATTACCTCTGTTACAAAACTGGCTACCGGTGACCATTTCGCTTGTGCAATCGATGCAAACAACGACAGCTACTGCTGGGGAGAAAACGCTGCAGGTCAACTTGGTATCACTGCAGGCGTAGATCAAGTAACGCGTATTCCGACTGGAGCAGCTAAGGCTGTAGCTATTGATGCTGGCGTGAACGCACTCTGTTCACTCAAACTAGACGGAGCAGTATCTTGTTCTGGTGATCTCAGCTCTGGTCAATCAGGCTACCTTCTTTCAAGTCAGACACCTTTGGTCAATGCCAAAGCTAGCAATTTATCAAAGGTTTCAGCTGGATCGAACACAACTTGTGCGATAAACGCCACAGGATCGCTATCTTGCTGGGGAACCTTAGTTCCAATAATTCCAGAGCTACTGACTTTCACTGATGTCTCAGTTGGAAACTCAAGCGCTTGTGCTGTCGCGGCATCAAAAGATGTTTACTGTTGGGGATCTAATAGCTCAGGCCAATTGGGAGATAACTCATCTCGTGCTTCTGTTTTGATGGTCAAAGTGGATAGTTCAACAAGCAATTTCGTTCATGTCGCGGTAGGTTTTAGACACGCTTGCGCTGTTACCACTGATGGTTTGGTTTATTGCTGGGGAGATAACTCAAAGCAACAGCTTGGATCTAACGGAGCCGATACTAAAAGTCCGAAGCCAGTGCCTGGCATAGGAACCGCTGCAACCGTTGCCGTAGGCGATTATCACAGCTGTGTGCAACAGGTTAGCGGCGCTGTTACCTGTTGGGGGGATAACTCAAAGAAGCAGATAAACAGTTCTTCAACAACACCAGTAGTACCAACCGATCTTGTTTTGGCTAAGCCAGTTACAAACTACTCGCTGGGCTCATACAACACTTGCTTACTAGATTCTTCTAAGGGCGTTCAATGCTTTGGCGATAACTCAAAGAAGCAATCACCTGGAGTTATTGCTGGAACGTATAACGCTATTGCTGCTGGATCCAACACAGTTTGTGTTATCAACACGGATATCAAGACATTCTGCTTTGGAGCTGCCGACTCGGCAAAGCTAGGCAATGTGTCAGTTGACACTTCTACTCCAAAAGAGATCACTGATCTAAGTGCAACAGCTCTAAGTGTTGGATTGCAGCACGTATGTGCCATAGGAGTAAATGGTTCACTTGCTTGTTGGGGTTCTAATGCGTCAGGCCAGCTATCAACAAGTTTCGGCTTCCCCTCAGCATTTACTGCTCCAACAATTTCGGTTACCGGCACCTT
>Ga0194048_10001292_pt1 | contig 12416 bp, 11 predicted proteins | sample JunL225m_MetaG_FD_161685 | JGI IMG/M metagenome (GOLD analysis project Ga0194048, IMG submission 161685) | Anoxic zone freshwater microbial communities from boreal shield lake in IISD Experimental Lakes Area, Ontario, Canada - Jun2016-L222-5m | ecosystem: Environmental > Aquatic > Freshwater >...
GCGGCGCGTTTCTGCAGATAGATCTCGCCGCCGCCCTGCTTGAACTCGTCCGATTTCTTCGCCATCGCGGCGCGGATTTCAGCCGTCGACAAAGTGTCGTTGGTGCCCTTGGCGGCATCGCGCACTTCATGGCTGATCTTCATGGAGCAGAATTTCGGTCCGCACATGGAGCAGAAATGCGCCACCTTGGCGCCGTCGGCCGGCAGGGTCTCGTCGTGATAGAGCTGCGCGGTTTCCGGGTCCAGTGCCAGGGCGAACTGGTCGCGCCAGCGGAATTCGAAGCGCGCCTTGCTCATGGCATCGTCCCAGATGCGCGCCGCCGGATGGCCCTTGGCCAGGTCGGCGGCATGGGCGGCGATGCGATAGGCGATCACGCCGGCCTTGACGTCGTCGCGGTCCGGCAGACCCAGATGCTCCTTGGGCGTGACATAGCACAGCATGGCGCAGCCGAACCAGCCGATCATCGCCGCGCCGATAGCTGATGTTATGTGGTCATAGCCCGGCGCCACGTCGGTGGTCAGCGGGCCCAGCGTATAGAACGGTGCCTCATCACAGGCCGCGAGCTGGCGGTCCATGTTTTCCTTGATCTTGTGCATCGGCACATGGCCGGGACCTTCGATCATCACTTGGACATCGTGCTTCTGGGCGATCTTGTTCAACTCGCCCAACGTCTCCAGTTCGGCGAACTGGGCGGCGTCGTTGGCGTCAGCGGTCGAGCCGGGACGCAACCCGTCGCCCAATGAGAAGGACACGTCATACTGCTTCAACAGTTCGCAGATGTCTTCAAAGTGTGTGTAGAGGAAATTTTCCTTGTGATGCGCCAGGCACCACTTGGCCAGGATCGATCCGCCGCGCGACACGATGCCGGTGACGCGTTCGGCGGTCAGCGGGATATGCGCCAGCCGCACGCCGGCATGGACGGTGAAATAGTCCACACCCTGCTCGCACTGTTCGATCAGCGTGTCGCGATAAATATCCCAGGTCAGGTCCTCGGCCACACCGCCGACCTTCTCAAGTGCCTGGTAGATTGGCACGGTGCCGATCGGCACCGGCGAATTGCGCACGATCCATTCGCGGATGGTGTGGATGTGGCGGCCCGTCGACAGGTCCATCACCGTGTCGGCTCCCCAGCGGATGGACCACACCATCTTGTCCACTTCCTCGGCCACGCCCGACGTCACGGCGCTGTTGCCGATATTGGCGTTGACCTTGGTGAGGAAGTTGCGGCCGATGATCATCGGCTCGGTTTCGGGATGGTTGATGTTGGAGGGGATGATGGCGCGGCCGCGCGCGATCTCGTCGCGCACGAATTCGGCGGTGATCTCCTGCGGGATATTGGCGCCAAAGCTGTTGCCGTCGGCCAGGGCGCTACGGCCCAGATTTTCGCGGGCGGCGATATACTTCATCTCTTCGGTGATGATGCCCTTGCGTGCGTAATAGAGCTGAGTGACATTCTTGCCCGGCTTGGCGCGCAGCAGCTTGACGCCGTCACGCTTGAACTGCGGCACCGTGAGCTTTTCGCCGAGCTTCAACCCATCGTCTTCGGGCTTGCGGTCGCGGCCGACATATTCCTCGACATCGCCGCGCGCCAAAATCCATTCCCGGCGCTTGGCGGCTAGACCCTTTTCGATATCGATGGTCACGGAATCGTCGGTGTAGGGACCGGAGGTGTCGTACAGCCGAACCGGCGCTTCGCCGCCTGACAGCTTCACTTCGCGGAACGGCACACCGTCCACCATCAGCTTGTTCGAGCCGGGCAGCGCGCCGCGGGTGATGGACAGCGACTTGTCGAGAATGGGCTTGTTCATGGCAACCTCTCCCTACGCCGGTGTGAGCCGGATCAGGTTCTAAGGGATCCGCACCATTGCGGTCTCAGCGCCTTGCGAGCGCACCCCTGGGAGCGCGGATCATAGCCCCTGCGCCCGCGCGGCGCTAGGACGCCGCGAAGGTGCGGAACTCCGAAATCACCGCCTTGACCGCCGCCGCGATGATCTTTTCCCCAGCTTCCACATTGGCCTGGGAAGGATCGGAGCCGATGCGCCCGTCCGGGAAGCGTCGCCTGTAATCATCGGCGTCCAGGATCGGGCCGTTGGGGGCGATGCGCGGGCTCATGGCCACCGACTTCACCGCTTCGGGATAGCCGGCCCAGGTCACCGACACTTCGGATGGCGTGGCATGGCTGCCCTCGCCTACCGGGAACAGCTGGCGGCAGACATCCATTACCCCGTGCAGCTCCCACCAGTTGCGCAAGGTGCAGCGCAGCGGCGGATGGTTGGAGCCTGCGGACCCATTTGAAAACGTGACGCCATGATAGATCTCGGAGAAGGCGGCGGTGATGGTGGCGATGTTGCCGCCATGGCCGTTGAGCCAATAGATGCGCTCAAAGCCATGCCGCACCAGCGACTGGGCCCAGTCCTGCATCGCCGCTATCATGGTGGAGGGCCGCAGGGTGATGGTGCCGGCAAAGCCCATGTGATGCTGCGCCTGACCAACATTGAAGGTGGGACCGATCAGGAACCCCGCCTCGTCGCCCGCCCGCTTGCCGATGATTTCCGGACACAGCGCGTCGGTGCCCAAGAGCCCGTTGGGGCCATGCTGTTCGGTGGAGCCAATGGGAATCAGGATGGCCTTGGACTTGGCCAGGTAGGCCTCGACCTCGGGCCAGGTGGACAGATGAAGCTGCATGGCTGCCGTCTTGATGTTGAAGTGCGATCATAGCACCATCGCACCAGACACAAGCGAAAAGAGACAGCGATATGTCCGACAGCCTGTTCCCGGTGCCGGAGGAATGGAAAACACGCGCCCTGATGACCAAGGCGCAATATGAGGCCGCCTATGCGGCATCGATAAAGGACCCGGACCGCTTCTGGGGCAAGGAAGCCGCGCGCCTGGACTGGGCCAGGCCTTTCACCAAGGTCCAGAATGTCAGCTACGACCCGGACAAGCTGTCCATCAAGTGGTTCGAGGACGGGGCGCTGAACGTCTCGGCCAACTGCATCGACCGGCACCTGGCCAGCCGCGGCGAGCAGACCGCCATCATCTGGGAAGGCGATGATCCCGCCGTCAGCAAGCACATCACCTATCGCCAGCTTCATGCCGAAGTCTGCAAGTTCGCCAATGTGCTCAAGCGCGCCAATGTCCAGAAGGGCGACCGCGTCACGCTTTACATGCCGATGGTCCCGGAAGCTGCGTATGCCATGCTGGCCTGCGCCCGCATCGGGGCGGTGCATTCGGTGGTATTCGGCGGCTTCTCGCCCGACAGCCTGGCGGGCCGCATCACCGATTGCGATTCCAAGGTGCTGATTACCAGCGATGAAGGCGTGCGCGGCGGCAAGGCAATCCCGCTCAAGAAGAATGCCGACCTAGCGGTGGACCAGTGCCCCGGCGTGGAGCGGGTGATCGTGGTCCGGCATACCGGCGGCGATGTGGCGATGACGCCGCACCGCGACGTCTGGTATCATGAGGAATCCGCTCATGTGACGGCCGACTGCCCCGCCGAAGCGATGAATGCGGAAGACCCGCTGTTCATTCTTTATACGTCCGGCTCGACCGGAAAGCCCAAGGGCGTGCTGCACACCTCTGGTGGCTACCTGCTGTGGGCGTCCTGGACGCACCAGTATGTGTTCGATTATCACGACGGCGATGTCTATTGGTGCACTGCCGATGTCGGCTGGGTCACCGGCCACAGCTATATTGTCTATGGCCCGCTGGCCAACGGCGCCACGACCCTGATGTTCGAAGGCGTGCCCAACTATCCCACCAGTTCGCGCTTCTGGGAGGTGATCGACAAGCACAAGGTCAACATCTTCTACACCGCGCCCACCGCCATCCGCGCCCTGATGCGCGACGGCGATGCGCCCGTGAAGAAGACCAGCCGCGCGTCCTTGCGCCTCTTGGGCAGCGTGGGCGAGCCGATCAATCCGGAAGCCTGGCTGTGGTATCACCGCGTGATCGGCGACGGCCGCTGCCCCATCGTCGATACCTGGTGGCAGACCGAGACCGGCGGCCTGATGATTTCGCCCCTGCCCGGCGCCACCGACCTCAAGCCTGGCTCGGCGACCAAGCCCCTGCCCGGCATCGTTCCCGAGCTGGTGGATTCCGAGGGCAAAGTGCTGGAGGGCGCCGCCACCGGCAACCTGTGCATCGCCCAGAGCTGGCCCGGCCAGATGCGCAGCGTCTATGGCGATCACCAGCGCTTCGTGGACACCTACTTCAAGACCTATCGCGGCAAGTATTTCACCGGCGATGGCTGCCGTCGCGACGAGGATGGCTATTACTGGATCACCGGCCGCGTCGATGACGTGATCAACGTGTCGGGCCACCGCATGGGCACCGCCGAAGTGGAAAGCGCATTGGTGGGCCACAAGGATGTGGCCGAGGCCGCAGTGGTGGGCTATCCCCACGACATCAAGGGCCAGGGCATCTATGCCTATGTCACCCTGAAGGCGGGCGTCACGACGTCCGATGCGCTGAGTGCCGAACTGAAAGCCTTTGTCGGCAAGGAAATCGGCCCCATCGCCAAGCCGGACGTGATCCAGTTTGCGCCCGGCCTGCCCAAGACTCGCTCGGGCAAGATCATGCGCCGCATCCTGCGCAAGATCGCCGAGGGAGATGTTTCGAGCCTGGGCGACACGTCGACTTTGGCCGATCCCAGCGTGGTCGACGACCTCATCAAAAACGCGCGCAAGTAATGCTGGTATTTCTGTATGTGCTGGCGGCGATCGGCGTGGCCTACTGGGCCAAGATGGATGGCCGCCGCGCCGGCGTGTGGTTCCTAGCGTCCATCGCGCTCACGCCGCTTGGCAGCAGCGTGGCGCTGAAATTGATGGACCGCTATGGGCGATAACCTACCTTAAAAAAGAGGACGCTAGTTCTTCTTGACCGTAATGGTGGCGGTGGGGGTCGAACCGCCGCCGGTATGGCTCTTGTAATTGTCCCACATGAAGAAGCCGACGATCGCCACCGCGATCAGGACGGCGCCCAGCAGGAACCCAACCAGCACATTGCCGCCGCCACCTGAATTATCAACCTCCACTGCCATTGTTCTCTCCCGTGTTGCGTCTGCCAACAACGGGTTGAACGCGGAAGGGTTCCCTAGCGTTTCTGTCCTACGATCGCATAGCCATCCATGGCGGCCGCCAGATCGACGTCCTTGCGGGTGACGCCGCCCTCGTCATGGGTGGTCAAGGCGACCTCCACCTTGTTGTAGACATTGGACCATTCGGGATGGTGGTCCATCTTGGCCGCCATCAGGGCGCAGCGGGTCATGAAGGCAAAGGCGGCGTCGAAGTCCACGAACTGGAATTTCCGTACAATCGCCTCCCGGTCCCTGGCCAGGTCCCAGTCGGGCAGCCGCTTCAGCGCGGCCTTCAGCTCTTCAATCGTCAGTTTCGCCACCGAAGCCTCGCAAGGGATATTTTTTTTCGATCCGGTAAATGCTGCCATCGCTGGTCAGCTTGCTGGAATAGAGACAGAAGCGGTCCACCGCAAATTCCGGGCTAGTGGCCAGGGCGTGGGTCACCAGCCATTCGCGTACCATGTCCAGGTCCGGATGGCGCAGCCGGCCCAGGGTCACATGCGGCGTGAACTTGTGCGCATCCTGCGGCTGGCCGATGCGGCGGATGGCCGTGTCCACCTTGCGCTGCAAATGATCCAGCAGATCGTTGGGCCGTGCCGCCGCCCACAGGTTGTGCGGCTGCTTGTTGCCGAACTGGCCCACGCCATGCAATTGCAGGTCAAAGGCCGGCGCATCGATGCCCGACAGGACTTCGTCCAGGTCGCTTGCGTCACGGCCATCCACCTCGCCGATAAAGCGCAAGGTGAGGTGCAGTTGCTCGCGCGCCTGCCAGCGCGCGCCGGGCACAACGCCCTGCATCATCAGCAGGCGGGCCGCCACGGAATCGGGGATCGGCAACGCCACGAAGAGACGCATCAGGCCCGCGCCAGCGGAAGGCGGCCCCGCAGCATCAGCAGCACCACGCCATAGCCAAGTCCGGCGCAAGCGATGGCAGCGATCAGGGCCGCGATGTCGCCATGGGTTTGCAGCAGATGTGCGCCGGCCCAGGCCCCGCCGCCCACGGCCACCGCCGCCAGCAGCGACGCCGGCAGGGCGCGCATGAATTGTCGCTCGATCGACAACAATTCGCGGCTGCGGCCCAGCCAGGTCAACAAACCGATATTGATCCAGGCGCCCAGCGCCGTGCCCAGCGCCAATCCGGCAACGCCCAGCGACAGGCCCCAGACGAAAAACACCTTCAGCGCGATATTGCAGACCATCGCAATCAGGGTCGCGCGCACCGGCGTGGCGGTGTCATGGCGCGCATAGAAGGTCGAAGCCAGTATCCGCACCAACGCCATGGCCGGTAATCCGATGCCATAGGCCGCCAGCGCCACCGCTGCCATGGTCGCGGCATTGCCGTCGAAGGCGCCGTGCGCGAAAACCGCGCGCATCAGGGTGCCAGGAATGACCAGGAAGGCGGCCATGAAAGGTAAGGTCAGCAACAGGCTCATTGCCGCCGCCCGGTTCTGTGCCGCATGCGCCCCGGCGGCATCGCCGCGTGCCAGCCGCGACGACATTTCCGGCAGCAGCACCGTGCCGATGGCGATGCCCAGCACCCCCAGCGGCAATTGGTTGAGGCGATCGGCATAATACAGCGCCGTCCGGCTGCCCGCCGGCAGGTAGCTCGCCAGAATGGTGTCGATGAAGGGCGCGATCACCACGCTGCCGGCGCCCACGGTCACGGCGGCAAAGGCGCGGAAGAACTCCGCCACCTGCGGCGACCAGCGCGGCAAGCCCAGGCGCAGCCACAGGCCTTCGCGCGCCCCGGCCCACAGGATGAAGACCAGTTGCGCCACACCGCCCAGCAGCACGCCCCAGGCCGCGGCATAGGCGGCGTTGGGAAACCAGTGCCAGGCAATCAAGGTGGCGATCATCGCCAGGTTCTGCAGGTTGGACCAGGCGGCCGCGGCCCAGAATTTCTCGATCGAGTTGAGCATCGCAGACAGCTGCACCGCCACCAAAGTCAGCATCAGATAGGGAAAGGTGATCCGCGCCAGCGACACGGTGAGCGCGAATTGCTCGGGATTGTTCAGAAAGCCGGGCGCCAGCACGCGGATGATGGACGGCATGAAGAGGGTGGCCAGCACCAGCAGCACGATCTGCACCGCCATCTGCCAGGCGAAGATGGCGTCGGCGAACTTGGCGGCGGCTTCATCTTCACCTCGCGCCCGCAAGGACGCATAGCGCGGCAGGAAGGCAGGGTTCAGCGTGCCTTCGCCGAAGATGGCGCGGAAATTGTTGGGAAAGACAAAGGCGACGAAGAAGGCGTCGGACAGCACACCGGCGCCCAGGGTCCAGGCCAGCAGCGCATCGCGCGCAAAACCGGTGATGCGCGACAACAAGGTAAAGCCACTGACCGATACCAGCTTGCGCAGCATCAGCGGATCTTCTCTGATTCTTTGGCCAGCTTTTTCACCAGCGGCAGGATGCGCGCCACCACGATCTTCACGCCTGCCGGATTGGGATGCATGCCGTCCGCCTGATTGAGTTTGGGATTGAGCGCCACGCCGTCCAGGATGAAGGGATAGAATAGCACACCCGTTTCCCTGGCCAGGCGCGGATAAATCCCGTCAAACTGCTTGACATAATCGGCGCCCAGGTTGCGCTGGGCATGCATGCCGGTGAGCAGCACCGGCACATGCGCGCTCTTAAGCCGGGCCAGGAGGGCGCGCAGATTCTTTTCGGTTTCGGCCGGCGGAATGCCGCGCAGCATGTCGTTCCCGCCCAGCTCGACGATCACGGCACCCGGATGATCGGCCAGCGACCAGTCCAGCCGCGCCAGCCCCCCGGCCGATGTGTCGCCGCTGACCCCGGCATTGGTCACCACCGCGTCGATCCCTTCGCGTTTGAGCGCGGCTTGCAGCTGCACGGTGAAATCGGTCCCCGGCGGCAGGCCATAGCCCTGGGTGATGCTGGTGCCCAGGGCGAGGATTTTGACAGGCGTCGCGACAGCCTGCCCCGCTCCCGCCACGATCAGGGGCAGAACTATGCTAAGCAGAAGCTTGAATCCGCGCTTCATCGTCACTTTATCCGAGTCAGCATGAACAATCCCCCGCCCGCCCTTCAGCTTCAAGATGTAAGCCTGACCTTGAAAAGCCTTGCCGGGCCGGTGGACATCCTGAAGGGCGTGTCGCTGAGCGTGGCGGCCGGCGAAAGCATCGCCCTGACCGGCGCCTCCGGTTCGGGCAAGTCGTCGCTCCTGATGGTGGCGGCCGGGCTGGAAAAACCCACATCGGGACGCGTCACCGTCACCGGCACCGACATCACCCAGATGGGCGAGGACGCGCTGGCGCGTTTCCGGCTGGGCCGGGTGGGCGTGGTGTTTCAGAGCTTCCACCTGATCCCCACCATGACGGCGCTGGAGAATGTGGCGGTGCCGCTGGAGCTGATGGGGGTGCCCGATGCCTTTGACCGCGCCGAAAAGGAATTGCGCGCCGTCGGCCTGATCCTGCGCACCGATCATTATCCGGGTCAGATGTCCGGCGGCGAACAGCAACGCGTGGCGCTGGCCCGCGCCCTGGCGCCGGGGCCGCAGATCCTGTTCGCCGACGAGCCCACAGGCAACCTGGACAGCGCCACCGGCACCGGCATCGCCGACCTGATCTTTGCCCTGAATGCCGAACGCGGCGCGACCCTGTTCCTGGTGACGCATGAAGAAGGCCTGGCGCGGCGCTGCAGCCGGGTGCTGCGCATGGCGGACGGCAAGCTGAATGATTGACTGGCGCCTGGCCCTGCGCTTTGCCCGGCGCGAATTGCGCGGCGGCTTTGCCGGCTTCCGGATTTTCTTTTTCTGCCTGCTGCTGGGTTCGGCGGCGATCAGCGGCGTGGAGTCGCTGAGCGACGCCTTCCTCACCGGCTTGCAGGACCAGGGACAGATGCTGCTGGGCGGCGATGTCTCGGTCAACCTGGTGCACAGGGCCGCCAGCGATGACGAGCTGAAATTCCTGAATGCGCAGGGCCGCGTCTCCCGCGCGCTGTCGATGCGCGCCATGGTCTATGCACGGGACAATACGGCGCGCCAGCTTGTAGAACTCAAAGGCGTGGATGATCGCTGGCCGCTGTTCGGCGCGCCCAGGCTTCGCCCGGTGCAGGATCTGCGCGATGTGATCGCCTGCGAGGATGACGGGGTTTGCGGCGTGGCGGCGGAGCAAACCTTGCTCGACCGGCTGCATGTCAAACGCGGCGACCTGATCAAGCTGGGCGATGCCACCTTCCGCATAATGGCGGCGCTGGACGCCGAACCCGACCGCATCTCCACCGGCTTTTCGCTGGGGCCCCGCATGCTGGTGGCGGCCAAATCCCTGCCCGCCACCGGACTGGTCACGCCCGAAAGCCTGGTCAACTACACCTATCGCATTGCGCTGAAGGGAGCGCCCGCCGACCCGGTTCGGGCCAAGTCGCGTATCAACCAGTTCCGCGATACGGCGCAGGCGCGCTTTCCCGAAGCCGGCTGGAACATCCGCGACCGGGGCGATGCCGCACCCGGCATCAAGCGCTTTGTCGAACAGCTCACCATGTTCCTGACGCTTGTCGGCCTGGTCGCGCTTGGCGTGGGTGGTGTCGGCGCGGGCCAGGCGATATTGGCCTTTCTGGATCGCAAGCGCGCCGACATCGCCATTTTGAAAACATTGGGCGCCAGCGGCAGCTTTGTCTTTACGGTGTTCTTCCTGCAGGTGATGGCGGTGGCGCTGCTGGCCACGGCGGTGGGCGCCGCGCTGGGCGCGGCCCTGCCCTTCGCCATTGTCTGGATCTATGGCGATGCCTTGCCGGTGCCGCCGACATTCGGTTTCTATCCAATACCCATCCTGCTGGCTGTGGCCTTCGGCCTGTTGTCGGCGGTGGCATTCGCGGTGCCGCCATTGTCGCGCGCCCGGGCGGTGCCTCCCGCCAGCCTGTTCCGTGACGTGATCGAACCGGCCAAAGTCGAGGGGCAAAATCTGTATCGCGCGATCTCCGCGGCCGCGGCGCTGGGTGTTGCGGTGCTGACTTTGGTGGTGGCACCCTCGCCGGTGTTCGCCGCCGAGTTTCTGGTGGGCGCCGCCGCCGCGCTGGCGCTGCTGCGCCTGCTGGCGGAAGGACTGCGCCGCGCGATTCTGACCATACCGCGTCCCAAGTCGCCGCTGGTGCGGCTGGCCTTCGCCAATCTGGTGCGCCCCGGCGCCGCCACCGGCGGCGTGGTCACGGCACTGGGCCTTGGCCTGACCTTGCTGGCTACCGTCACGCTGTTGAACGCCACCATCAACGCGCAGGTGGCGGGCGCACTGCCCGCCCGCGCGCCCAGCTTCTTCTTCATCGACATCCAGCCCGCCGAAACCGCCGCCTTCGACCGCACCATCACCGGTTTTTCCAGTGCCAGCGATTACAAGCGCACGCCGATGATCCGGGGGCGCATCACCGCCCTGAACGGCGTGCTGTCGGCCGACGCCAAGGTCGCGCCCGACGCCAAATGGGCGCTGAGCGGCGACCGCGGCATCACCTATGCCGCCACCCCGCCCGACGGCACCAGCATCACGGAAGGAAAATGGTGGGCGGCCGACTACAAGGGCCCCACGCTGATCTCACTGGACCAGGCCATCGCCAAGGGCACCGGCCTGAAGATCGGCGACTCCATGACCTTGAACGTGCTGGGGCGCAGCTTCGAGGGCCGCATCGCAAGCCTGCGCAAGGTCGACTTCACCACCGGCGGGCAGAATTTCGTGCTGGTGCTGTCGCCGGGCCTGATCAGCCAGGCGCCGCACGCTTTCCTCGCCACCGTGCGGGTGGCCGACGCGCAGGAAAATCCGCTTTACATGGCGGTGACCACGCGCTTCCCCAACATCTCCACCATCCGGGTGAAGGACGCCATCCAGCAGGTGCAGGCCTTGCTGGCCTCGCTGGCGCAAGGCGTCAGTGCCGCTAGCCTGGTCACCATCCTGGCGGGGCTGCTGGTGCTGGCGGGCGCGATTGCGGCGGGCACACGCGCCCGGTTGTACGACGCCACCATCCTGAAGGTGCTGGGCGCCACCCGCGCCCGCATCGCCCTGGGCTATGCCATCGAATATGGGGTGCTGGGGCTGGCAACGGGGATGATCGCGCTGCTGGCCGGGACCCTTGCCGGCTGGGTGATCGCCTTTGCCATCCTGGACGTGCCCTTCACCTTCGATGCCCAGGCGGTTCTGATCACCGTGGTGGGCGGGGCGGCGGCGACATTGCTGTTCGGCCTGCTGGGCGCCCTGGGCGCCCTGTCGGTGCGGCCGGCGCAGCGGCTAAGGTCGGCTTAACCTTAGCAAAAGCTTAAAAAAGCCCGTTCCGGGCGGCCTTGATACGGCCACAACAAATCACGATATAGTAGGGGCAAAGGGAGTACCAAATGGCTGACTTCGACAACCGGATTGTACGTGGCGCGACGACTGTCGCCGACACGATGGATGCCGGCCTGCGCGCTCACATGCTGCGGGTCTACAACTACATGGTGGGCGCGCTGGCGCTGACCGGCGGCGTGGCGTACCTCGTCGCCAACACGCCCGCCTTGCTGAACCTGTTCTATCAACAGGTGGCGACCGCCAACGGCGTGGCCATCTCTCCGACCATCCTTGGCTATGTCGTAATGTTTGCGCCACTGGCCCTGGTCTTCTTCCTGTCCTTCCGCATCATGCAGATGAGCCAGGCTGCAGCGCAGGCCACCTTTTGGGCCTATGCGGCAATGGTCGGTGCTTCGCTGGCCTCGATCCTGATCGTCTACACGGGCGCCAGCGTCGCGATGACCTTCTTCGTCACCGCCGCCACCTTCGGCAGCATGAGCCTGTGGGGTTACACTACCAACCGCGACCTGACCGGCATGGGCCATTTCCTGATGATGGGCGTTTTGGGCCTGTTCATCGCGATGATTGCCAACATGTTCTTCAAGTCTCCGGCGATCGATTTCGCGGTGAGTGCGCTCGGCGTGGTGATCTTCACCGGCCTGACCGCCTGGGACACCCAGAAGATCAAGAACACCTACTACCAGGTGGGCGGCGACACCGCCGTGGCCGGCAAGGCCGCCATCATGGGCGCGCTGTCGCTCTACCTGGACTTCCTGAACATCTTCCTGTTCCTGCTGCGCTTCATGGGCAACCGCCGCTAGGCGAAGCGAAACTGGAAAAGAAAAGGCCCGGAGCGATCCGGGCCTATTTCTTTTCAGTCTTTGGACAGTGCCTTCAGCAGCTTCTTGTCGAACACCTTCAGCACCTGGGCCAGCTCATGCCCGCGCTTGAGGATCACACCGCCCGCGGCGATCACGCTGTACTGTCCCTGCTTGGCTTTCAGCTTGGGCCGCTTCTCGATGCGGTATAGCGGCATCTCGCTGGCGTGGCGGAAGATAGAGAACACCGCCACGCCA
>Ga0194048_10001293_pt1 | contig 12399 bp, 11 predicted proteins | sample JunL225m_MetaG_FD_161685 | JGI IMG/M metagenome (GOLD analysis project Ga0194048, IMG submission 161685) | Anoxic zone freshwater microbial communities from boreal shield lake in IISD Experimental Lakes Area, Ontario, Canada - Jun2016-L222-5m | ecosystem: Environmental > Aquatic > Freshwater >...
TCCCTGCACTTGAACTCGCGACTCAAGAGATACTGAATCGACCAATAGGTTTGAACCACCAATGAGACCGAAGCTCCAACCCACTCCTAGCAACCAGAGTGCGGGAAAGAGAAGCAACGCCGATTCACCCGCTAAGGCGGCAAATACCGTGGCCAAAATGAGCAGTATCGACCCCACTGCTATGGCCGAGTATCGCCCTTTACGATCGCAGTACTTCCCCACCCAAGGGCTAAACGCATACATACCCGCGATATGCAGTGAAATCACAAATGGGCTGACGCCCTCGTGACCGTGTGCCTTCAAATGCACTGGCGTCATGGTCATCACCGCCACCATTGTGACTTGAGAAACCACCATCGCAAAGATTGCGATTTTGGCCGATGGCGACTGAATAATTGCCTGCATCGCAATACGGAACTTCGGGGGCTGGACTCCTGCAACATTTTGAGATTTCAGACCGCCACTCACCTCAAGTGGGTCGGGCCTCAACCTCACCATCACATTGATTGCCGCAAACACAAAGAAGCATGCAGAAAAAATCCAGGGCCCGGTGTATTTGTGCCAACCAAAGACCGACTCACCTACTCGCTCAGCAGGCACCACAAGAATCGGACCAAAGACCGCACCAAAAGTTGATGCAAAAAGAATCCTGCTCATTGCAGATGCTCTGGTTTTCACATCGGCAAGATCGGTAGCCGCATAACGCGACAACAAATTGGAAGCTTGTCCATTCCCGAAAAGAAAAAGTCCTACTAAGAAAATGACGAGATGTGATTTCTCAGCGCCAACACCTGCAATCACGCCGCCAACGAATGCAGCAAGGTAACCACTTTGCAAGCCAACACGCCGACCCTTACGCATCATGACGAGACTCAGTATTTGGGCCATGAAAGCTGTTCCGATAGTTACCGTTGCACTGGCGATGCCACTCCAGGCAGTATCTGCACCCAAAATATTCTGGATGACGTAAGCACCTACTGTGACCGCAGACGCGAGCGATGCTGCGGCAATAACCTGCCCAGACACCAAAGTACGCAGAGTCTTCTTTTGAATAGCAATAAGATCGTTAGAGGAATACATAAGACCTCATCAAACTAGTTTCCACACCGAGATGTTTACGCAATGCGTCACGTTAATTGGCTCCGCATTGCTCAGCATTTCAATATCTTTAGCAGAAAAATGATGACCATTTGGGCCTGAGAGCAGCGAGTCACACTGGGCTGAGCCGTTCAGCAACTCTGTTGATTCGAGCACCGATTGACGAATTTTTGTAAAGTTTTCCAACGATGCAGCGATCTTTTCATTTTTATGACTTTGGATTCCTAGCGCATTGAACTTTGTTCGCATCTCCACAAAATGGTCGTCCTCCGGTGTCACCAAAATGAGGACAGCAACCGTTTTCATTACGCGTTCAGTTTCAATGAAATTGCGTGGACTAAAGACCGACAAAACCACATCAGCACTATCGTCAGCAACAGGCCACTTCTGCCAAACATCTGCAACGACTGCTGCGACACGCTCTGATTGTTGAGCACAAACCTTTGCCGCATGAGCACTGATGTCGAAACTCACAGCCCGAGCAGCATCGACTCGTCTGATCACTGCATTCGCGTAAAACCCACTTCCCCCACCAGGTTCTACAACCGTGGCTGCGGGAGAGCTCCGTGATGCTTCTTCGCAGATATCTGAAATCTGACGTGCGAGATCTTGAAAGAATGGCCGCGCGTGCATCTGTTGGCGGGCCACGATCATCGCCGCAGTATCTGCATTTTTAATGAAGGTTTTGTTCGTTAGTAAATTGACATATCCCTGTCGAGCAATATCAAAGGAATGACCAGGCACGCATTTCAGTTCCGCATTACTCACTCTCATCGATACGCCACAAACCGGGCATCGCAAAATGTCTTCGACTAAAGCGAGCGATCTAGACATTCTTCTCTGACGGAAGATCTCGCCACAGTTGCTCACGCATTTTCCAAGCTCCAATGACATCTGCATCCATAATGGCTGCCACCCAGGGTTTCATTAATGAAATCAGCTCTTCGGTCTTCTTCTCGCCGACGATGCTGACAGGAATAGAAGAACCACTATCGGTAGCGCGCTCAATGAATAATTTAACTTCTTCCCCCGCAGGTGCGATGCGCAAGTCGCGCACCTCTTTACGCAACAAGCCTCGTGCACTCAATCGCGCTTTCGCTTCTGCCCATTCTGATTCTTGCCATCCAGTTACACGCTGCAGAAGGTCTTCAGGCATCGCACCATCGGCTGCGTGCAAAATATGACACTCCACCGCATCGATACCAGCAGCTGCAGTAGCTGCCCAGTGTGCATCTCCGCGATATTCGCGCAAGATGGTGCATGCACGCCACAATTGAAGGCCAGGTTCGCTCGGCTGAGCTACATCGTTTTGTGCTGCAGCCATAGGCTTGCCTGCAAAGGAAAGACCCGCAATCATTTGCTGGGCAATCGCATTAGCGCGGTCTATTTCCGAACCATTCCACTCTTGGCCAAGAATGCGCTTCAGGGTTGCATCTGCTCCCCGGGTTCTCGCTTCAACCACAGATTCGGCGTCAACAATGCTCCACACCTCTGGCACAGCTTGCGCAACATATGCAGGGGCGAATCCGAACAATAGGGCTACCGCCACCCCATGAGTAACTTCCCCAGCAGCGGCAAGTCGGCTTGCAAAATACTGGTGTGGGGTTGCCTGCAATCCAATTGCCTGGTAAGCCGCTACAGCCTCCGGAGAACGATAAGCCAACTGATGGAAAGGTTCAGTAACCCTCCACAGGTTCCGCGCCATTACGGCCATATAGCCCCCTATTACGTGGTGTCGAAGGGGGGACTTGAACCCCCACGCCCTTACGAGCGCCAGCCCCTTAAGCTGGTGCGTCTGCCTATTTCGCCACTTCGACGTGGATGTACATCTTACATTGACGCCTTTTCAGAGCCAACTAAGACGCCAATACTCTTGAAACCTTCTTTAGTTGGACAAAAGGAGAGCAAGAGCAATAACTGTGAGCAACCAGACCAACGCGATAACGGTGGTAATACGGTTGAGGTTGCGCTCTGCTGCCGCAGAACCGAGACCAGCACCACTTCCGCCGCCGAACATGTCGGAAAGCCCGCCACCTTGACCGCTGTGCAACAGAACCCCTGCAATGAGGGAGAACATTGCCACTACGTTGATAATGACGGTGAGGATAGTGATGATGTCACGCACGGTAATAGAGCCTAGTTGCTGTTTTCGGGGAAATGACAGGCCACTAGGCCCTCTTCTGGCTGGCTAGTGAACGACTGAGGCCCCAAGGCTGGTTCCTGGGCTACACAAATATCTTGAGCTTTCCAGCACCGCGCCGCGAAGCGACATCCCACAGGTGGGTTAATTGGTGACGGCACATCTCCTTGTAGCACTATGCGGCTGTGCATGTGGGATGCACGAGGCGTGGCAGACGGGACGGCAGACAAGAGAGCTTTTGTATACGGATGCGCGGGTGCCGAATAGAGAACCTCTGGCCGGGCGATCTCCACGACTTTTCCCAGATACATCACAGCTACTTCATCGGCAATGTGTCGCACAACAGACAAGTCATGAGCAATGAACACGTATGACAACCCTAAATCGTGTTGCAACTGCTCAAGCAAGTTGAGTATTTGTGCTTGAATCGATACGTCGAGCGCCGACACAGGTTCATCGGCAACAATGACCTTTGGATTCAATGCAAGAGCACGCGCAATGCCGATGCGCTGGCGTTGACCCCCGGAGAATTCATGTGGATATCGGTTGTAGTGCTCAGGGTTGAGGCCTACCAACTCCATGAGTTCTTGAACCCGCGACTTCTCGTTTCCCTTGGGAACAGTATTTTGAATTCGCATTGGAGAGGCGATGATCTCGCCTACGCTATGCCTTGGGTTCAGACTGGAAAATGGATCTTGGAAAATCATTTGAATATCACGACGCAATGATTGCAATTCCTTGCCAGAAACTTTTGTGATATCTCTGCCGTCAAGAATGATGTTTCCTGATGTGGGTTCTATGAGACGCGTCAGCACCCTCGCCAATGTTGATTTACCGCAACCCGATTCGCCCACGATGCCAAGAGTTTGCCCTTTACGCAAGACGAGGTTGACTCCATCGACGGCTTGTACAAATCCATCTGATTTTCCGAAGATGCCTTTTGAACCATGCGGAAAATATTTAACGAGGCTCTTTCCTTCGAGCAAAATTTCAGAACTCATGCAATCTCTTTCATCTTCAACGAGATCAGGGCTTCTGTACGCAAATGACAAGCCGAGAAAGATTCTGTGGGTGAGACTTTCCCTAATTCAGGTACTACAGATGAGCACTGGGCGAGATTCTGCTGTGCATAGCCACATCGCGGCAAGAAAGAACAACCACTGGGCAGATGCAGCAGCGATGGCGGAGAACCAGCAATGGTCTGAAGCTCTCCCCTCGCACTGTTATCAAGACTACGCACAGCACCTAGCAAACCAAACGAGTACGGATGCGTAGGAGTAAGGAATAGTTCATTAACCGTCGCTTTTTCAACAATACGCCCGCCGTACATGACGGCTACATCATCACAAGTTTCAGCTACAACACCAAGGTCGTGTGTGATGAGAATAATGGCCATGCTATTTTCTTTTTGGATATCTTTCATGAGATCCAAAATTTGTGCCTGAACCGTAACGTCGAGCGCTGTAGTTGGTTCGTCGGCAATGAGCAACTTCGGAGAATTGATGAGAGCGGTAGCAATCACTATGCGCTGGCGCATGCCTCCTGAAAACTGATGTGGATACTCATCTATTCGGGCTTCTGGGTTGGGAATTCCCACGCGATGCAACATTTCTAAAGCTATTTTTCGAGCTGCACCTTTCTTCACATCTCGGTGATGAACTCTGTAAGCCTCGACGATCTGATTACCGATTGTGTAATACGGATTTAAAGCAGACAGCGGGTCTTGAAAAATCATTGCAATTTCAGACCCTCTGATGCTGCGAATCGCCTTATCGTCGGCTCCTAACACATCTCGACCATTGAACAAGATTGCACCTTGTGTTTTCGCTGTGACACCCGAATTCAATTTAAGAATCGAACTTGCGGTGACACTTTTACCGGAACCGCTTTCTCCGACTATTCCGAGTGTCTTACCCGATTCAACGGCGAATGAAACATTGTTCACGGCATGGACAACGCCATCGGGAGTGGAGAACTCAACATTGAGATTCTCCACTGAAAGCAAAGGAATTTTTTCCATTACTTCACCCTCACCCGAGGGTCGAGCACCCCGTAAACGATGTCAACAATGGTGTTCGCCATCACGATGAATACAGCCGCTACTAAAGTTGTGCCGACAAGTACTGGTAGGTCGGAATCGGTGACCGACCTAATGGCCAAGCGGCCCATGCCGGGCAATGAAAATACACTTTCAGTGACGATTGCGCCTCCGAGGAGCGCGGCAAAATCTAAACCAGCAATGGTGACAATGGGAATGAGCGCCGCTCGTAGCACATACCTACGAATGACGGTTCTATTCTTTAAACCCTTGGCTACACCAAAGCGCACAAAATCTTCGTTCATCGCTTCCAAGACACCATTACGAGTGAGACGTGTGTACGAGGCAGCGGAAAGAACAGCCAAAGTGATCCATGGCAAAATCATTGCAGCAAGAAAATCATGGAAGTTTTCGGTCGGTGATGCATAGTGAGGAAACGGCAGCCATTGCAGCCAGATCACGACAGAAAACAACACCAACAGACCTACATAGAACGTCGGAAGGCTCACGCCTATCGAGGTGACGACAGAGGTCAATCGATCTTGCCACTTCCCGCGATGCAACGCAGCAAAGGTTCCAGTTCCCACGCCAAGCAGCATCCATAAAACGAAGGCTCCCAGAGAGAGAAAAGCAGTCACCGGAAAGGTTTTCCCAATGAGTGTTGACACACATTCGTGCTGATTGAAGGAGTAACCCAACGATGGTGCAGGGCACGTAAAGGCGATATCGCCTGAACCGTACGTTCTCCCGGCAAAAATGCCTTTGATGAACTGCCAATACTGCTCGTAAATGGGCTTGTCGTAGCCGAGCCGAACTCTGTTCGCAGCTATGAGTTCAGGCTTACAGTTTTTGCCGCAAGTTAATGCTGCAGGGTCTGTAGGGAGTAACGCGAAAAGTAAATAGGTGAAGAGAGAAACGGCAGCCAGGAGCACCAGCGCAAACAAAATACGACGAGCGATAAAAGTGGTCAATGCATTCCTCAGGTGTGAAGACTAAAAATAAAAAGGGGGGTGTCAACTTTCGCCGACACCCCCCTCCTATCGATTTATTGCTTTACGTAGAGCTCTCCGAAGAGGAAAGATCCACTAGATGACCAACGGTAAGCGTTGCCTACTTTGGAACCCCAGAGGTCTTGAGCCTTCAAGAAAGTTCCAGGAAGAGACCACAGCTGGTCGACGAGGAATTGGTTGAGAGCCTTCCACTTCGTACCCTGTGCTGAACGATCGAGTTCAGCAAGTGCTGCTTTTGTGTCGGTCTCAAACTGCTTGTATGCCGGATCGTCACCGTTGCGGGTGAGGTTGAATCCACCAGTGGTGAGGAACAACTCTGGAATCATCGTTGAAGCATTTGGCCAGTCTGGGCCCCATGCACCACGAGCGATGTCGTAGTCGGTCTCATCACTTTGAACTGTTGGGTAGTACTTACTTGGTTCAACAGCTGTTGGTTTAATAACTATTCCCACGGCCTTCAGAGATTCAATCCAAATAGAAATGTTCTTCTGCCATGTCGGTGTATCGGGGTGGAAGAACTTCAAGCCTTCGCCTGTCGCTTTGGCATAAACATCTGGGCACTTGGTCTTCGCCTCAGCCAAAGCAGCCTTGGCAGCCTCTACGTTCGGCGTACCGTCTGCATTGAGGCCTTCAGGCATTTTGTTTGGCGCGTAGTCATAGGCCAATGCTGGCTTGATGAATCCGTCAGCGAAGTCGCCTGTGTATGGTCCGCCACCTGCGGTGCGCAGCGCCTCACGGTCGAGACCCAAATACACTGCACGTCGCACTTCAACACATGAAACGGTCTTCGCGTTAAACGCGGTGAACGAAACATATGGGTCGTAGTCGTCTTGACGACGGTCTTTAAAGCGCTCATCGTCGAAAACGGTTTGAAGATTTTCTGGCTGCAATCCGCCGTCGCTCACTGCATACTGGTCATCTCCAGCGTCGGCGATGAGACGCTCGTCGATTACTGCTGGGTCCAACGCAAATTCATACACAAAAGAATCGGCGTATGCGTTACGGATGGGGTCGGAAGCTTTCGACCAGTTTTCATTACGCACTAGAACCAACGACTTACCGGGTTCGTACGACTTAATTTTGTATGGCCCTGATGACACAGGAGCCATGTCGTATTTTTCACCGGTGTCTTTTGCTTTTGGCACTGGGCTGAAAGCAAGCAAAGTAGTGGTGTAGTTAAAGTCGGAAACAACACGGCTCAGAGTAAAGGTAATTGTCTTGCCATCTTCTGAACACGCAACAGCTTTGTCGAATAAGGCCTGTTGATCGGCTTTTGCGGTGTATGGGCCTGGATACTCACTATTGTCATCGGCATCTTTCGGTATGTCGAGATAAGTGATTGCATAAGTAGGGCCATCAACAATGATGTCGGTTGCGAATACACGAGACACGCCGTAGGCAATATCGGCACATGTCACTGCAGAACCATCTTCATAGGTAGCGCCATCGCGCAACGTGAATGACCACACTTTTCCACCTTCAGTAGGTGTACCAGTATCGGTCGCAAGGTCGGCAACAAGTTTTGACCCGTCGCTGCCTGGCGCATACGCATACGAGGTGAGCGCACGCTGCATTGTGGAGCCAACGAATGCCAGGTCTGACCCCGTGTAATTGCGCTGAGGGTCAAGGTGAGTGATTTGCTCAAGTTGACTCAAAATATGAATGGTGCCACCAGTAGTTGGAGTACCCGCATCGGTTCCCGGTGTTGCCACCGTGTCATTCGATACTGCTGTATCTGTACTGCTACCGGAATCGCTTCCACAAGCGCTAGCAATGAGAGAAGCGGAAAGTGCTAAACCCAGCAAGCCAATGATGCGACGTTTCATTGTTACCCCCTAGTGTGAATATCTACTACGTGGTAACCCTATACCCAGGCGAACGCCAGATGAACAATCCGAACAACTACCCCAGCTGTTGACGGTCAGACTTCGGGTCAAGTGCATCACGTAGCCCGTCACCCATCACGTTGAAGGCCAACACGAGCACTATGAGGGCCACTCCAGGCACAAAGAGGTAGGCGGGGTCGGCACGGTAATACTTCACCGAATCGCCCAGCATCACACCCCATGAAGCATCGGGAGGCAGGAGTCCTACACCAAGGAAGGAGAGGGTAGATTCGACTGCCACATAACCGGGCAAACTCAACGACACAATGACGATGATGGGTGCCCAAATATTGGGAAGCAACTCTTTAAACACCATGTGCCAATGCCCTGCCCCACTTGCGCGAGCTGCCTCGACAAACTCACGCTCGCGAAGTGCCAGGGTCTGGCCTCGAACAATGCGAGCCACATAGACCCATCCGAAAAGGGAGAGAACAAGCACGATGTAAGTGAGTCGTGCCGGATTCCCTTCGGGAACGCCGAATGACTCGAGACGCTGCGTAAATGGGCGTGTGAGAGCAATGATAAGTAGTAGTGACGGGAAGGCCAACGTGAGGTCGGTGAACCTGCTAATGATGGAGTCTATTTTTCCTCGCCGATATCCGGCAACGATACCGAGCACTACACCAATCACCGTTGTAAGAAGCGTAGAAACAAAACCAACTAACAGTGAAACACGAGCTCCATAAATTAAGCGAGCAAGAATATCGCGCCCTGTTCCTGGCTCTACTCCGAGTAAATGCTTACGAGAAATTGCACCAAATGGTCCATTAGGTAAACCATAATCATTCAGCGCTTTGCGATCGAGCGTCAGCGGGTTAATACCAAGTGCTTTGCATACCAGCGGCGCAAGAAGAGCGATGCAAACGAAGAACAAGACGACAAACGATGCGATGACAGCCACTCGATCGCGTCGAAAACGCTCCCAAGCGAGGCGACCCGGAGACTTGCTCTCGACTGCGCCAAACACTTGGGGCTCCCGTGTCGCTAGATCTGTATTACTCATGCAAGCAAACGGTAGCGCACTATACGAGCGAACTCGTCAGGGTCGAGACTCGCCCCGCCCACCAATACTCCATCGATATCGGGCTGTTCCATAATTTCGGCAATATTGCTCGACTTGACGGAACCCCCATATTGCAAGCGAACACTTTGAGCGGCCTCTGCCCCAGCCAAAACGAGAACTTCGTTACGCAAGGCTGCAATAACACTTTGGGCGTCTTGCGCTGTTGCTGTGAGCCCTGTTCCAATAGCCCAAATAGGTTCATAAGCAATAACGAACTTACCTACCTGCTCTGGTGAGCGTTGAGCAAGAGCCGAACGCAACTGCCCCAGCACCTTTTCTTCCGTGGCGCCGGTTTCACGTTCAGCTTGTGTTTCACCCACGCAAATAATGGGGGTCATATTGTATTTCACTATTGCTGAAATTTTTTTGTAAATCATTTCATCTGATTCACCGAAAACTTCTCGCCGTTCGCTGTGACCCACAATGACAGTCTTTACTCCGAGCTTTGACAACATCGCAGCCGACACCTCGCCAGTGAATGCACCGTTATCTTCAAAGTGGCAATGCTGCGCACCGAGTTGAAAACGTAACTCATCAGCGTCGATGAGGGTTTGCACACTGCGAATATCGGTGAATGGAACGTTTAGCGAAACGTCGACCACTTCAAAATCTTCTTTAGTGACGAGATACGCCAGCTTTTGCACAAACTGAATTGCGTCAAAATGGTTGTGATTCATTTTCCAGTTGCCACTAATGAGTGGTCGACGAGAATTAACGGACATTGGGTGCTCCTCGTAATGCAGCCAGACCCGGCAAGTCGCCAAGTTCTAGATATTCCAAAGACGCCCCACCGCCAGTAGACACATGATCTACTTGATCGTCTAAACCAAATTGTGCGAGCGCCGCTGCACTATCGCCTCCGCCCACAACCGTAAAAGCTTTTGTGTCGGCAACTGCTTGAGCAACTGTCTTGGTTCCAGCTGCGAAACGCGGGTCTTCGAACATACCCATCGGGCCATTCCAGAACACTGTGCGTGCATCCATAATGACGTCGGTAAAAGCCGCTGCTGACCCAGGGCCAATATCGAGCCCTTTTGCACCGTCGGGCAAACGAACACCAAAGGTGGCGTAGTTTCCCTCGGCATCGAGACCAACGATGTCTTCTGGGAGATGTATGGGCTTGGACCCATCGAGAAGTCGTTTACAGACGGCTACTTGATCGAGTTCGCAGATTGAGCTTCCGACTGGCATCCCTTTGGCAGCCAGAAAGGTGAAGCACATTCCCCCACCAATGACCAAAGCATCAACTGTCGACAACAGTGCTTCAATCACTCCCAATTTGTCGCTCACCTTTGCGCCACCAAGAACAGCGATGAATGGACGTTTGGGGTGGTTGCGCATTTCTCCGAGTACTTCCACTTCCTTTTGAAGAAGACGTCCTGCTGCTGATGGCAAAGTTCTTGGTGGCCCCGATACCGAGGCGTGCGCGCGATGCGCTGCACCGAAAGCATCGTTGACATACATATCGAAACCTTGCACGAGTTGTGCAACAAAGGCTTCGCTGTTGGCTTCTTCACCAGCATTAAAACGAAGGTTTTCAAGGAGCCCTACGCCTGGTGCCAATTCCTGAAGCCGAGCGCGAATAGGCGCCATGGAATATTTATCAACTGGTTCGCCTTTGGGGCGCCCGAGATGACTTGCACACACAACGGTCGCACCACGAGAGGTCAGCCAGTTGATAGTGGGCAGCGCTGCACGAATGCGAAAGTCATCGGTGATGACTCTGGCATTATCGGGGCCCTCCATCGGAACGTTGAAATCGGTACGCACCAAAACGCGCTTACCGGAAACGTCACCCAGATCTTCTAAAAGTGGCAAACGCGCCATAGTTAACCTTTGAGTTTCTTGCCTACGTGCAACGTGAGGTCGACGAGTCGGTTGGAGTAACCCCATTCGTTGTCGTACCAACCAAGAACCTTGACCATGGTTCCCATGCTCATCGTCAAACCGCTATCGAAAACACATGAGTGCGGGTTTGTCACAATGTCGCTCGAAACAATTGGCTCATCGGTGTATTCCAAAATACCTTTGAGTTCACCTTCAGCAGCTTTCTTGTAAGCGGCGTTGATCTCTTCAACGGTTGCTGGCTTCTTCAAGTTTGCAACGAAGTCGGTGATGGAGCCGGTAGGAACGGGTACTCGTAGCGACGTACCGTCGAGCTTTCCCTTCATTGATTCCATGACCAAGCTTGTTGCTCGGGCAGCGCCGGTACTTGTAGGGATGATGTTGATTGCTGCTCCACGAGCACGGCGCAAGTCGCTGTGTGGGCCATCTACAAGAGCCTGGTCGCCCGTGTAGGCGTGAATAGTGGTCATCAGGCCACCTTCAACACCGAAAGCATCGTCGAGAACTTTGACCAATGGCACGAAGCAGTTTGTTGTGCACGAGGCATTGGAAATGACCTTGTGAACGCCAGCTTGGAAATCGTTGTGGTTCACGCCGTACACGATGGTGGCATCGGCGCCGGTTGACGGAGCAGAAACGATGACGAGCGGTGCGCCAGCATCGAGGTGCATGGCTGCTTTGTCGCGATCGGTGAAGATACCTGTTGATTCAATGACAAGATCGACACCAAGTGCCTTCCATGGCAACTCTTTCGGGTCACGCACTTGCAGAACCTTCAGTACTTTTCCATCAACGCTGATGCCGTCTTCGAGGGCAGAAATCTTGTTGGGAAGCACACCGAGCACCGAGTCGTACTTCAACAAGTGAGCCATTGTCTTAATAGAGCCCAAGTCGTTTACTGCGACAATTTCAATATCGGCCCCTGAGGCCTGAACAGCGCGGAAGAAGTTTCTACCAATACGCCCGAAACCGTTGATGCCTACCTTGATGGTCATGTATTTGCCCTTTCGCGTTCCGCACCCAAAACGGTGCCTCTAGAACCTTAGTGGCGGGGCAGGTCTCGATGGGTAACCCGCGGGTTCATTGACCGACCTGTGAACCATTGTGAAAGACGCTCCACCATCGCTACCGACCTGTGCTGACCCCCCGTACACCCAATGGCAATTGAAAGGTAACTTTTGCCCTCTGCGACGTATGCAGGCAAGAGCAGATCGAGCATGCCTTCAAGGTGTGACAAAAATTGTTCAGCAATGGGATTTTCCAGAACGTAGGCACTCACCGCCGGATCAATTCCCGTGAGCGGACGCAGGTTTTCATCC
>Ga0194048_10001294_pt1 | contig 12398 bp, 10 predicted proteins | sample JunL225m_MetaG_FD_161685 | JGI IMG/M metagenome (GOLD analysis project Ga0194048, IMG submission 161685) | Anoxic zone freshwater microbial communities from boreal shield lake in IISD Experimental Lakes Area, Ontario, Canada - Jun2016-L222-5m | ecosystem: Environmental > Aquatic > Freshwater >...
ACATAGCCCTCGGACATCTGTTAAAAACCCAACCTGACGTCGTGATCTCGGGTATGAATATCGGCTTTAATGCGACGATGCCATTATGCCTCAGCTCCGGCACCTTAGCGGGAGCGACCGAAGGGGCAGCCTGGAATCTGCCTGCCGTGGCCTGCTCAATGGACTTGGAACAAGATATCTTTGAACGCGTCCATCGCAAATCCGCCGAGTGCCCCGCCGCCCTCCGTCCGCACCTTGAAGCCGCCTGTCGGCACGCCGCACGTTTTGCCCGCGGACTTGTGGGCCACCCCGTCCGCGGCCTCCATGTCCACAGCTTAAACTACCCGGCGACCGTCACGGACACCACGGCGATGGAACGGAGCGTCCCGGCCCTGGTTCGCCACGGGTCGCTTTTCAAACCTTCCGCACAAGGCTTCAGTTTCGCTTGGAATGACGGGGAGCAAGTCAGCGAAGGCGGCCAAACGGATTTAGCCGTGATCGAACGGGGTCTGATCAGCCATACCGTCTTCGACTTCGGCAACGTCGGCCCGCTCTGAGTCAGCTCAGTGCGCGTGACCGTGGTCGTCGTCATGCTCGCCATGACCTTCGCCTGAAACGAAGACGGGCAAGAGAAGCACGAGGCCGGCGATGAACGCAGGCATCCATGCCTTACGCAGATCGTTGTGAGCCAAGAAAGGGTAGAAGGCGATGTAACCCGCCAAAGCCCATGCGCCAAGGTGATGGACGAAGAGCCATAAGCCCGTAAAGCCAGCGTCGTTTGCCCGACGCTGGACGTAGACGGAAAGGAAACCAGCAAAGAAAACAGCGGACAAGATAATCAGGAAGACCGCGAAAGGAGCCCAGCCCGATACGGCATGATGATGGATCTCTTCTTCTTGCTTCTTCACTTCGACTTCAGCGGCGACCTTGGCCTGTTCATGGGCGGCTTTTTCGTCAAAAGCCTTACCTTTAGCGGCGGACTTCGCCTTGGAAAAAGCAGCCTCTTCGGACTTACGGGAGACCTCCGCGACCTTTTGGGCTACTTCACCATGAGGAAGCGTTTCCGACATGTAGTGGAAGGCTGCCGTCGAGAGCGCATAGAAAACGACGGAAAGAAGGGCGAGGTTAAGGGCCAAGCCGAAGCGGCTGAGTGGCTTTGTCAGATCCAGCGAGAAGGTCATAGGTTGAGTTCGGGAAATTAGATGACCCACCCTCGCCTTCAATTCCAAACTTGGAAACCTGACATATTCACGCCTCATGGATGGCAGATATGGCCCACCCTCTTCCTGAAACCGTACTTTTCGACCTCGACGGCACCTTGGTCGATAACTTTGAGGCCATCCACCGCTGCTATGATGACGTGATGAGCATGATGGGGCTGCCCGGCGTCACCCTTGAACAGATTCGCCGCGCCGTCGGGGGTTCGGTCAATGTCACCGTCGTCAAGCTCGCCGGCGAAGCCAATGCGCCGACCGCTACCCGCCTCTTTCGCGAACACTTCCCCAGCGTCATGTACCACGGACTACGCGTCTACCCAGGCTGTCGCGAAATCCTCGAAGGCCTTCGGGCCCGCGGAGTGCGCACCGCGGTTTACACGAACAAGGATGATGCTAATTCCAAGAAAATCATGGAGCACCTGGAGTTAAGCCATCTCTTTGACGGCATCTACGGGACGAACGTCCACCCCTGGCGGAAGCCACAGCCAGAGTTCACGCAGTTCGTACTTTCTTCGCTGAAAGCCAAAATCGGCACCACGGTCATGGTGGGAGATTCGCCTTTCGATATCGCGACCGCCCGGAATGGAGGACTCGCCGCCATCCATTGCGTCACCACCGGTAGCCATACCGCCGAAGAGCTCCAACCGCACAACCCTGATACGATTCATGCCGGACTCAACGAGTTGGCCCGTGAGGCCTTCCGCCTAGCATGATTTTGTTTCGCCCCAAAGGTGCCGGAGTGATTGGCTGAACCATGCCGCCCCCGCGGGAATCTCATCGTGGTCCAGAAATCGCGCTCTCCGGCGTGGTCGAGCGCATCCTATGGCTGGACGAGGAGACGCACTTCACCATCGCCGAACTGGTGGCGGAAAATAACGAGAAGACGATCATCCTCGGCAACATGACGGGGCTGCAGTGCGGCGAGACGGTCGATCTGGTGGGCTTCTGGGAGCGACACCCTTCGCATGGCCCCCAACTCCGAGTCAAATCGTTCAACTCACGCTTGCCCTCCTCCGTGCATGGCATCCGTAAATACCTCGGGAGCGGCCTGATCAAAGGCATCGGCAAGACTTACGCCGATAAAATCGTCGCGAAATTCGGCGTGCGTACTTTTGAGATTATTTCGAACATGTCGGGACGCCTGCGGGAAGTTGAAGGCATCGGCCCTGGGCGCGCCAAATCCATCAAAGCCGCCTGGGAAGAGCAGAAGGCCCTGCGCGAAGTCATGGTCTTCCTACAAACCTACGGCGTCACCAATTCCATCTGCCTGCGCATCGTCAAGGCTTACGGTGAAGAAGCGAAAAAAGTCGTGACCTCCGAGCCCTATCGCGTCTGCCGCGAAGTCGAAGGCGTCGGCTTCAAGACCGCGGATAAAATCGCCCGCAACCTGGGGTTGCCCACCGCCGGGCCGCAACGCGTCGATGCGGGCATCTTACACACGCTCGAAGAACTTGAAGGCGAAGGTCACAGTGCCTTCCCGGACGAAGGTTTGCTCGAAAAATCAACCGCCTTACTCGAAGTGGATCGAGCCGTCGTCCAAGATCGCATGCGTCGGCTGATCGATGATAACTCGGTCGGCATCCTCGACCATCGCGGTGTTCGGCTCGTACAATTGCGTCCGCAGGAAAACGCCGAGAAATCCATCGCGGTGTCGATTCGCCGGATCATCGGCGGCGACAGCGGTTTACCTGCGATCCAAGCCGAAAAAGCCATTGAATGGGCGCAAGCTCGGGCCGGGTTTGCCTTCTCGGAAGCCCAAGCTTCAGGCGTCTTAATGGCGCTTAAAAACAAAGTCTCCGTGCTCACGGGCGGCCCTGGAACGGGTAAAACTACGATCCTGAAAGCACTGTGCGACATTCTTTCCGCTAAGCGCACCCGTATGATGCTCGGTGCTCCTACGGGACGCGCCGCCAAACGCATGTCCGAAGCGACAGGCGTGCCGGCCGCCACCATTCATCGGCTTCTTAAATTCGATCATGCCGCCGGCGGTTTCACCTCCAATGCGGATAACCCTCTGGCCGCAGATTTCGTCATCGTCGACGAATCTAGCATGCTTGATACCAAACTTGCCGCCGCCCTCTTGCGGGCCGTGCCATCCACCGCCCATCTCCTACTCGTCGGCGACGTCAATCAGCTCCCTTCGGTCGGAGCCGGCAATGTCTTAGGCGACCTCATCGAATCCGGCACCGCCGCCGTCACCCGACTCGATACCGTCTTCCGCCAAGGCGCACGAAGCGGCATCGTGACCGTGGCCCACGGCATCTTGCACGCGGACACGACTCCGCCCACGCCGGTGGAAGATCCGACGAAATTAGATTTCTCGGAAGATATTCATTTCGTCAAAGCGGAAGACCCCGAAGCCTGCGTGGCGATGGTCACCCGGATTTGCTGCGATATCCTACCCAAGGCACTTCGCCTTGACCCGTTACGCGACATCCAAGTCTTAGCCCCGATGCATAAGGGTACCGGTGGCATCCAGGCCTATAACCAAGCCTTGCAAGTGCGCCTCCGGGGTCCGGACGCCAAACCCGGACGCATCTCGCCGGGCGACAAGGTAATCCAGACCCGCAATAATTATGATAAGTTAGTCTATAACGGCGATTTCGGCGTCGTCCTTGGCCAAAATGAAGAAGGCACCCTGCTGGTCGATTTCGACGGCACCCGCGTCGAACTGGAACGCGGCGAACAATCCGACCTCCAACTGGCCTACGCGGTGAGCATCCATAAATCCCAAGGTTCGGAATTTCCAGCCGTGGTCGTGCCGCTACTCCGCCAACATAGCATCATGCTGGCCCGTAATCTGATTTATACCGCGGTGACCCGAGGGCGCAAACAAGTTATCCTCGTGGGCGACCCCACGGCGTACGCGATGGCGGTTCGTAACGCCTCTGACTCCCGTCGCATCACGGGCTTGCTTCCGCGTTTAAAAGATAACCTTTAAATCCGGACGCGCATCGTACCGCGCGTGACGCCGAGCTGGTTAAGGACCTTGAGATCGTTCCAAAGCGCGGCGCCATCGAGCTCACCTTTCAACAGCGCCTGATACTTTTCTAAAGTGCTTGTGACCGTAACGGCATCTTCGTCGACGAATTCGACGCGGAAACGGCGGACGCCGAGGGCCAGGAGCTGATTGACGTATTCCGCCCCAGTCTGGGCGCGGGAATTAAAAAGCGTATTCCGGCAGCCGGCGTCGGCCTTAAGGATATGTTCGGCACCGACGCGGTCGCGCAATTTGACACGGTGTTTCTCGCAAGGCCTTCCGCAATCGCGGTAATCCTTCCCCTTGGAAAGGAACGCGCAGAAAACACAATGCTCCATATGGAACATGGGCATATGCTGGTGAATGGTGACTTCAAACCAAGCCGGCGGGGCTGACTGCATCAAGGCCGCTACCTGATTGGCGTCTAGATCATAAGAGGCCGTCAATCCCTCTAAACCATAATTCTGCATCAGCCATTCCGCCGTAAGTCCATTGGCGACATTAAGTGAAAAATCTCCACGACGACGCTGACCCGCGAAGGCGCGTAAATTATCGTGATTACGCACGAGGTAACCATCCGCCTGCGAAGAGAGTATGATTTCGCTCAGACGATCTTCACCTTGCTTGTGTACGCGCGGACCCATCACCCAGAATTCTACCTTCTGCCCTGTTTCTTGTTCGAAGGCCCGCACGCGAGCAACGGCGGTACGAAATTTCTTAGGATCTTCAAATTCGGCATAAATCACCCGGGCACCCCAAGCCAAGGCGGGCTCCAATTGTTCTGGCTCTCGGATCACCACCACGATCTCCGGCGCTTTATTGGTCGTGGCTTCAGCCGTCGCCACTACCTTGGTTGAAGATTCTTCGTAAGGCAGAAGAGCCCAGCGGCGGGGCTGCCGACGCAAGGCCATGATGCGGTCGGAAAGATCGCGGCGAAGGCGATTAAGCTCACTCATTGGGACAATCAAGGCGCCCTCCAGATCGGCCTCGAGCGCCCCAAGCTCAAAGGAAGTATCGCCCAAGCGCCCCAATTGCTCGCGCAAAGAGTCGACGTCCATCGGCCGCTTCTCCGCGATCGCACAGGGCATCGACGATTCGGCCGTTACCACATGGCCTTCGGTGTCGCTGAATTCGACGCGCAAAGGCTGCGCAGCGCGCCCGATGACGCGGATGTCTATCGTCCGCCGGTAATTTGCCTTCTCTCGATCCCATGAAGCATGCAGCTGCTTGTCCAGGTCTTGATCCTTAGTCTTCCAAAGCATCGCCCCCGGAAGCACGCGGGCCCAATCCATCGCACCCGCCCGATCAAAGCGGACGTAGGTGAGACCGCCGCGGGCAGGTTCGATTCCGTGCACGAATCCGCCCTCTTCACGCTCGGCCGGCTTACCTTGGTCAAACACGACGCCGTCCCCAGGCTTCAAGGCGCCTTCTAATTTAAGCGTCACGCCCGGAGGAGCCACATCGATCACCGTACCGAGGAAAGCACCGCGTTTCTTGCCGAAACGAGCGTGCACCAGCTGTTGGTTATCGATGCCGCGAAGCCATCCCGTATGGAGACCGCGTGAGAAAGTCATCTGCATGGCGTAGTCCTCTTCCTGTCGTACCTTTTGCGCCGCCTGATCGGCATCGGCGCCCCGCTCAAAAGCATCCCAAGCGGCATCGACGGCCCGTCGATAGGCCTTGGTAATCGCTGCCACATACTCCGGCGATTTGAGACGTCCTTCGATCTTCAGCGAACGGATGCCGGCGCGGATCAGATCAGGTACGACTTCGATACCGGCCAGATCTTGCGGCGAAAGCAGGTAGGCCTTATCACCCAACGGTTGCAGAACCCCGTCCACGATTAATTCATAAGGTAGCCGACAGGCTTGGGCGCATTCACCGCGATTCGCAGAGCGACCTCCGAGAGATTCGCTGGTTAGGCATTGTCCGGAATAGGCCACGCAAAGAGCCCCATGGACAAAAACTTCGAGATCCAACGGTGAGCCGCCCCGGGCTTGCTCCGTCTGCAACTTCTGCATCTCGGGAATGGAAACTTCGCGACCGAGCACGGCAAGCGAGGCGCCCAAGTCACGGGCATAATCGACGCCCGCCGCACTTGTCACCGTCATCTGCGTCGAAGCGTGGATGGGGAAGTCAGGCGAAATCCGGCGGATCAGACGACAGATCCCCGGGTCCTGCACGATGGCGGCGTCGACCCCGGCGGCGACAATCGAGCGGAGCGTTCGGGCGGCCTCCGCCAATTCATCGGGAAAGATAAGTGTATTAAAAGTCACATACCCCTTCACCCCCCGCGAATGAAGGTAAGCCATGAGCTCGGGCAAATCAGCTTCCTCGAAGTTCTTGGCCCGAACGCGTGCGTTAAAGCGACCAACCCCAAAGAAAATGGCGTCCGCGCCGTTCTCGACGGCAGCCCGGGCACAATTCCACTCGCCAGCCGGGGCTAGGACCTCGGGTTTGAGCTTAGGATGGGTTAGGCCAGGAGGAGACACGCCCATAGCAAGGCACAGACCTACCCGCCCTGCAAAGAACAATTCGGACAAATCAAGCAATCAGACTTAGACAGGCCTAACTTTGCTTCCTTTGTTGCTCCCCCCTTCCCAGATAGTTTGATGAGGGCATGGCCGACAAACTCGAAGAAATCTTCCAAATGCAGAAAGCGCTCAACCAGCGCATCGGCGTCGAAACCGCCGGCATGACTGAGGAAGAAAAAATCAAATGGGTACTCAACTACCTCCGCGCGATGCAGCAGGAAATGGCGGAGCTGACCGATTCCGTACCCTGGAAGTGGTGGGCCAAATACCAGAAGTTCGACGAACAGAATGCGCGCGTCGAAGTCATCGACCTCTTCCACTTCCTGATTTCCATCGCCCAGGTCTTGGGAATGTCGGCCGAAGACGTCTACCAAGCCTATCTCAAAAAGAACGCCGTGAATCACCAGCGCCAAGACTCCGGCTACGTAAAGAAGGACGAGAACGATTCACGTCACATTTGAGTACCATGAAAAAAACGCGCTTTAAATTTCGGCGGGGCTTTACGCTCATCGAACTCCTGATGGTCATCGCAATCATCGGCATCCTGGCCGGGGCGACCTTCGGACTGTTCAAGGCCGCCAGCACTGCCCGCACCAAGGCGAAGGCGAAAGGCGAGATGCAGGCCATGCTCATGGCCGCCGAGAATTTCAAAAAGAACTACGGCGACTACCCCTGCGCGCAGAGCGGCACGGCGGACGACTACCGGATTGATTTTTACAATCAAATCATGGGAAGAAAAGTCCTGAAAAGTTCGCCCATTAACGCCGGCGGTTCATCTCTCCTTTTACTGAATTACAATGATAATTCATTACCCGGGAGCGGAAACCGAAAGCAGAAGCCATTCCTGACCTCGGGCGACGTGCCTTCGAACGATGACACCAAGTTCAGCGACTTGGCTGCGAGACTCGAATTCCGCGATCCCTGGGATAATCCCTATGATTATCGCTATCGGATCCTTAACGGAGGCAGTTCGATCACCGACCCGGCTACCGGGAAACTAAACGCCCCTTACGCCAACTGGAAATCTTCCAACTTCCTGCTGGTGAGCTGCGGTGGAAACTTTGCCGAACCTACGGGCTCTGCACCCGCCCTCGAAGAATACTGGGATCCGAGCGCCGTCGCTGGAAGCACCATGGAGAAATGCGGCATGATCCCTGCCACTTACTTTGACCAACCTTCTCCCACGGGCCCTTACCGTGCCGATAATATCGTCAACTGGCAGAACAACTAAGCGACGAAGCGGGCCTGATCATTCGAGCTAAGCCCACACAGATCGCCCAAGCGATCGCGGCGGTGACAAGGGTGTGGGAAATGAAATGCTCACCCCGAGCTATCTGATAAAACCCCATCCACCCGCCAAAGGCGCCCATCAGGGCGAGCCCCAGGCGACGCGGGCGAAATTCTGCCCAGGCAAAATAAATCGAAAGCAAAGCAAAGCCGCCACTGGCATGTCCTGCAGGGAAAGCGTGGCTGGGGTATCCGGGAGGCTTGGCATCAAAAAGCAACAGATGAGGGAAGCCCGACGGCACGCCATACATGGCCAGATCACTCGGGGTCGCCATGTGCGTGATCGACCGCAACTGCGTACAGACCACCGGAACGATTGCCATACAGGCTAATAAGTATAACGCGCGACGGCGCCTCAACCATGCAGGGAAATACGCCGGTAAAGCCGCCGCCAACACCAGAAATACTGCCCAAATAATAATCAGAACCTTGGGACCGTTATAGGCAAGGGCATGAAAAAAACCTGAATCCTTCGGAATCAACCAAGCCGAGCCGTTCCAAAAAATAGCCTGAAACCAAAGATCGACCGACTCACCGCCCGTACCGTGAAAACCAAAGAACGCGACCAAGGCGACCAAGGTGGCGCACGGCCAGAAGACGCCCGGACGATCAGCGACTTGGGTTGGCGAGTCCACCTTGGTTAAAGAGTTCATCGGTGCCTTGATAATAGAAAATAGCTTCGTCCACGGCATCCGGACGGAGCTCCTTCAAGGGGACTAAAGTACCCGTAGCGAGGTCAGCCTGATACTGGGCCACCTGCCTCACGGGTTTGAGCACGGTCAACAATCCGTCTTCTCGCAGCACGGCTACTTTTTGGTAATTACTGATAAAAGCACGCGGCTGATAAGTCGGACTAAAGACGTCCGAACCGACAAAGCGGGCGTCATAGGATGTGCGCAGCAAGCCCAGCACCGTCGGGGCCAGATCGACTTGGCTCATCATTTTATCCTCAGGGCGGGCAGCCACCAGCCCCGGAGCCCAGATAAAGAGGGGGATTTCATATTTCCTGATTTCCAGTTCACGCTTGCCCGCGACGGAGGCACAATGGTCGGCCACGATAATGAAGACCGTATCCTTGAACCAAGGCTTGGCTTCAGCCGCCTTAAGAAAGGCCCCGATTGCGTAATCGGTATAGGCTACGCCGCCCTCCCGCCCCACCAGCTTGGCATCGATTTTTCCGGCCGGCCAAGTGTAGGGACGATGGTTTGATGTCGTCATCACGAAGTGATGGAAAGGTTTCTGAGCGACAAAGGATTTATCCGCCTCATGTAAAGACCAGTTGAAAGCGTCCTCATCGCAGGCACCCCAGGCATTACCAAAAGTCATCTTCTCTCCAGCCTTCAAGGCTACCGGCTGATCGACGATGCGATAGCCGTTGTTCTCGAAGAAATAATTCATGTTATCGAAGAAACCGTCGCCCCCATAAATGAAAGCATTGTCGTAACCTTGGGCGGCAAGGACCGAACCCAAAGTCGTAAGGTCTTCGCACTTTGCCCGACGCAAAACCGATTGCCCAGGAATGGGGGGGATGGCGAGCGTGAGTGCCTCCATGCCGCGGACTGTTCGTGTGCCGCTGGCATAGCAATGGCGGAACCAAAGGGACTCCTTGGCAATCCGATCCAAGACTGGCGTCAGGTGCTGCTCCGCATAAGGGCTCTGACCGTAGCAACCCAGGTATTCCGCGCTCAAACTCTCGATGGTAATCTGGATAACATTGAGCCGGCGACCTGCTCCAGCTGAGGCAACGATGTGACGTTTTATTCCTTTCGGCTCATCCTTCGCCAAGGGGACACCCTGGCGGGAGAGCTGTTCACGCAAGCCGGCAACCGCATCTGGACGCGACGGGTAAAAGCGATACCACTCCAGCTGATTGGCCCAAAACGCTGCCAAAAAGGCGTATTCTCCGTTCTTCGCTAATTCCGTATCATAACTATTAGCCCAGCCTGGCTGTGGCTCGCCCATGTGACGCAAACCTGCCGTGATGCGTTCGCCCATCGAAGTCGCGACATGTGATGACGACTTCAAGTCCCGACGACCGACCGCATAGGCGAGAGCTAAGCAAAGGAACAATGGCAGTAAAAGCCCGACCCAGGAGCGCCATCGCGGCGACATATCCGTCTGGGCGCCCTCCTCCCATCGCTTCCACCATCCTGACTTGATCCAGGCGAAAACAAGGAGCGCCGCGGCCAATAAGATTCCCGCAACGATGGCAGGCATCGGGTAGGATTCTTTGATATTTTTGACGACCTCTTGGGTATAGACCAGATAATCAACCGCGATAAAATTAAAGCGGACGCCAAATTCTTCCCAAAATAAAATCTCCGACACCTTCCAGAAAACAAAAAGGGAACAGCCGAACACCCAAGCCAAGTAAAGCGGAGCCCGGAGCCAGGAACGCGTCCAAGCCCACGACGGCCAGCAAGCGGACAATAAGCCGAAGGGTAATGTCAAGAGCCAGGCCATCATGACATCAAAGATGAACCCGACCATGAAAGCCGCAAAAGTCGAAAACCCCCAAGAGACGGCAGAAGTTGAAACGACCAGCAGCCCTAAACGTAAAATCGTTCCCAAAATTAAGTAGCTCAAAGCCAGGAGCAAAGTGCCTCCTTGGCGCGAACCGAGAACTCGGGAGAAAAGAGTTTTCACTCCCTAGATTTCGCCTTAAAACCCCTAACAGAGCGAGAATATTAAGCCATTCGGCCTCTACCGAAGGGTCATTCTTCGGGCACCTCATCGACACCCGAGCCGCCCCAAGGGTGACATCGTCCAATCCGCCTCAATCCTAGCCACGCTCCCTTAAAGAAACCAAAGCGTTGCAGACTCGTAGCCGCATAACAGGAACAAGTGGGATGAAATCGGCACCCAGACCCTGGGACAATCCGGTGCAACGGTGCGGAAATAAATCGCTGGTAAAAGCCGACCAACTTTAGCGACAATCGAGCAACCAAAGATAGGCTTTTAGGTTTCATTCCGCCGAGCGTGCGGCCTGCGCGACCAGCTTGGTCGCGGCTAAGGCATAAGCCGCCTTCAAGTCGGCAAACCGGCGGCGGAGCATCCCCGGCCGAATCACCAAAACGATCTCCCACCCTGGAGGAAAAGCAGTGGCATCCGCGCGGAATAATTCCCGCGCCAGACGCTTAGCCCGGTTGCGATTGACGGCCAACGGGATGGATTTCTTCGCCGCAATGACCGCAAAACGGGCAGGCATATCGCTCTTCGTGTGGCGAAAATTCAAAAGGAAAGGCCCGCAATCGAGTCGCGAGCCTTGTTGGCGGAGACGCGTGAAATCGGCCGAGGCACGAATTCTACGCTCCCGCGGGAGACGCATGAGGATTAGGAGGCGCCGAGGCGCTTGCGACCAATACTGCGGCGGTTAGCCAAGACCTTGCGGCCACCCGGGGTCTTGGAACGGGCGCGGAAACCGCATTTGCGGGCGCGGGAAATCTTAGACGGACGGTAGGTGGGATGCATGGCTTTAAAGGAAACAGCCAAGGCTACCCCGCCGAGCCTGTCAAGCACCACGCTTCCCGGCTTGGCAGGAGGCAAACTAAGGGAAAGATGGGGGTATGAGCCCCGAAAAAGGTAAACTTAGGCCTACCCCACCTCGGGCCTACCTAAATCCGGAGTTCATGCTTAGCCCTCAGGCCCGGACGATTCGTGTCATGGCGGAGCTGATGGAGCCCTACCAACGCTTTAAAAAGTATGGGGTGCGCAATACCGTGGTGATGTTCGGCTCTGCTCGCACACTGCCTCCGGAAAAAGCCAAAGCCCAGCTCGAAGAAGTAAAAGCAATGATCGCCCGCGGTGAATGCTCGGGCGCCGAATGCGCCGGCCGCCTCCGCGTCGCAGAAATCAATTTACGCAGCTCAGCCTACTTTGAGGCCTGCCGACAACTCTCCTACGAGATGACCAAGTGGTCGATGTCGCTTCCCGAGTGGCAACGCTTCCTCATCTGTTCCGGCGGCGGCCCGGGCATCATGGAGGCCGCCAACATGGGCGCCCATCAAGCCGGCGGAAGATCGGTCGGCCTCGGCATCGCCCTACCCTTCGAACAGGAGCATAACCCTTATATCACGCCCGAGCTCGACCTGGAATTCCACTACTTCTTCGTCCGTAAATATTGGTTCCTTTATCTCGCCAAAGCGCTCGTTGCTTTTCCCGGAGGCTTCGGCACTTTTGACGAACTCTTCGAAATGCTTACGCTGGTCCAGACGGGTAAGACCAAAAAACATATCCCGGTACTGCTGTTCGGTTCCGCCTTCTGGAAGAATGTCCTGAACGTCGAAGTTTTCCATGAGTGGGGGATGATCTCCCCGGAAGACCGTGATCTTTATCGTCACGTTGATTCGGTCGAAGAAGCACGCGACCTGCTCATTAGCATCATCACGGAGCAATATTTGA